>Ga0157363_1002798_pt1 | contig 15518 bp, 14 predicted proteins | sample AttsexASBM1_FD_111477 | JGI IMG/M metagenome (GOLD analysis project Ga0157363, IMG submission 111477) | Fungus gardens microbial communities from leaf cutter ant in Ribeirão Preto, State of São Paulo, Brazil - Atta sexdens ASBM1 | ecosystem: Host-associated > Fungi > Mycelium > Unclassified ...
CGTCTTTTGGTGCAGCTTGAGCAACAGTAGTTGCTAAACCTGCTAGTGCCACTGCAATTGCGATAGCTGTTTTTTTCATTTTGCGCCTCGTTATCATCCAAAATTGGCAATGAGCATAAATTTTGCTCTGGGTTGCAATTCTTTGCTGGGTCTTTTTCGCTCGTTTTATACTCAGCTAAAACTGGAGGTTTTAGAGCACCCTAGCGAGCTAAAGTCTACAACGTGTTTAAAAACTTACAAGTAAGATATAACGATGTACAGTAAAAAACAGCATTTTATACACATTAGGTTACATTTAAAACTGAACTTCACTGATGATAAAAAACTGAATAGGCCTTGGAAACGTTGTCCTGCCTGAAAGCGGTAAAAAATTAGGTCAGAATAAATTTTGATAAAAAAATTCTTCAGAAAAATCTCAATAAATCTAAAGAAATGCAAAAGTTGGAATTTTTTGCTGGGTTATTTGTCTGGCTGAGGAAGCAAGTGGCGAATTTTTGTGCAAAATAAATACCACGGTATCTGATTCTTTAGCTAAAAAATTGAGGCTATTTTGTTGTTCAATCGTCAACGTACTGTTTAGCCATACAGTGATTACACTATAATTCTCGGATTTTATTGCTCGAATCATAGAATCAATCTTCTGATCATCGGTTAGCAAAGGGATTTGTACTGATTTATTCAAAGAGATCCCTGAGTGTTCTAACCAAGAACGATCCAATTTATTCTCTGGAGTTAGCCACAACATCCATTTCGCTTGTTCACCAAGCTGCTTCACTGCCGGCAAAAGGAGTAAGTTCAGTAAGGCAGGCGAGGCATTATCATAGCAAATTTGATTTATACCACTCACCGATGGAGTGAACTCAGGCATAGCATGTATTTGCTTTGAAAAATCCTTAACAGAATGGGGGATGGTCATGATTAGCTCCTGTGTACTGTATGCATATACAGTAATTCGACTTACCCTAAAGATCAATCATTTCTTTCTTCCTTGGTCAGATTTGGAATGTATCACGAGCATTTTATAATTATTAATTGAACATGTACTTTAAGTTATTTAAGGTGAAAGGGTTAATAAGGATATTTATATCAATGGGTTATAATGTTCTTGATCAGGAGGATCATGATGAATAGTTCTCAGGAATGTATTGTTCAGTTTAGGAAAAAAATTACCCCGCTAGGGGATATTGATTTTAAAACGCAGTTTGGTGGCTATTCTTTATCAATTGATGAAGTTGTATTTGCTTTGGTCAAACAAGGTACGGTTTATCTAAGAGGAAGCGAGGCGATGTCCCTTTATTTAGCTTATCATCCCCTTTCACCTTTCGAGTTTTGCAAAAGAGGCAGTGCCGTATCGCTAAATTACTTTGCAGTAGACCATGAGTTATGGTGTGACGAAGTCAACCTATTGAAACTCTCTCGTTCAGCATTAATCGATGCCAGGAATTGCAGAATTTACAAACAAACTCATCGCCGGTTGAAGGATTTACCGAACCTAGGTATTCGTTTCGAAACGTTGTTGAAAGAAGTCGGTATTCATACTGAGGAGCAACTTCGACAAACAGGAGTTGAACAGAGTTGGATAATGATGCATGAGCGTAATAAGCATTTAGGGCTACCCACTCTTTTTTACCTACAGGGAGCTATAATGGGGTTACATCATGCTGTAATACCCCATCACATTCGTGAAGGACTAATGGCTTGGCACAAAGAGTTTACTGCCCATTCGACGCAAAGTGGCATTAATAAAGTTAAGAGGTTAGGAGTTGCCCTTTAATTCTATTTATTTCGCCTAAAGTATGAATAATAAGCGAAACTTGCTGAATAATGAGTGCTTTTTGCGGCTCATCTTCAATGGCTATTGAGTCCGCTAATGTTGTTAAGTTCTTCAATGTCTCTTGAAGTTCTTCATTCCTGAACTTTTCATAATCCTCTGCACAAGCAGTGAGTGAAAAAAGTAGGTCCAAGAGTTGAGGGTTATACGTAAGTTGCCGATGGGACCCCAACGCCGCGATATAGCTTAAGAGGCTATGGTTAGTGCAGAGGATTGAAAAGGAGGCTTCTTTAGCATCCGGTGATGACCACATTTTATTCTCTGCTGAAGTGATAACTGAAGCCAGTTCTGCATCGGCATTATGAGCGTCCCTTCGTGCAATACGATAGGAAACTCTATTATCTTTACCTTCTTTATACTGTTGAGTGACGGCCTTAAGATAACGAGCGTTTGCCATATAGGCTTTACTGATTACCGAAGAAAATTGTCGATAGTGCCAATCCGGAAATATAAAGGACACGGCAAGCCAAGCTAACCCACAACCTATTAGCGTATCGATAATTCGTGGTAGCGCGACATTAAAGCCTTCACCGAGCAGATTGAAGCAGAACAATACCATTAGCGTGATAAACAGTGTTGCTTGGGCATACTGGACTTGTCTGAACAGAAAGAATAAGACGCCAAATAGAACAATAGCAACGAGTTGTCCGGGTAGGGAGGGAATCAGCCAAAGTAGTGGAAGCCCAATCAGTATTCCAGCCAAGGTGCCAATGACTCTCAAGGCTAAGCGCCGCTTGGTGGCTGAATAGTTGGGTTGGCAAACAAAGAGTGAAGTTAAGAGTATCCAATAACCGCGCTCTAATCCGATGGATTGTATGAACAGATAGCCAATGCAGAGCACCAGACTCACGCGAATGGCGTGTCTAAATAGAACAGACTTAGGCGTAAGGTGGCTTTTGAAACGTGATTTAATATCTTGCCAACCTTTTAGTCCCTCAAAAGAGAGCTCGGTATCAATTTTTTGCCAATCGGTATTAGACAGTTGTTCTGATTCAACCGAGGCTAATTGTTGATCGACGGCGCGTAAATTTTTAAGAAGCCATCGTAGTCGCTCGCAGGTTTCCTTTTCTGCAAAAGGAGATATTCGTTCCAATGCAATATCTGCATTGGCTAGTGCACGTTCGAAATGTCGGTTGTGTTGGTAGTCTTGCTTAGTTTGAATACTTTCGGCAATTTCTCGGCACGCCGTTGCTTGTTGCCTAAGTAGCCGCTCACAGCGGAACATCAACTCATTAAAGTGCCAATTATTTTGCAAACTAAAGTGGTCAATGTGGGAAGAGTTAGCGCGTTCATGAATCTCTTGCGCGACAAAATAGTAAAGTAACGCACGCCGACTGGAACTGCTGGCCCTATCACCGCGGAGCCTACTTTGTATTGCTGTCTTAACGCTATTTAATTGCTGGACCAATTGGCTGTTCGCTAGAGAAACCTTGTAAAGAGGGCGCTCACTGAATGTTGTACCATCGGGGTCAAATAACGTCGCTTTGGTTTCTAAATAGCGTGCAAGCGAGCTATAAGTTTTGATTAATTGTGCTTCTACGGGACGGGCGGGGAAAAGAAGATGGTGAACAAGAGTAAATACATAATACACGCCAGAGCCTGCTAAGAGGAATAGAGGCTGGATATACCATATAGGAAAGAGTCCTATGCCCAACATCGTATAGATTGCTATTAGGATAGCGCCAAAGGCTATAGTGGCGTAGCGCTGTCCAAGCGCTCCTAACATGATAAAGGTCCAACTGGACAGCCCTAGTCCGCACAGGAAAAGCAATGGGTGCGGAAACAGCAGTTCAACGCTAATGGTCGCAATCGAAAAACAGACCAGTGTTATCACAATATTTTTTAACCGCCCGGTTAAGCGGTCATCGATATCGGTTAAGGCGGCGGCAACAATGCCTAATATCAACGGAATTGCCCAAATCACCGCATGGTGATACCAGGCAAAAAGGGCAACACAACTCATTGCAACAAAGATCCTTACGGGTTCTTGCCATAAATGGTTGAGTACGTAGTGTTGCCAGTATTTATTTAACACATTGCGACCAGCCATCATTACTTCCCGAATTGAACACGTGCAGCATTTTCACGCGCGACGTTAGCTTCCTCAACGCTGACGACTCTGCGTCCAACTGGCCATAACGCAATGACAGCGATTTTGAAATGCGCTATCCCTGTTGGTATACCAATTAGGGTCAGACATTGCGCTATACCAATAGTGATGTGGGAAAGACATAGCCACCAACCAAACAGCACTAGCCACACTATATTTAATAATGTGCCGCCTGAATTTAAGAGCCTGCTTTTATTTTCAGGTCTTAATAAATCGACGTGTACAGCCTCGTTACCAAAGGGTACGAAAGAAAGCTTAGTAATCTCCCAACAAGAACGGGTGAGTGGCAGCGTAAATATAAAGACGATGGTCAGTAAAGTGACGACTAACCATGAGAGGCTTGTGAGGAAGCCGCCAAGGAAAAAATTTAAAATATTAAGCACACTACGCATGCAATGTTTATCCCTATTAAAGATGGTTTTGGAGTAGATTTATCTGGAGGCCAAACCTGATGGCAGTTAAAATCGTCAGTAGTGATAGTGTAAAACAATGGCCAGGTGCATGGAACTAAAAGCAACGTCAATCGGTAAGAAGCTAGCACAGCATCCCTATCATCGGGTTCGAATGCTCGCTGCAGGTGTCGAAGTCTCTGGTGATCATCATGAATACATTATTCCTTTTAATCAATTAATTGGGATTCGTTGCAAGCGCGGCATGGTGTGGGGAGAATTAGAGTTCCAATTAGCTGATGATAAAGTTGTCCGTTTACACGGGACCGAATGGTCAGAGACGCAGCGATTTTGGCAATATCTGATGAAGTCTTGGCAGTCCTGGACACAACAGATGGTTGACATCAGTGAGCAAGTGCTCAGGGAACTCCAGCAGTTTATTCTCGATACCGTGCAGAAAGACCGCTGGTTAACCCAAGACGCTTTACAAGGATTGCAAACGCATGTCCAAGAAGTATTGGCTGCTTTACCCTTACCAAGTGAACGTCTTCAAGCCTTTCCAGACACCTACACTCATTGGCAATATTGCCATGCCTGGTTAACCGCGCCCGAAACTCAACGGCAATATCGTAACGACCAATGGATGACCCAAGTTGAATCGACTTATGCAGAGTTCTTTGCAACGGTGGAAAGCTCGCCTTTGAATACTTCGCAACGTAGAGCGGTGATGAATGATGAACGATCAGTACTGGTTTTAGCCGGAGCGGGGAGTGGTAAAACATCGGTATTAGTGGCGAAAACAGCTTGGTTACTGATGCGTAAACAGGCGCAAGCAGATCAAATTGTTATTTTAGCTTTTGGGCGTAAAGCGGCTGAGGAACTTAACCAGCGGATAACGTTACGTACGGGGGCATCAAATGTCACCGCGAAAACATTCCATGGATTAGCATTGGCTATCATCCAGCAAGTCACGAATAAAACCCCTATCATTACTGAATTAGAAAGTAATATCACTGAACGACATAAGTTGCTGCTTGATCACTGGGTAGAACAGTGCAGCCAAAAAAAAGCTGCAGCCAATCAATGGCGACAGTGCCTAGAAGAGGATTTAGGTTGGTCGTTAACTGAAACGGATTTTTGGCAGCAACCTGATATTCAGAAAAAGATCCCCCTCATACTGGATAAGTGGCTTGGGCTTATCAGGATGCAAGGTGGCAGCCAAGCTCAAATGATCGAACAGGCGAAGGAAGATGAGCGCCCATTGTTCACAAAGCGCATTAAATTGATGTCCCCGATTGTTAAAGCTTGGAAAGCAGCGTTGAAAGCGGAAGGGGCAATAGACTTCTCGAGTTTGATCGAACAAGCTTGTGGTCTAATTGAGAAGGGACGATTTATTAGTCCTTGGAAATATCTGTTGGTCGATGAATTTCAAGATATCTCGCCGCAGAGAGCTAAACTCATCTCATTGTTACGTCAACAGAACAAACATAGTCATCTTTATGTGGTCGGCGATGACTGGCAAGCCATTTACCGTTTCGCTGGTGCGCAGTTGGATCTCACTACAAAATTCGCAGATTATTTTGGTGAAGGCGCGGTTTGTCAATTAGAGACGACTTACCGCTTCGACCAGCGGCTAAGTGATATTGCGTCACAGTTTATTCAGCAGAATCCATCACAACTAAGTAAGACTATTACTAGCGTACGCCCAGGCAATAAAAAGTCGATCACGCTACTCTATGAAACGCAATTAGAGGGGCTGCTCGATAAGCTCAGTGGCTTCGCGACCCAGCAAGAAACCATTTTGCTGCTAGGACGTTACCACTACCTCAGACCAAAAGTGCTTGATAAAGCGGGAACTCGCTGGCCGAATTTAACTATCGACTTTATGACTATTCATGCTAGTAAAGGGCGCGAGGCAGATTTTGTGATCCTTTGTGGAGCAAACGCCGGAAAAGAAGGTTTTCCGGCCGAGTCGCAAGAAACCATTATTGAGCGGGGGTTGTTAGTCGAACAGGAAGCTTATCCCTTTGCAGAAGAACGTAGACTGGCCTACGTCGCGATGACTAGAGCACGACAACGATTATGGATAATGTTTGATCCTAAGAAGCCTTCACCCTTCATCGAGGAACTTAAACAAGCAGGCGTGCCTATCGCGAAGAAACCTTAAGCCCCGAAAGGGGCCTAGTGGCGAAGCAGGGGAGAGCTAATTTTAGAACGAACCCGCTCGGCAATATCGTCCATTTCCGGATTATCAAGGTGCTCGTTGAGAATTTCACCTGTCAGTTGCGATTCTGCCACATAAGTCTGGACCGTCTCACCACCCTCGTCTTCCATAACGACATAGTACCAAGGAAGCACTAATAGCCCTTCGTGGATGATTAAGCTGGACGGTGTCGGGGTTTGTAAAGCATAGGCAGGGTCCATATCGACAATCACCCCCAAAGCGCCCGTCAATTGATGACGAACTTGCTGACCAATTCCAAATTTACACTTGATCATAATAGTCTCCAACTCAGTATTAATCAGAGACATGGGGGCGATAAGTCGTTTTTCAAGTCAGTAGACTTGGCAAACAAAGCCTTTTAAATATAACCCTTCAGGGTAAGCACTGCTGACCGGGTGATCGGCTGCTTGACGGAACTGTTCAATAAACTGTGCCGTTTTCCCAGCATCGACTGCTGCATCGGCCACAATTTTTTGGAAGAGTTCAGTTGTCATAAGTCCCGAACACGAGAAGGTTAATAAGAATCCGCCGGGGCGTAAGAGTTGCATCGCCAGCATATTGATATCTTTATATCCTCGACAAGCCCCCATTAATTGATTTTTATTTTCGACAAATTTCGGTGGGTCCATCACGATAACATCAAAGCGATGGCCTTCATCGCGGTAACGGCGTAGTAATTTAAAGACATCATCACGCAAGAACTCTGCTTTCGATAGATCGAGTTGATTTAGTTCAATATTCTGGCGGGCAATGTCGAGGGCTTCTTGTGAGGTATCCACGCTGGTCACTTTTTTACAACCACCGATTAAGGCGGAAACAGCGAATCCTCCAGTATAGGAGAAGCAGTTTAATACCTCAGCATCCTTGGCATAACGGCGTAATCCAAATCGACTGTCACGTTGGTCGAGGTAATAACCGGTCTTATGCCCTTGTTGAATGTCCACTAATAATTTCATGCCATGTTCAGTGATAGGTAAGAGCGTAGGGGGAGTCTCACCTGAAATCACGCCTTGCACCTGTTCAAGGCCTTCTTTTTTTCTCACGGCAACGTCGGAGCGTTCGTATAAATGGCAATCTGGGAAAAGTTGCTGTAAAGCAGTTGTTAGCGCGGGGCGTTGATATTCTGCACCGGCAGACAGCAGTTGTAGGACTAAAAATTGACCGAATTTATCGATGGTAATGCCTGGTAAGCCGTCAGACTCTCCCGCGATCAGCCTATAGCTGTCCAGATCATCTTTTGCCGCGAGCCAAGTCCGTAATTTCAGCGCTTGTTCCAGTTTACGCGTAAAAAAATCGATATCGATTGATTCGTTAGGGTCAAAACTCCATACCCGCGCACGAATCTGTGAGGAAGGAGAGAACGCGGCTTTCGCTAACCAACGACCATGAGCATCACAGACATCGACGGTTTCACCTGATGTCGCTTTGCCTTCCATTTTATTTATCGCCCCAGAGAAGATCCAAGGGTGCTTACGAAGCAGTGATTTTTCGCGTCCTTTTGCAAGGATAATTCGTGCAGTCATAGTAGTCTTAACGTTAAGGGTAATAGATAAGTGTGCAAAGAATAGGCACGTTCAGCGGTCAGTTTCTTACAAGCACTTAGCAGGCTTCGGTAACCCTGCGATTTTTGTTGCTTGTTTGGCGGGACCGTCCGGGAAAAGTCGGAATAGATAGCGGCTATTGCCTTTTTCTTCACCAAATTTTTTTGCCATCGCTTTTACTAGCATCCGAATTGCGGGTGAGGTATTAAACTCGGTATAGAAATCTCTAACGAACAGAATAACTTGCCAATGTTCTGGCGTAAGGTCGATCTGTTCTTGCAGGGCAATCGCTTCGGCTAAGGCTTCATTCCAATCACTGCTGTTTTTTAAGTAACCTTCGTTATCTGTCTCTATCGTTCTATTATCGACAATCATCATTCATATCTCATGAAACCATTAGCAGAATGGTATCAAGAATTTTACCAAAAAAAATAGCCTTTATTTCTAAAGGCTAGATTCTTATCTTCGACCCTAACGCTAGTCGTTGCGGGAAGCAAACCCTAGTAAGCTGAGTAGGCTTAAAAAGATATTATAAATCGAGACATATAAGCTAACTGTGGCACGAATATAATTTGTCTCTCCCCCCTGTACGATATTGCTGGTTTCCCACAAAATCGCGGCGGAAGAAAATAGAATAAACAGTACGCTAATGGTCATTTGTAATGCTGGCAGTTGTAAAAATAGATTGGCGATGACCGCGACAAGTAATACTACGAAGCCCGTTATCAACATGCCGTTTAAAAAAGACATGTCGCGTCGTGTGGTTAATACATAGGCTGAACAACAGAAAAAGACGAGCGCAGTACCGGCCAAAGCGAAGGCTATGGTCTCGCCCATACCCGTGCTTAAATAACGGCTAAGAATAGGTCCTAAGCAGTACCCTAAAAACCCCGTAAACGCGAACGCTGCCAATATACCGATTGGCCGATCGGCTAAGCGATGGGTTAAGAACATCAACCCGTAAAAGCCGACTAAGGTTAAAATAAAACCAGGTGCTGGGAGATTAAACATCACACTTACGGTCGCCGTCATTGCTGAGAAAGCGAGAGTTAACCCTAATAGGAAGTAAGTATTACGTAGCACGTGCGGTGTCACTGAGGTATTGCTGGTGCTGTGTGAAGTGATAATTTTTTCCATGATGAGTCCTTTTATTATTTTTACTCGCACAAAGTAATCGTTACTCATCGAGGATTGAAGGGGGTTTACCCATCTTTACCTCGCAGGGTAGTGTTTAATTAGGGTTTTTTGTCTGTTTAATCATCAGAAAACCGCTTTTTGCTTCTTTTTCAAGCGAACAGACCATTTCGCTATTTACAACGAATGGGGGAGTGTTTATAGTGCGCCTCATTGCGGAGGGGTGGCCGAGCGGCTGAAGGCAGCGGTCTTGAAAACCGCCGATGGGCAACCATCCGAGAGTTCGAATCTCTCCTCCTCCGCCACTTACTTCGGTAAGGGCATAATAGTATTGTGTCGTAGTAAAAAAAATTGCGGAGGGGTGGCCGAGCGGCTGAAGGCAGCGGTCTTGAAAACCGCCGATGGGCAACCATCCGAGAGTTCGAATCTCTCCTCCTCCGCCACTATTTAAGAAACCAGCCTACGGCTGGTTTTTTGCATTTCTGCTGTAGCCTATATTCTTCTCTACCTCTATCTGCCCGCCAACTACTGATACTGATTGAATTTGTCAGATCCACGGCAGGCTCTATTTCTAGGGGTATTCCAAAATGTTGTATTTACTGTAAAAGGAGAGTCTGTGAAATCGCCTGTTGCGTTGAAGGTATCTCGGCAAGAAGCCACGTTAATCCTGATTACTATGTTATGGGGTGCGACATTTCTTATTGTCCATCACGCCATGCAAACCGCCAGCCCCTTCTTTTTTGTTGGCGTGCGTTTTGCTGTTGCCGCACTATTGTTATCAGCGGTTTTTTGGCGAAGCCTAGCGGGTGTTACGGTGAAAGACCTGCAAGCCGGAGCGCTGATTGGCTTATGTATCGCGATAGGCTATAGCTTCCAAACGTGGGGTATGCAGACCATTTCCAGTAGCCAATCGGCCTTTATGACTGCGATGTATGTTCCTTTGGTTCCATTATTGCAATGGGTCTTTCTCAAGCAGCCCCCACGGCTGATGTCTTGGTGTGGCATTATCTTAGCGTTTGTTGGCTTATTATTATTGTCCGGTAATACCGGAGAGAGCAGTCAAGGATTGGGAATTGGTGAGTACGTGACATTGCTCAGTACTTTAGCCATCGCTGGGGAGATTATTTTGATCAGTGGTTATGCTGGGCAGGTCGATACCAAACGGGTCACCATCATCCAGTTAGCTGCTGCCTCGTTATTCTCGTTTTTATTTATGGTACCTGCGGGAGAAACGGTGAGTCATTTCTCACCCACCGTAATTCTTAGTGCAGCGGGATTAGGCTTGATGAGTGCCATTATCCAATTAACCATGAATTGGGCGCAACAAAGTATCTCGCCAACGCGAGCAACGGTAATTTATGCGGGTGAACCGGTATGGGCCGGTATTGTGGGGCGAATTGCCGGTGAAATTTTACCGAGTTTAGCCTTATTGGGCGGGGTATTAATTGTAGCTGGAGTATTGGTCAGTGAGTTGAAAATCAAACGTCAATCTCAGCAAAAGTGATTAAAAAGACGGGCCGTCAAGCCCGTCTCGTGATGTGTTACGACTGAATCGATTTACGTTTGAAAAACCAACCAATGGCTAATAATACAAACCACAGCGGCGTAACACTTAACGCTTGACGAGTATCAGGCTGTAAGGTTAGTAGCACGATGATAAAAGCGAAAAAAGCGAGCACTACCCAGCACATGACCACGCCACCGGGCATTTTAAACGACGAATGCTGATGCTTCTCTGGGAACTTTTTGCGGTAGGCAAGATAAGAGCAGAGAATAATTGACCAAACGAACATAAAGAGGATGGCGGAAACAGTTGTGACCAGTGTGAAAACAGTCATTACGTTCGGGATAAGATAGATTAACGCCACGCCTAAAAATAGACATAAACACGAGAACAATAATCCATTCACCGGTACCGAACGTTTAGATAATTTACCAAACATTTTCGATGCCACGCCTTGCTCTGATAAACCGAACAGCATACGACTGGTTGAGAAAATACCACTGTTGGCGGAAGAGGCTGCCGAGGTGAGCACCACAAAGTTGACAATGCCTGCGGCCGCTGGCAGACCAATTAATACGAACATTGCAACAAAGGGACTGCGCGCGGGATCAATTTCATTCCATGGCGTTACAGCCATGATCACACAGAGCGCTAACACGTAAAACATAATGATGCGCAGTGGGATGGAATTGATAGCCTTAGGCAATACTTTTGCCGGGTTATGGGTTTCCGCGGCGGCTGTCCCCACCAGTTCGATCCCCACAAAGGCAAAGACGGCAATTTGGAAACCGGCGAAGAAGCCAGACAGCCCCTTAGGAAACATGCCACCGTGAGACCAAATATTGCTGAGTGACGCATAGGTGCCATTAGGCAGCGCATAATGCGACGCGACCAGCACAATACCGACCACAATTAAGCTGACAATGGCGACGATTTTAATAATCGCGAACCAGAACTCCATCTCACCGAATAATTTAACGGTGGCAATGTTAAGTATCAGGAAGGTGGCGACGCAGAGTATAGCGCTGAGCCACACCGAGAACTCTGGAAACCAAAATTGGAAGTAGGCGCTTATGGCCACAATATCCGCGACACCGGTTACCACCCAACAGAACCAGTAAGTCCAGCCTGTAAAGTAGCCAGCCCATGGACCGAGGAGATCCGCGGCGAAATCGCTAAACGATTTATATTCCAAGTTAGCGAGTAATAATTCACCCATTGCGCGCATAACAAAAAAGAGCATAAAGCCGATCAGCATATAAACAAAAATGATCGATGGGCCCGCAAGGCTAATCGTTTTGCCTGACCCCATAAACAATCCAGTTCCAATGGCCCCGCCAATGGCAATTAATTGAATATGCCGGTTGTGTAAACTGCGCTTAAGTGAACCCTCACCCGTATTGGGGTGCTGAGGATCGGAGAGATTCGTCATGAAAAATTTCCTGTGATGATGATGGTCAATCGTTGTTGTTATTTTTAGAACGTACTAAGGGTTTGTAACATACTCTACTTCGTTTTGAGAATAGGGGGGTGGGGGATTTGGTTCATATCAAGCTAAATAAATGAAGAGCGGTGAAAATACCTCCTGAAACAGGAGGTCATAGTCGATTAGGCAAGGTAAGCCGTTTTGATTTGTTGCAGAGTTGCAGAGAACTGAGCCTTATCTTCGCCGTCTTCTAAGGTCGCAAGTTGGCGTTCCATACGAAGAATTGCTTTACCTGCATCAACTTGCCCCATGGACTTGAGCATACAAGCCAATAACATTTTCATACAGGTGACTTCTTTCGACAAATTTTCAACATCTTGAGCAGTTGTGATTGCTTGGCTCATTATGTTTTCTCCAATAGATGAAATAAATTGGGCTGAGTGTACCACAATAACTTTATTTCTATATAGCAGCGTACCTAGCTGATAGTGGTTATCTGCGCCATAATAAGAAAGAGTGCGGCAAGGTAGAGGCAACATCCAGCCATAATAGATAAATAGTAGACTTAGGACGGCGGCGTGACTGAACGATTTGATGCAAAAGAATTTTTAAAACATGTAACGCACCAACCTGGCGTATACCGTATGTACGATGCCAAAGAACAGGTGATTTACGTTGGTAAAGCGAAAGACCTCAGAAAACGACTGAGCAGCTACTTTCGTCAAAATGTTGGCAGTCGTAAAACAGAAGCTTTAGTGGCGAATATCGCCCAGATTGATGTCACCGTAACCCATACCGAAACCGAAGCCCTATTGCTTGAGCATAACTATATCAAGCTTTATCAACCTCGCTATAACGTACTACTACGGGATGATAAATCCTATCCCTTTATCTTCCTGAGTGGTGACAAACACCCCCGTTTAGCAATGCACCGTGGCGCAAAACAGGCGAAGGGCGATTATTACGGCCCTTTTCCTAATGGTTATGCCGTTAAAGAAACGCTAATTTTATTACAGAAAATATTTCCTATACGCCAATGTGAAAACAGTGTGTACCGTAACCGTACACGCCCTTGTTTACAGTATCAGATAGGGCGTTGCCTAGGGCCTTGCGTAGAAGGCTTGGTCAGCGAGGAAGAATATGCGCTGCAGACAGACTATGTGCGTTTGTTCCTCTCTGGGAAAGATGATCAGGTCCTACGTCAGTTAGTCTCTAGAATGGAGCAAGCGAGCCAGGACTTAAAATTCGAAGAGGCGGGAAGATTACGGGATCAAATTCAAGCGGTGCGCCGCGTTACCGAGAAACAGTTTGTCTCCAATCAAGGGGACGATCTGGATGCTATCAGCGTGGCCTACGATGCTGGATTAGCCTGCGTGCATGTGCTTTTTATCCGTCAAGGCAAAGTCTTAGGTAGCCGCAGCTATTTCCCTAAGGTCCCTGCCGATACCGAGCTTACCGAAGTTGTCCAAACTTTTGTCGGCCAATTTTATCTGCAGGGCAGTGAGTCTCGGTCGTTACCGACGCAAATTCTTGTCGATTTTCCGTTACCGGAAAAAGAGGTGCTTAGCGAATCGTTAACGGAGTTAGCGGGCCGGAAGATCCAACTGCAGACTCAACCTCGTGGTGATCGGGCTCGTTACCTCAAACTTGCGCGGACCAATGCCACCTCGGCATTGGTGGCAAAAAGGTCGCAATACTCAACCCTCACTCAACGTTTCAAGGCACTGACAGAGTACCTTCAGCTGCCGAGACTCCAACGCATGGAGTGTTTCGATATCAGCCACACGATGGGCGAACAAACCATCGCCTCCTGTGTGGTCTTCGATCCACAAGGACCGGTACGCGCCGAGTACCGACGGTTCAATATAGAAGGGATTACGCCGGGCGATGACTACGCCGCTATGCGCCAAGTCTTACGCCGCCGTTATGGCAAGCCTCTAGAGCCCGAGAAAATTCCTGACCTGATTATCATTGACGGCGGAAAAGGACAGCTAGCCCAAGCGATTGAGGTGTTTGCTGAACTCGATGTCCCGTGGGATAAGACCAAACCCTTATTACTTGGGGTAGCAAAAGGTAGCGATCGTAAAGCAGGTCTTGAAACCTTATTTAAATTACCGGTCGGCGAGGGGATGTCCTTGCCTGCAGATGATCCTGCGCTACACCTTATCCAACATATACGCGATGAGTCACACAATCATGCGATTGCCGGACACCGCAAAAAACGCGCTAAGGTAAAATCGACCAGTTCGTTGGAAGATATAGAGGGTATCGGGCCGAAACGACGCCAGCAGCTGTTGAAATATATGGGCGGGTTACAGCCGCTGAAAAACGCCTCAATTGAAGAAATAGCCAGCGTTCCAGGTATTTCTCCGAGTCTGGCTGAAAAAATATTCTATTCACTCAAACACTAGCATTGAAACAGGGTGCACAATGTAGGAACATAAGGCTTCGCTCTCACTGCTAGGCCTTTGTTGCATATGCAATTTACAATACCGACGTATCTCACGTTTTTTCGCGTGATCTTGATCCCATTCTTCGTGCTTGCGTTTTATCTTCCTTTTAGTTGGGGGCCAACAGCGACGGCGCTTCTTTTTGTCATTGCTGCTGTAACAGATTGGTTCGATGGTTTTCTTGCTCGCCGCTTAAAACAAACAACTGCCTTTGGTGCTTTCTTGGATCCGGTTGCCGATAAGGTATTGGTGGCTATAGCCCTTGTTCTCGTGACAGAGCATTTTCACAGTTGGTGGATTACCTTACCCGCAGCAACCATGATTGCCCGCGAGATTATCATCTCAGCATTACGCGAATGGATGGCAGAAATTGGTAAACGCAGTAGTGTAGCGGTGTCGTGGATTGGTAAATTTAAAACCAGCGCACAGATGTTTGCATTGCTTGCACTGCTCTGGCGGCCAAGTGAGGCCTTCACTATCGTCGGAATCATTGCATTATACGTTGCAGCCATCCTTACGTTCTGGTCGATGTTTCAGTATTTGAAAGCTTCCAGCAACGATTTAATGAATTCTTAAGCAGTTTTTGTTTATCAATACGTCATTATGATGTTTTTTCAGTCGGTCGAGACTGAAATACCAAAAAAAGTGGCTATGGCTATTGCCAACCCCAAGAAGACAGTCCATAATAGCCACCATTCCGAACAGGGATATGAATTAACACTTTGAAAAACAAGAAGTTAATTCGAGTAAAGCAGTTTTACTTGCAAAAGCAAGTATCAGAATTAAGGCGCGTTGGCAGAGTGGCTATGCAGCGGATTGCAAATCCGTGTACCTCGGTTCGACTCCGGGACGCGCCTCCAAATTCTGCCCAGGTGGTGAAATCGGTAGACACAAGGGATTTAAAATCCC
>Ga0157363_1002799_pt1 | contig 15516 bp, 10 predicted proteins | sample AttsexASBM1_FD_111477 | JGI IMG/M metagenome (GOLD analysis project Ga0157363, IMG submission 111477) | Fungus gardens microbial communities from leaf cutter ant in Ribeirão Preto, State of São Paulo, Brazil - Atta sexdens ASBM1 | ecosystem: Host-associated > Fungi > Mycelium > Unclassified ...
CACATGGAATTCATTTCTAGTTCCTTGTCTCTTGGTCCCCACTCGTTCCTTCATGTTCCTCGTCTCTCTCTCTCTCTCTCTCTCTCTCTCTCTCTCTCTCTTTCTCTGTCGCTTTATCTTCTGTTGATCTTGCTCTGTTTTCTGGGCCGTTCTCACATGCACGATGTACTGCGGCAACGACGACGATGATGATGACGAATACGAAGATCGAGGATGCTCGTGCAATAGCGGTAGCAGGATACTATTTATTTCTCTTCGATAATGCTCCCGAGGCTACATGTGCCACTACGATATATATCTGTACGCGTGTGTATACATGCCGTGTGGGCAGCGGTACTAGCTATGAGAAATCGAAACAAAACTTCTAATTGCTGCCGGGAGGATTGAAATTAAGTCGTCGTGTCGCAGGGAAATATGCCGTTGATGTAGCAAACGCACGATGGTCATACATTAATAGAAATCTCATGATGAATCGTGATATTGCAATTTTCAATACGCGATGGGAGCAAATCGAGCAACGTTAATTGTCTACAATTATCTCTCTAAATCTGAATTAGTGGATAGTCTAATTTAGTTACTCAGTGGCATACTTAGTCAGTGAAGTTCAACTAAAAAAGGAAGATGTTTGAACATAATATAATGTAATGTTTGAACATAACTAAAATATAATGTTTGAACATAACTAAAATACTGATATTTGAATGTTAATTTCAATTTTCCAATACCATCTTTATTGAATTTAAGCACTAAAACAAGGTTAGTTAGACATAATAAAGATTAGTTGGGTTAGAGATTTCACATTTAATTCACTGATTAGCAGTGGCATACTTGGCACTAATATCAGTGATTATCCACTGATTCAGATTCAGAGAATAATTAAAACATTGATTTTTGCACGTTAATTTCAATTTTCCAATAGGTACTATATTCATTGAATTTGAAAGCACTAAACAAGGTTAGTTAGATCATATAATAAAGATTAAGTAGGTTAGGGTTCTCACATCTCATTCACTGATTATCAATACTTGGTACTGATATCAGCGATTATTCACTGATTCAGATTTAGAGAGTAAATGCGGAAGGAAAAACGAAGGAATGATCTTCCATTAGGTTGACCGACAATTACTCGTGCACGAAACACAGTTCATTAATCATTTCTCCGACGATCATTTCTTTAAATAAAGTGTCTGCTGGACACGTGGTACGATTTTAACGTGGTCGTAGAAACGCAATGTTGACTAATTACCCATCTTCATTATCTGTCTCATTCGTAGGCATACCCGCAATTTATGTACGCGCGGTCAGAAACGCGTGTCTTCACGGAGTGATTTAATGTAGGGAACAAATTGCTCGTCATTAAACAGCACCAGTTTTTCGTTATTACGCCGCGGTCTCTTTCGCGGCGCGATGCATACATACCGTGAATTTCCTTCTCTCGACTTTCGCCCATTCGCTCGCTCCCGCGCGACGATCAGGGCGCGTAAAAAGACGCTCCGATGTCACGGTCATCTGGTTCGCGAGCGACGTTTGACGCGTGTTCGCAATTACGCGCCCTCTTGATTAATCGAAACATATTCATGAATAATCACATCAAGCGGGTTCGCGAGGGTATAGAGAAAACGCGAGCTTCTCGTCTAGTTGACTAGTGGCGTGCAAGGTGCAATCTCGTTTGACTGAAAGTCTCCTCGGTAGGGTCATTGTAATCAGCTGCTGGTGAGCTGAGGGGGTGATTATTCACTTTGGTGAGCGCCAATGATATTCGTGTTGCGCGGCTGAACGGCTAAATGCGCGCGCGTGAAACGAGTAAAAAGTGATTGCAATCGGTGGTGGAGTCGTTATATTGAAATCAAGATGTCTACCCACACGAACTTTCAATCACGACGCCAAACTGGACGTTCCGGATTACCTTCCCGTTCTGTACGTAATGGAGTTTTTCTGCGTTCGCGTATCACACCGCGTGGATCGACTCACGTTTAGACGGCTCTTGATGAGATCTCCCGCGTCGCTTCTTGCGAGATTTAATAACGCGCTATTAGCGTTTTTCCCGTAAGAAACTTTTCAGTTCTTTCCGCCGCTTTAGCTGACTGATAACTATTAATGATAAAATGTGTACACGGGATGTTTCGCAAGCCTTATGAATATTTCGCAAACCTTAAGAAGTATATTCTATATGGCAAAATACATCAAATAGGAGCTTGTCTTCCACTTTTCTTGTAGAATAATCTGATACCAGTGATTAAACGTCTAAACGAAACTGTGTATCTACTCGAGACTAATTATCGATTTTTAATTATATTAATACACCGCTGGAATTGCTACGTTGATACACCCCATGATCATAAAATTGGCTGCGTTATTCCACTTGGTGCTCACGGAATCATTTTATTTTTGTTGTTTATCAAATGTTAAATTCATGTGAGAGTCAAGTGAACGCACTCCATATAGAGCTTGCACTTACTCTTGTACATTGTACATGAACATGTCCGTGTCACTGCAAGAAATCATCAAACGAGAAAATAATTACTGTGTCTCTGCACAAATCGATTAGAATTACTTCAGCATTTCTTCGAGATCAAGTCGTTTCCATTTCGAAGGAAAAATATCTTCTCCAGGATGTTTCTCGTGTTCCTTCTCACCGTGTGATAAATGCAATCCACATCAGACTGAACTGTATATTTATCGCGAAATACATGGCCGGTATTAATTACTTATCACGCTCGGAAGCCGCACGCGAGGACGAAATGTCACGTTCATCCGCGACACCGCGTGATAAATCACAGATCGATAATCAAAAGATCTCGCAGCATGAGATCTCTCATGCCTACGCGGTCGACACGATGCCATGTAACTTGCGACGATGATTTCTCTTATTTTGCTAATTAGCTCGTAACGGGTCCGTCCCGGTCGAGGAAGCCGGTCGATTCTCTCAAGGGCGGTGCTGAACGACGATGCAAATGGCGAACGTTTATGATCGTTGGGAGTAGCTTGTGGTCATCTTTGGTGAATACTTTGTCGCTTCGACACTTTCCGCTCTCTTCCGCATCTTGACGACGACGTCTATCCCGCGGTCGTAACGGATCAAATTACGAGCTATCTCGTTCTAAATATGGGTATATCAGTGCGGAATGCTCTTTCACATAAATATTCGCTATCCAAAGATAAAACCGATACATAAATTCTTTTATTCTAATGTCGAAACATTAAAATAAATTTCAGCATTTATTGTTGGTAGTACAAGGAAAAGATGACTTTGTTCAAGTATCTAAAAATTTAGATACAAATCTAAAAATAATAATAATTTTATTGGACCATCAGAATAATTATGTAGATTTATAAAACGCTTAAACTGGTTGCTTGAATATTAACATTTTTGCAACATTTATCATGCTTGAGCCTATCGTACATAATTATTTTGATGGCCCAATACAATTCTTTTCAGATCTGTATCTAGTTAAATTTTTAGATACGATTTAAAAGTAAATTTTGTGGCACTATTAAAATAATCAAACTAACTAATAGAGTGTCAAAACAGCATCGCATTTCAGTGTTCTACGTAATTATCTTCCTCTACAGACCAACAAAATTATTTTCAGATATGTATCTAGCTAAATTTACATCTAAACCTAAATTTTGTGAAACTTTTAAAATAATTATGTAAGATGCTTAAACTGATTGTTAAAATATCAAAACTTTTGGCAGCATTGCTAATTACGTTTAAGAGTCTTATGTAATTATTTTAATAATCTAATAAAATTATATTAGAATCTCCATATCTAGCTAAATTTTTAAATACTCCAGCAAAATCGTTCTCTTTGTATAAAATTTCGAGAATACAAAATGTTTGCCAAGACATTTAAATATCTTCATCATTTCGATCTCTCATAAAATTTCTTCGAATAGATAATCGTTATGTCAACAAATCGCCGCTAGAACTTTCATAGCCGGTAATGATTGAATAACAAAAAGGAACGAGAATAATCGCGATTTATTACGTATATAACGGAGTATCGCTTTTGCTACAGCTTTTGCACAGCTTCAGGCGCAATCGATTATTCCTGCGAAGAGCGTGGAATGTCCGGTGTCAAGCCAGGTCTTCGAATGAAAGTCCGACCGTTTGCATAAATCGGTGGATTTTTAATTGGACCGGTAGGATCCGCTTGTGGCTAACGATCGAGATAGCGCGGCCGCGCGAAAATGATCCGTCGAGTCGGGCGCCAGACTCGAATGAGAAATTAAATATCTCATTAATTAGGGAACGGCGCATAATCAAATTTCGAAAATATGCTTAGAAATGTCGAGTTGAGCACAACATGAACCGCCATTGAATTGTTTGCCGCGACTATAATTATCGCTTGGCCTCCAATCTGAATGCATCTCCTGGTATCGCGGTCGTAACGGTGTCCCAGAACAGTTGCATGGCGAGCACTATAAAACTCAGAACCTACAGAAACTCGCGAATTCTCAAGGAAGTTGCTTACAGATAGAAACTGACAGACACGCCACAGACAATTATTGACTGAAACTTCTGGAAAAAAAAATCTATCTAATGTTGTTTTTCATGTTCGACATTTATTTACAGAAATCAAAATAAGTCAGGTAATGAAAACTAATGAATATCAAGCATCAATTTTGATCATCACACCTGTTTGATGCTAAAAATGAGCATAAAGCGTTAGCATGAAAGGCACCCTAATAAGAGAGACAAAAAGATAAAATCTCGGAAAATACAAATTAAAGAAAGAATTCGATACAGTGCATCTGATGGAGAAACGCTCTGAAATCTCAACGCGATTGTGTCACGGAGGCGCCGAGGAGGACACCGTCAAGGATCGATACATGCCTCCGCGAGCTCGCCACGACACTCGTTGCAGCCACCGCCACCGTCGCGCAGCGAAAAACAATCTCATACTTAAATAATGATGATTAGTCGCGGGTCGTGGTAGCGTCGAGCGACGCGACGAATGCGATGAAGAAGCGATACCGTGGCCGTGGTATGCTGTCGTTGACGGGGGTCCCGGCTCGTCCCTCTTTCCTCCGCTCACGCTCGCTCGTTCTTACTATGAACCTCCATCACAGAACCTCTGGTTGCTTCTATCTCTCCGCCTCCTTCGACCCGCTACCCCGCTCCTCGCGTTTCGAACGTCGGTGCGTCTGTATATCGGCGTCGTATAACGTGGCCGCAAGACGTTAAACATCGAGGTCACGCAACAATCCTCTCGGTCGGAATGATATTCGTTAATGAGAGGACGGTCGTTTCTTACACGGCACGCGTGTAATTGAAAACTGGCAAGAAATTTAAAACGCTCAATCTACGACACGTGAACCGAGTCGGCTCTCTTACCTTTAGAGATCGCACGTCTCTTTCATGCCGGTCTCTCACAGAGAACGCGATTGAACGATCGAAGAATATAACGATGTCTATTGACACTTTGATCTAACTGATCGACTGCCTGACCAATCGTATCCGTCTTACAGATACGTCTGTCTACTTGTTTGGCATGTCGTCCAGATCTGCCTCCCGCGGTGAGACACATTTATCCACTTGCAACTGTATTTGTCTCCCTCTCAAGCATAAAGATACCATGTCTAGTGTGTTACGCAAATATGAAGATACCTATATGTATAATCCACACAACGTATGCAAATGTTTTTATAACCTGTTCTATAACAATAATTCGACGCAATCCAATGCCAATGCAACGGAGAGATTTAGAGCATTTACGGTTAAAGCGCTCGAAACGTTGAAGAAAACTGCGTGTAATCAATAGAAGGTTTGTTGTATCAAAGCAAATAATTGGCTACGATACGTAGCGTGCAGCGCACAATAGTGCAAAAAACACGTGTGTCGAATTGTCCGAGCAAACGAATAGAACTTTGTACATACGCTAGACATCTTAAAGTGAAGACGCTAAATAATTAAGTATACATCCGGCAAGTAACAGAATGAAGAACTGAAGAGGAATTGGATGAAGTTCAGAAACGTACATAATCGAGACAAGACAATGGAAGGTGACATTACAACATCGACTGGTTTCCAGCGACGCGACGATAAATTAAAATCAGGTTTATCGACGTTGATTAGTCTAAACAATGACGTTGCTTGCTTCGGTAAAGTGAAAATCATAAAGAATGGCTGCGTTCAGAAAAAGCAGTTTTATAAGTGTTGTAAATTTTTTTGATATAATTATACCATACATTTAGATCCAGTGAGGAACTAAGCTAGATTATCATATTAAAGAATTTTATAACAGTTGCAAAACTACTTTTTCTGCTGAACGCAATTAATATTTTCAGCAAAAATTCAATTAATTCATAAATAAGTATTATATCTAAAATGCTATAAGAAGCAAAAAGGAAATCATATTGAGATTTTCATGACTCCTGAAAAAGATAATCTTGCTCAAGTATCTAAAAATTTAGCTGGATATGAATCTGAAAATAATTTTGAATTGTCAAAATAATTATATAAAATGCCTAAACTGGTTGTTAGAATTTGTCAAAATTTTTGCAGCATTACTCAGTACATTTGAAATTCTTATGTATTCCTTCGATAATTCAATAAAATTATTACATATCTTTTATCCAGCTAAATTTTTAAATTTTTACACCAGCAAAATCATCCTTTCTATATATATTTCTCTTAAATATTTCTTTATATGTCTTTATATGTAAAAAAAAAAAACGAAATCAACGCTAGAAGGGTAAGAATGTATCTATTATCGAAGCGCTTAGATTCAAGTGTCAGTTTCAGGTAAACTGAAAGTGGAACACGATCCAGCGATTCGCAATAAGACTGGATTGCACAGAGTACATCGCTAGCTAAAAGACCGGCGCGGCGGTGAGATCGGCGCTCACGGAGCATCGACATGCACTCTTATCGCGCACCCCCTTCATTTCTTTTCTCCTGGGACAATCTCATCTAGGATTACACCATGGTAATTCTCCCGCAACCGGCCCGACGAAATTCCAGGAGTAACAGAGCCGCTCGAGGGATCCGATCGTCGAAGATTCCGTAGGAAGAGCGGGAAAAAGATATATGTACATGTGCACAGTTGTATATACATACACACTCGCGAGGGAGATTCTACACACTGCTTCGTGCGATGGTAAATGGCGATAACGAGGCGTGAGATAAGAGTCGTGAAGGTGCATCATAGAAGATGCGAAGAAATACGGAGCCAAGAAAATCTTGCTCTATCTCCTCTTCATCCCTTCGTATCATTTCCTTCGTACCAATGTACGTTATCAACGTATCTACAGGATGTCCCACAATCAGTACTTCTCAATTACTACAAAACAAGAAGACGAATTGTTCTAATTACAATATTCCATTAAGCGTGATCGATATTAATTCTTGCGAAAGAAATAAAATTCCGCCGTTTAATCTCCTTATGTGTTTTCGTATTCTGTACACTGAAAAAAATTTATTAAATTTTAATAAATTTATTTGATTAATACTAACTTTTACTTACAATAAATATTTACTCAATAAGAAAAATGATACTTAGGTATATCAAATTAATAGTTCTTATATAAATATATAAAAATATATGTTTACGTTTAATAAAGATTTAATTAATACTATTCAAATAAATATTTATTAAAATTTAATAAATTTTTTTCGATATGAATTAATACTGCACATTCGTTCTTAGAGATGTTATAAAATCGTGATTTTAACGTCTCAATTGTCTTTTTGTCATGATTATAGCGCGGAATTAAAATCGATTCATACGAGAATTATTGTTGAAGTTGCAGTTCCTTCGCGAGAATTCATCGCACAAGGCATCCATGAAACATCTGCGAATTCCAACGATATGGCGATGAGGCGGATTCGAGAGAAGAGTATTCAAAGGATTCGCGCGTTGCGAGAGATTTTGAGTTTTAACATATGCAATAATCTTGATAATCGATGCAGCTTTTTGACGAACTCGAAGGAATATCGTCAGAGGAATCAGAAAATGGTGAAACATGTATAAAAAAATAAATGATAAATGATTATTTGTAGTAAATAATGTTTGTAGTAAAGAGATGCATAGAAACTTGTACCTGGCCTTCTATACGTGTATCTTTTACTAGAAAGGCAATATTAAAGCATTTCTGAATGATTGACAAATACTTATGCATCATAAAACTCACTATCACTTAGATATGAAGTTCTTACGGACAACAAAGTAAGAATTGTATAGGATAACTCCGGGATATACGATCGTATCTATCAAAAACTTAATTTATTAAGTATTATTTACTATGTTTAAAGTAATCGAACTATATCATAAGTAATCGAACTATATAAAAACTTTGTACTGTCTACTACTATAAAAAAATATTAGAAATCTGAAATGTTTATTTTTCGTGCTAAAAAATAAACTTTTTAAAACCCTTTTGTCATATATCCCATAGGGGTGGGATATATGGCTACTCATAGGGAGAGGGAGGGTATATACGACTCAAAAAATTTACAAATAATGCATACAAATAAGACGTAAAATGACATAAGAACTTATAAAATGCGTTTATAAAGTTTTATTAAGGAATAAGAACGATACATATGTATGTGAAATAATAAATAATAATTACAATCTTCCTACATATATAATATTACAAGTGTTATGAGGTACATATTTCTATGTAATGCGTTTATTGCATTTAGTGCATTGAATTCAAACTTTGAATGCTTTGGACATAAATCTCACCCGCTAAAAATGCCGTATATTCCAAACCGGTGGAATATACAAGACAACAAACTAAACAAAGAATACAAAAACAAAGCACTTGTATTTTGCTATACAACATGTTTTACTATTTCTCTACACGTATGTATCACGAAATAATCACTAAGTCTTTTACGTGTCCTACAGTAATCATTTTATGTAGATTATAATTTATGACGACGCTACTTATTACAGTGACAAGTCGATTCAACTCACAATAATTTCATTAATATTAACAGTAAGAACTGAAATCATAACACAATAATATAACATAAAGATATGTAACAGAGTAGTTGCGGAAAAATTACCCCTACTCCTTCTATTTTTTCTGACTTCTGCAGCGTATTTGCCGGAGATATCCTAATACCAGTTACATTAATCTAAACACTCTGGATTACCTTAAACAGTCAATGACCCTTGATGCCTCGGGTCTTTCCTATGCATGAATATGGAATACGGAACAAAAATTTAAAATAAAACTTGGTCTCCTTATCCACCTTCTCGGATCGATTAGTTGCGTGGCCACGCACGCTATAGCGTTTAAATTGAACGGCGCACGAATACCGGAAAAGACAAGAACTCCACGCGATTGCTAGATCGGAAAGCTATAATGTCGGTTGCAGCACGGCTGAGATTTCTGCGATGCCCGCTGGTCTTTTTTTATTACAATCTGCCTTACAACACTGGATTGAAAACGATTGCGGTAAAGGCGACGATGTGTAAGCGGCTGTATGCGTGTATTTCCGTGTACGTACGTGTGTTCGTGTGCACGCGCGCAAATGCTTCTACAGTTGAGATAGCGAAGCGTACCTAAGCAGCACGGTGTATCTCGCGAGCATCTGCGAATTCCACCGATCTGCGAACGACTTCCACGATGGAATACGTTCAAAGGCGCTTTTCCGAGATTCTCTCGCTCGGCGGGGTAGAACGGAATTGCGACCGAGTAACAATACGCTCCCAGAGGTAGCAACAATGTGGCGAACAATAGTAAAATAAATTTAGAGAAGAAAAAAGCGCCAAAAGAGACACGCACGCTTGAAGAGTACATTCCGATAGGAAACAAACGGGATATCAATGGATTCCAGTAATATTCGTTTAAAATCGAGGCAAGAGCTAGAAAATCCAGGCAAAATATTTTTGTAATAAAATTTGCAGAAAGTTCGATAATATTTACCGTTAATAAATGATTGCTGTTGTTGAAATACATAGTCTGTTTCAGTGAATGATTTGCGCAATGAACAGCTGCTATTAAAAAATGATATAAATTAGCGGATGACAAACGCGCAGAAATTATGATATAAGAAAAAAGTTGGTAATATTCAAGATAAATATCATGAATATAATTGCAGATAATACAGGTAATAATCGTGGCCCATTCACGAAAAAAAATTTGTTTCTCATGACAGCCGCATTCAGGAGGGAAGTAATGAAAACATCGGATATAAAGCCGGCGACGGGACGAATTAATTACTGCGCGTAATTTTGTATTCCTCGACCCCACTCGGACGTGCGCGAAAGGAACTAATTAAAACCTCGGGGACAAAGGTGATGGCGTGTTGAATTAATAGCGCACATAATTTTAAATAACAATCGACGAGAAATCAAAAATACTAGAAGTATACTCTATAGAAAAAAAATGTTTGATTGAATTAACTGGAATTCTAGTGGAAAATGGACGATCCAGAATTCTAGTTAAATTCACAAGATTTCTGGTTAAATCTATTAAAATCCTAATTGAAACAACCAATATTCCGTAGATTTAATCAGAAATCTGGTAAACTTAACCAGAAATCTGGATCGTTCATTTTCCATCAGAATTCCAGTTAATTCAACCAAATTTTTTTCCGTGTAGAGACTCTCTAATATATTTATGTATAAGAGTCTGTACATGAGAAAGCTACTTTTGATTGATCCATCATGTTTTAAAAATTCCTTAAGATAGAGAGACAGAACAGAAAGAGAAAAAAATAATAAATATGACCTTCTCTCTCGCAGATTTATTAAAACTATTATCCTGCATACAAAACTGCGTGTCCAGACTTTTATTGGAGGGTCTCTAGTATACTCGAAATCGAAGAATGGTCGGCGAAGGGAGGAAGCCGCGGGATGCAGCATCGCAGATGAAATTCCGAGAACGTTACGCAAATCAGACTGCGAGCATTCGTCGTTTCGGTGTGGCAGCGGCCACGCTATCTCGATCCGCGAATCTTCTCGGCGCGGGTTTAGGTCGGGCCACCTCTCTTCTGCGAGATCCGCCGACCATGCTCGCTGCGGATTCCAAGGAGACTAAAGCCGCGCGAAATTTGCAAGTCCAGCGAAAGCACGACGTGCACGAGAGAGCAGCCGAAGAGTGGAGAGAAAAGGAGAAGAAGAGATCCGCTAAAGATCGAGATGAGAATGAAGAAGAGAAACGGGACGGTAGAATTTAGTGGTGGAAGAAAAGGGGACGACATACGTCACGACGAGACGTGCTTTGGATCGTGTTCGTAAAAGGAATGTATGTTACGAAATTGACGAATTCGATACGTGTTTGTTTCACCGAATATTTAATCGAATGTTATATTTAGAGAAATTAGACTGCATTATGGAACGATATTACAATATAATTAACAATAAAGATGAGATGAATAACGAGGTATCGTATCATTAACTCGGACGAGCACTTCTTACGATTTGATCATCGACGAAAGTGGCGAATTATATCTATTCTGGAACATTACAGCCAGATCGTTTCACGCGTTATATCCGGATGTATCTTTATGACCAGTCTTAAACGACTTGCCAGCACGGCGATGATCTTTATGGTATCATCATTAAATTCGTTAAAGACGAACGATGTGTCATGCGGATAAGATTAGAGAGAGAGAGAGAGAGAGAGATTGTTCGTTGTTTTAAAGATAATTTCCAAAATGTCGATTCTCCTCACTTTCTCCTTTTTCATTTATATTTTTTGCATCATTAATTAGAGGAAATTCGAACAGAAATTCAGGATGGCAGGATGCTATAGAAGTGATAAGAGCGGCTGCTTAGCTGCATCCCGTCGTAAATTCGAGAAACTATTTTATGTCCCCTCGATACGAAATCACGCTGACGCTTTCAAAGCAGCAGTGTGGGATACAAATCGCAGATGCCACGATGCATCTAATGCAATCCTCCAATTGCTGCAAGAGAAGTCGACAGTCAGCGAACTTCGGGGTTCCTCTCTCGACATTCCTCATCTTTCATTCCTCCTACTTTCATCCTCCCGCACCTCCCAAGCCGCGCGCGTCGTCTTTTCTTCGCGTACAAGAGCAAGAAAGGAGAGGAGAATAGTGCTGGGAGCTTTCAAAGCGAGCGCACGGAGCGGCGATATTTAAAGCATATGCAAAGAGTGCAACTTCGTAGTGGCAGCCCCCTCTTGGTAGAGAAAGAGAGGCAAAAAATCTCGGACAATGGCGGCTCGCGTTCGGCTGCCCGGAATCCGACTCACGACGATTTATGCGACCTCGGCGACGACGACGGTCCACCTTCTCCTCCATCTCTTCCTCCTTTCATATCCTTCTCTTTCGCTCTGCTCGTTGCGATTTCTTCGTTTGGCCCGCATCTTCCCGATCAGCACTCGAGAAGCGCGCATTCTTTCGATGAGAATGCCAGGTCCCGAAAAGTACAAGATACTCGATTCAAGAGTGTGAGATTATCTTGAAATTCATTCTAATTATCGCGGCGCTCTGAATTAGAATATCTCAGAAATGGAAAACTCGCAATGAAACAAAGTAATAATATTAGATTGGGAAAAGATATCACTCCCTTATTTCAACGATGACAACGATCACAACTCATAAAATGTAATGTTTGAGTTATTATCATCTTAAATGAGTTAAGTAAGCATCAGAGTATCGATCATCAAAAATAGACTAACTTAGCTTTATACAAAATCGTCAAAATCATTATTAAAGAGTGATTTTTTTTTAACAGTGAAATAAAAATGACAAAAATAACATTTGATCATATTAGAAATGTATTCTTTTCTATTTCTTTTAACTAATATTGTTTATTATTAAAATTAATAGTAAAAAAATAGTTTCTTTTTAGAAACTCAATTTTTTTGTTGTATCATGTTTGAAATAAGGAAACGATATTATTTCGTTACATGCATCAACTATGACATTAACTACTGCGAATCTAACTAAGCAAATATATAACGCGCTTAATGTTATTTCTCGAGACTTCTTTCGCGGATCATCAACGAGGTGCATAATCGAGTGTGGCAAAGAAATTCGCAAGAGAGATGGAGAACGGCGCGACTTTCTGATGAGCGGTTGCCGATTGCGCCTTGGCCTTCTAACGAAGACGCTTGTTACCATCGTTATCGCCTCTTCCGCGTGTTGCAAAACTGGTGTTCAACAACAGCCATCTTGTTTCGTGTTGTCCGCGCCGAGCTTTCACGAGAATCTAGCGAGAGAGTAAACCATCTCGGTGTATATCGATTGACTGGTTCGTCGCGTACCGATTTCTCAACATGACCCGCCTCAATGTCACTAGTCCCGTACTTTCTACCGGTGACCTACGTGTCAATCACCGTTCGTGTCGCACCTTCTGTATGTACCACAAGGTTTCTAGCGAAACCAAGTCAAGCTAGTACATAAAACGTTACCAGCAATCATTAATTTCATCCAACGTCATCAATTTCGTATCTCAAGTCCATTTGCACCTTTTGCAACCTTCAAATCTGCGTCATCACGATTTCTAGACATCCTTCTCTCTTCTTAGCAAAGAATCTTAGCATAAGGCTGGGAGCGGCCGCCATTCCATGGATAAGATAAGACCGGTCTTCTCTACTCGACGCGATCATGGCGTTGATTCTCCTCTTCGTCCCCCAGGTGCCATAAACTTGATCGTAAAATGAAGCACGTTCCTCACTTTGTCGCCAAGTTTTATGGAAGGATCGGTATAGCTGGCCGCGAAATGAACGACTACTTCCTAATAAGGAGTTCGTCTATGTCGGTTTTTAACAATTTCATCGACGAAAGGATCTCTTTTGTTGGTCGTCACCCTTTTAACGATTGCGTTTTTTTCACAATTTGCTAGGAACGTTTACGTGAAATCTGCTTTATCAGAAACAGGTGATCGTAAACTGGTAGCCGGTCTCTGTCTCTGGATACTCGTTTTATGTCAATTTTCGACTCGATCTGCTAATCTGATTGGGCAAATATCACGTCGTGCCGAATGAAATAAACTGGTTATTGGAAGGTTAATTCATTTAATAGTCCATTCGTGAGTCGAAAACTGCGGCTGCACACGAAGAATAATTTTTCTAAAAGAATCTAGAAATTTAGCTAATATAGATTTGAAAATAATTATGGAACTAAGTTTTAATATTCTAATAATCAGCCAGAACGGCTCTTATGTAATTATTTTGATAGACTAATGAAATTAGTTCTAAAATGAAATTAGTTTTAGATCTGTATCTATAGCTACGTTTTTAGATATTTGATTGAAATCATTCTTTTCGTGTGAGCAGTAAAAATTCGATCCAGATAATTCTTTCAAGTATATTTTATATATGAAAATCTTTCGTAAAAAGGTTTATATTAATCAATCTGTCGATTAAGTTCGAATATGATTTACAATTGATATCAGAGCGCAACAATAATATTTAATCCTAATTACTAAAGCTTTATAATACACTTTATAATACAAAAATTTTACTATCGCTTTGTTTGCTATATCGGTAGAAGCCGATCGGCCAACAGAATTGATCTAATCAAAATCTAAACTCAAAACGGAGATTGCCACTTCATTTTGCTTCGTCTGGATCCGGGCCGGATTAGTGGAACAGGTGCTGCAAAATGGTAGCACAGATCGTCGGTGCATGTCAATGTATGCCCGCGAGATTCCTCTTTCTCTCCTGGGTACAGCCCGAAACGAACCGCACCTGTGCCGACGATCGTCGGCCCGTTCAATTTTAATCTGATAATCTGATTGGCTGCCGTGTGTCAAATATTGCGGGCCTGAGTGTCAGGCCGCGTTCTTCTGCGCGAACTGGTTCTACGGCGGCTGGACGCGTGGCCGATTGGAAGTCGAGTTCTGAAGTCGGCCGATCGACCAGCCGATCGCGTCGATGCCGGAAGAAACAACTTTGAATCTGAAACGGTGCTCGTTGTTTCGTATCGTGTATCTTGAATAAGGTATCTCGAATATGCGTTTCATTGTATGTTTTACATTTTATACTCAAGTCTTAAAAAGTCTGCAGATTTTTCAATTGACATTGCGCGGAATGGAAATATTATATAAGAATGTTCTGCTGAAAGTTGCTGCACTTCCCAAAATTAAGATTACAGAAATAAAGAAAGAAAATTATGAATTGAAAAATGCGTTATAATTCTATCTCATCTATTATGTCACGTCTCATGATTGGAAAAAATCCGGACTTTTTAAAAAAAAACTCAATCCACTGGATTTTATGAGGGTTTTATTGAAGTTTTTAGATTTTTTTTTTTGATAAAATTGATTATTTGATATTTTTTTACGTAATATTATATTTAATTTATGATGTATTTAGTTATATATTTATTATTTTACATATTTAGATAAAATTAATTATGAAAGAATTTTGTAAAAATATTATAATAGTAATTTTGTAAGAAGTTTTTGTTTCTGAAGAGACCTCAATTATATAGTCGAAACATATAGAACATTATTAATTTTTATATAATCAACGATTGAAATATAAAATATTTTACGCATCAAGATTCGCGGTTGGTTCTTATATATTTTATTTATCTAATTTATTATAAAAATATTGTGATGATTTGAATTTTTC
>Ga0157363_1002800_pt1 | contig 15513 bp, 16 predicted proteins | sample AttsexASBM1_FD_111477 | JGI IMG/M metagenome (GOLD analysis project Ga0157363, IMG submission 111477) | Fungus gardens microbial communities from leaf cutter ant in Ribeirão Preto, State of São Paulo, Brazil - Atta sexdens ASBM1 | ecosystem: Host-associated > Fungi > Mycelium > Unclassified ...
CGGCATCCGTTCCCTGATGCTCATTGAGCCAGTCCAGTTGCCAGTCGATAAAAGCACGCAGAAAATTGCCTTCACCAAACTGAATCACGCGATCGTGGTAGACCGCGCCGGGAAAGTCGTGGCGGTTCAGCCGCGTCATCATCAGGCTCCCAGCTCAATGCCAAAATAGTCGCGCGCATTGTTAAAGCAGATGTTTTGCACCATCTGTCCTAACAAGGCTTCATCGGCCGGGGCTTCGCCGTGATCCACCCAACGACCAATCATCTGACACAGCAGACGACGGAAATACTCGTGGCGGGTATACGAGAGGAAGCTTCGGCTGTCGGTTAACATGCCCACGAAACGGCTCAGCAGACCGATTTGGGCCAGCTGCGTCATCTGACGTTGCATGCCATCCAGTTGATCGTTAAACCACCAGGCGGAGCCAAACTGCATTTTCCCGGCCTGGCCTTCTCCCTGGAAGTTGCCGGCCATAGTTGCCAGCACTTCGTTGTCACGCGGATTCAGGCAATAAAGGACCGTTTTAGGCAGCGCATTATTGAGGTTTTGCGCACCCAGCAAACGAGCCAGCGGTTCTGCCACAGGCTGATCGTTAATGGAGTCAAAACCGACGTCCGCGCCTAACAGCTGGAACTGGCGCTGATTGGTATTGCGTAACGCACCAATGTGGTATTGCTGCACCCATCCGCGTCGGGCGTACTCGCCGCCCAGCCAGACCAGCACCGCCGTTTTGAACTGGGCGATCGCCTGTGCATCGGGTTTGGCACCACTGCGACGGTGCGCCAGAATCCTGTCCAGCGTCGTTTCATCGGCCTCGGCATAACACACGACATCCAGCGCATGATCGGAAATCTTACAGCCATGTGCGGCAAAGTGGTCCAGCCGTTTGCTGAGCGCCTGACGCAAATCATCGAAGCGTTGCACGCTGACATCGGTAAGGCTTTCCAGCTTTTCAATCCACGGCAGGAAGGTGTCCGCTTCGATGTTGAACGCTTTATCCGGACGCCAGCTTGGCAGCACCTTAACGTTGAAACTGCCGTCTTCGGCGATCGCACGATGGTGCACCAGATCGTCCAGCGGATCGTCGGTGGTGCCGACCATTTTCACATTCATCTGCTGCATGATACCGCGCGCGGTGAAAGTGTCCTGAGCCAGCAGATCGTTACAGCGCTGCCAGATCTCATCCGCCGTTTTTTCTGACAACAGGACGCCGGTAATCCCGAACGGGCGGCGCAGCTCCAGGTGCGTCCAGTGGTAAAGCGGGTTGCCGATGGTGTGCGGTACGGTCCGTGCCCAGGCATTAAATTTCTCGCGATCGCTGGCATCACCGGTGCACAGCGCCTCAGCCACGCCGTTTGCCCGCATCGCGCGCCATTTATAGTGATCCCCTTTCAGCCAGATATCGTAGAGATTGGCAAAACGGTAGTTTTCAGCGATCTGTTGCGGCGGTAAATGGCAGTGATAGTCGTAGACAGGCTGGTCTTTGGCGTAGTCGTGGTAAAGACGACGGGCGAACTCTGTGTCCAGCAAAAAATCCTCGGTCATGAAACGCGACATAAAAAGCTTCCTTATGGAATACACCCTGAATGGCTCAAAGTTATCATACCAATTTTCACTGACTGCCGTTTTTTTTACGACTCAGGTCACATTTAAGCGAGATTTTTCCCCCGAAAAGCGACCTTTTTGCCGCCGGCAGCGCGCTAACTGGCTGTGTTCTCATCTGTTTGCAGTATCCCACATGCGATTACGGGTTTTTGTGATGGCTTTCAACTTTTAAAGTTGTATAACAAGTTAGGCTCTCGCTTTACCGCAAGGTAACAAACTTCTGACATAAGGCAAGGCAGATAACGGTCGCTCAGGCAGGGCCGGCGGGCGTGAGCAGAGCTGTATCACGAGATGTCCCGCTCCAGATAACAACAGCGGTTTGACCGCATACACAACTGGAAGAGGTACAGAATGCGTAAGATCAAAGGATTACGCTGGTATATGATTGGCCTGGTGACGCTGGGGACGGTACTGGGTTATCTGACGCGTAACACTATTGCCGTAGCAGCGCCAACCTTACAGACCGAGCTGCACATCACCACCCAGCAATACTCGTACATTGTGGCGGCGTACTCCGCCTGCTATACCGTGATGCAGCCCGTTGCGGGTTATGTGCTCGACCTGCTAGGCACCAAAGTCGGTTATGCGGTCTTTGCCGTACTGTGGGCCACATTCTGCGCCGCGACCGCGCTGGCAGGCAGCTGGGGCGGACTGGCCCTGGCGCGTGGCGCCGTCGGTGCCGCCGAGGCAGCCATGATCCCCGCCGGGCTCAAAGCCAGTAGCGAATGGTTCCCGGCAAAAGAGCGCTCCGTCGCAGTGGGCTACTTCAATGTGGGCTCATCCATTGGTGCCATGGTCGCGCCGCCGCTGGTCGTGTGGGCTATTGTGGCGCACAGCTGGCAAATGGCGTTTATCATCGCAGGCGTACTGAGCATGATATGGGCGCTGTGCTGGCTGGTGTTCTACAAGCATCCTAAGCAGCAAAACAAGCTGAGCGACGAAGAACGTAACTACATCATTTCAGGTCAGGAGTTGCAGCATCAGACAGGTAACACGACCAAAATGTCGGCACTGCAGATCCTGCGTAACCGCCAGTTCTGGGGCATTGCGCTGCCGCGTTTCCTGGCCGAACCTGCGTGGGGCACCTTTAACGCCTGGATCCCGCTGTTTATGTTTAAGGTTTACGGTTTCAACCTGAAAGAGATCGCGCTGTTTGCCTGGATGCCCATGCTGTTTGCTGACTTTGGCTGTATCCTGGGTGGCTACCTGCCCCCGCTGTTTCAACGCTGGTTTGGCGTAAACCTGATCGTGTCGCGCAAAATGGTGGTCACAATGGGCGCGATATTGATGATAGGCCCGGGCACCATTGGTTTGTTCACCAGCCCGTACGTTGCCATCGCGTTGTTATGTGTTGGCGGCTTTGCCCATCAGGCGCTCTCTGGCGCGTTGATTACGCTCTCTTCTGACGTTTTTGGCCGTAATGAAGTGGCCACCGCCAATGGTTTAACCGGTATGGCGGCCTGGACAGCCAGCACGCTGTTTGCGCTGGTGGTTGGCGCGCTGGCAGATACGTTAGGTTTCAGTCCCCTGTTCGCTGCGCTGGCCGTGTTTGATTTGCTGGGCGCCATCGTCATCTGGACCGTCCTGAAAAATCAACCGGTGTCGGAACTGCAGACGCCGCATTCGCCTTCTCAGGCTGCGCCCGTTCGCAGCTAATCTCCCGGGCTGGCCTGCGCCAGCCCTTTTCTTCAGTTACAGCAAAGTGGTATAACAACTTATCTGCTTGTTACTTTGGATCGTGCTATGGACCTCACCGAATCGCGTCGACTTTATCAACAACTGGCCAGCGAATTAAAACGGCGCATTGAAAATGGCGTTTATCAGGTGGGAGACAAGCTGCCCGCAGAGCGTCTGATTGCCGAAGAAATGCAGGTCAGTCGCACAGTGGTCCGCGAAGCCATCATCATGCTGGAAGTAGAAGGCTATGTTGAGGTGCGCAAAGGCTCGGGTATTCATGTGATAGCCAGCCAGCAGCAAACCCGTGTGGCTGAGTCCAGCAGTCAGTTGGAGTTCGCCACCTTTGGCCCCTTTGAACTCCTTCAGGCGCGTCAGCTGATTGAAAGTAATGTCGCCGAATTCGCCGCCACGCAGGTAACGCGTCAGGATATTGTCGACCTGATGGCGATTCAGGAGAAAGCCCGTCAGGAGGACCATTTCAGGGACTCAGAATGGGATATGCACTTCCATGTTCGTATTGCGCAGTCCACGCAGAACAGTGCCCTCGCGGCCATTGTCGAAAAAATGTGGCTGCACCGGTTACACAATCCCTACTGGCTCAAACTGCACGAGCATATCGATCAGCGCAGTATTCTCAGCTGGTGTGACGATCACGATCAGATTCTTAAAGCGCTCATCCGCAAAGATCCTGCCGCCAGTAAGCTGGCAATGTGGCAACATCTCGAAAATACTAAGCAGATGTTATTTAACGCCACCGCCGACGATTTTGAATTTAATGTCGACCGCTACATGTTCAGCGAAAATCCGGTTGTCTTACCTGATGCCGATACGATTCAGCGCTAATCTGACCTAAAAACAGTCAGTTAATCTGCAATAGTGTCAGAACATGTAAAACTCCTTTTTACATCGTAATGGAGAGGGTAAAACTCCTGTTCGTTTAGGAGTAGTTCTGTCTCCGAAGCTGGATTTTTGTTACAGTTATCACCCTTTTCTTACCTTTTGCGTTAAGGGCTTATCAAATCGCTGATTTAACAATCAGTTCTGGAAGGATCCAGACATGCATGCTCAGACGGTCACCCCAGAATTTATAACTAACTGTCAGTCTGCGCTTTAGTCCCTGTGGGACATGTTCAACGATGATGTTCGGGAATGATTGATGGAAATTTTGCAAGCGCTGCTGCATGCCTTATGGCAACAGGATTATGAAACGCTTTCTGATCCAACACTGGTGTGGGCGATTTACGGCGTTTTATTCATGATTCTTTTTCTGGAAAACGGTTTACTGCCTGCCGCTTTCCTTCCCGGGGACAGTCTGCTGATTCTGGTTGGCGTGCTGATTGCCAAGGGGACAATGAGCTTCCCGCTGACGATCCTGGTCTTAACAACAGGTGCCAGCCTTGGCTGCTGGGTCAGCTATATTCAGGGCCGATGGCTCGGCAATACGCCCACCGTACAAAACTGGTTATCACACCTTCCCGCCCGCTATCATCAGCGGGCCCATAATCTGTTTCATCGCCACGGATTATCCGCCTTACTGGTTGGCCGTTTTATCGCCTTTGTCCGCACCTTACTGCCCACGATTGCCGGGCTGTCCGGTTTAAGTAATGCCCGTTTCCAGTTTTTTAACTGGATGAGTGGCTTCCTGTGGGTGGTGATTCTGACCGTTCTGGGCTTCGCGCTGGGTAAAACCCCTATTTTTCGGCGTTATGAAGATGAGCTGATGTTCTTTCTGATGATGCTGCCGCTGGTGTTACTGGTGGTGGGATTAATCGGTTCGCTGGTTGTTCTCTGGCGCAAGCGCCGTGCAAATCAGCGGGGGACCGGCTTATGAAAACATTACAGGCCATACCTAAACACTGGCGGCCCTGGTTGATTGGCGGTGCATTCGCGCTGATTGCGATAAGCCTGGTGCCAGGTCTGATGCGCCATGAAAATGTGGTACAGATTCGTGTTTCGCATGCGGGTGCCCCGATGCCGGACGGCTTCTATTTATACCAGCAGTTGAGCGCGCAAGGTATTCGCATCAAAAGCATCACACCCGCAGGTGATGCGCTGGTTATTCATTTCGACAATGAAGAGCAGAGCCTGGCCGCGCAAAAAGTGTTGCGTCGCTTGCTGCCTGAGGGCTTTATCGTCGCGCAACACGATCAATCGCCTCACCTCTCTCTCGCCTGATGCGCGTTTCTTTATACGTTCAGCGTTTATCGACTGCGCGCTGAACGTTTCCCCGTATATCGGTGATCTTTGGACTTTTTCCACCTGATGTCTATGCTTAAACTAAGGCGGGTTTCAACGCACACCGTGAAGCGGTTGCGCCGCGTTGATGTAAATCAGGCAACAATGGAAGGTACTACGCCTAATGAAAAATAAATTACTGCTGGGCATCGTGTTGTTTTCGCTTTCAGGTTCATTGATGGCGGCGGAATCGCTGTGCCAGCAAAAAGAACAGGACATACAGCACGAAATTGAGATGGCGAAGAAGCATAACAATCAGCGCCGGGTAAACGGCCTTGAGCGCGCCCTTACTGAGGTGCGCGCGGGCTGCACGGACAAAAAGCTGAAAGCTTCACATCTGGAAAAAATCAACGCGCAGAAACAGAAAGTGGCTGAGCGTGAACGCGAACTCAAGGAAGAGCGCGATGAAGGTCATGATAAGGACAAGATAGCAAAACGCGAACATAAGCTGGAAGAAGCACGCCAGGAGCTTAAGAAGTTACAGGCGGAGCCCTATTAATCGGATTCACTCTACTGATGTTAAAGGAGTATTTTATGTCTAAAGACACATCATCGGAACATTTGCGTGCTGAGCTGAAAAACCTGGCGGATACGCTGGAAGAAGTGCTGAGCAGCGGCACAGAAAAATCGAAAAGTGAACTGGATAAACTGCGTCATAAAGCGCGCGTGGCGCTGGACAGCTCCCGCGAGCGTTTAGGTGAATCCGGCGAGCGCCTGGCAGCCACTACGCGCGAAGCGGCACAAAAAGCAGACGGTTATGTACGTGATAACCCGTGGCATGGTGTCGGTATTGGCGCGGCGATCGGTGTCGCTATCGGTATGCTGATCTCGCGTCGTTAACCATGACCGATTCACAGCAGAACCACGGACCAGCTAAAGGGGTGATCACGATTGGTCAGCGTATCGTTACGACGCTGGTCAGTATGGTCGAAACACGCGTTCGTCTGGCAGTGGCAGAGCTGGAAGAAGAAAAGGCCAATCTGATACAGATGTTGTTGATGCTTGGCCTGACGATGCTTTTTACTGCTTTTGGCCTGATGAGCCTGATGGTGCTGATTATCTGGGCAGTCGATGCGCAGTACCGTCTTATGGCGATAGCCATCACCACCGGCGTACTGTTCCTGCTGGCGTTGATTTTTGGGCTCTGGACACTGCGTAAATCACGCCAGTCGACGCTGCTGCGTCATACGCGTAAAGAGCTGGCCAACGATCGTGATTTGCTTGAGGATAACCGCTAATGAGCCGCCGCGAACGTGAAGCGCGTATAGAAGAGTTGCTTAAACAGGTTCAGCAACAGCGCCTTGATCTCAGCGCGGCGCGGCGTGGCTGGCTCGAAATCACGGCACCTTACGACCGTGGCTGGTTTACCTTTTTGAGCCTTAAACGCTATCTGGCCATTGGCAGCAGCGCGTTAGCGATTTACTCCATCCGCAGTCCCAACCGCCTGTTGCGCTGGGCTAAGCGCGGCTTTGGCCTGTGGAGCACCTGGCGCATGGTTAAGTCAACCTTCCCCCCGCGCTGACATCACCAGGCCAGTCCATTGTGACTGGCTTTTTCTTTTGTCAGATTTACTGAATAACATCGACAGTTTATATCGCTTACAACTGTCACGCCTCGCGACTATCATCTCCAGCTATCAGCCCAGCGGTTTGCTATCAGGCGGCCAACGGGAATATTCACTGCGGGCATTCCTGCCTTGCAAACTTATAGCGTTGGAGTAGATGATGAAAAAATTCGAAGACAGTGGTTTGTTGGCCGCCCGTATCCTGATGACCATTCTGTTTATCACCGCAGGCTGGGGCAAAATTACCGGTTATGCAGGTACACAGCACTACATGGAAGCGATGGGCGTCCCCGGCTTCATGTTGCCACTGGTTATCCTGCTGGAGTTTGGCGGCGGTCTGGCGATCATGTTTGGCTTCCTGACCCGTTTCACCGCGCTGTTCACCGCGGGCTTCACGATTCTGACCGCCTTCCTGTTTCACAGTAACTTTGCCGAAGGCGTGAACCAGCTGATGTTTATGAAAAACCTGTCTATCGCTGGCGGTTTCCTGGTGTTAGGTCTGGTTGGACCGGGCGCGTACAGTATCGATCGCCTGATCAGTAAAAAGCCACAGGTTGTTCTGGCGCGCTAATTCACCGCCAGCAATCCCGCTTTAGCTGAACGCACCGGCTGCTTTTTCCGGTGCGTTTTGCTTTTTTGCTGTCTGCCGTCTCGCCGCTTCTCCGGTACCGCGGAGAAACGCTTAAGGTAAGCCTAATCTACGCATGAAAATATAGTGTCCTGTTCTTTTCATTTCAGGATTGCTATGAACATGTCTTACAGGCAGTGGCTCCCTCATCACGATGCGCCTTTTTTTCGACGGCTCCATCTCTTCGTTGCCGTCCTCATCCTTTCCCAGATCATCAATTCCGGTTTCACCGAACGTGAAGCGCTGGGCGGGCACAGTCTGGAAACGGTGATCACCTGGTTTCATATCCTGTCTGGCCTGTTACTGATTGTCGCCGGATTCGCTATGCTGATCTGGATGCGCATGCAGCGCGGCTTACACTGGTACTTTTCGTGGCTGACGCTGGATTTCCGCGGTATTCGGGACGATCTCGCCTGTCTGGCGCGAATGAAATTACCCGACGCGCACAGTGGCGGCATCGCTGCCACCGTACAGGGGCTGGGCGTTAGCGCGTTGCTTGTGGTGGCCTGCTCAGGCGCGCTATGGTTTTTACTTAACAGCACATCGTTCGCGTCGCCGGGTCTGACGCATGCAGTGCTGCACTGGCACAGGTTCCTGACCACGTTTGTCGAAATCTATTTCTACAGCCACGGTGCAATGGGCGTGCTGCATATTCTGCTTTCGCACTATGAAAATAAGCGTACCCGTCGGGTCGCTGATCACAGGGATAACGAATGCAACACAGTGAAACGCATAAAATAGAACACGCAGGCTGGCTGCGCGCGGCCGTTCTGGGGGCTAATGACGGGATTGTCTCAACCGCGAGCCTGCTGGCAGGCGTGGTGTCAGCCAGTAGTGCCCCCCACACGGTGTTGCTCGCCGGGCTGGCGGGAATCGTCGGCGGCGCGATGTCGATGGCCACGGGAGAATATGTCTCCGTGTCTTCACAGTCAGATAGCGAACAGGCCTCTCTGCAGCAAGAAAAAGCCGAGCTGGAGGCTGACTTTGCGGCGGAAACCGTTGAACTCACGGCGATTTACCAGGCGCGCGGGCTGTCTGCTGACCTGGCTCATCAGGTAGCAGAGCAACTGATGGCCCATGATGCCCTGGCCGCACATGCCCGGGACGAGCTGGGCATTACCGACTTCAGCAGCGCGAAACCTCTTCAGGCCGCGCTGTTTTCCGCTATCAGCTTTGCCTCCGGCAGCGTGCTGCCGTTTGCTGTCGCCCTGCTCATTACCGGGCCCTTCGCCCTGCCCGCGATTGCATTGTCGGCCCTGCTGGCGCTGGCACTACTGGGTGCCCTGGCAGCTAAAGCGGGCGATGCGCCCGTACGCAAAAGTATCATGCGCATCTGCTTCTGGAGCCTGCTGGCAATGAGCTTTTCGGCGACCGTCGGCTACCTTACGGGTCAGGTACTGGGCTAGCCGCATAAGGCCGTCCACGAGCCCCATCAGGCATTCACGGGCTGGCCCACCACCAGCCCAAGCTGACTGGCCAGAACCCGGCCTGAAACAGATTCACCGTCCGGGCCCTGCCCTTGCAGGATTTCGAGTTGCCCTTGTCCACAGCGAATGATCAGGGGCGATAGTGATACAACCTCACCCACACGCCCGCTGTTATCGCCGTTCATCACCCGGGTTTGCCAGACGGTAAACCTTTGCGTGCGGGTAAAGCTGAACGCCCCCGGCCAGGGAAAGTCCAGCGCCCGAACCAGATTGTGGATATTGACGGCACTGTCCTGCCAGTGTATCTCGCCGTCCTCGGGTTTGCGGCTGCCCCAGCAGCTGGCGGCCCGTTCATCCTGCGGTGTTTCTGTCAGCTCGCCCGCCACCAGCGCCTTAAGCCAGCCCGGCAACATCTTGCCCGTCGTTGCCACTAAGCGCGTATGCAAGGCCAGAGCATTATCTTCCGGCAGAATATCCACCGCCTGCTGCGCCAGTATGGGACCGGCATCTGGCCGTTTAATCATGCGGTGCAGCGTAACGCCTGTACGGGTTTCGCCCTTGATAATGACCCAGTTGAGATGGGCGCGGCCACGGTAGGCTGGCAGCAGCGCGGCATGAACGTTATAGGCGCCTTTTGTTACCGAAGACAGAATGGCCTCGCTCAGTACCTGACGGTAGGAGAAGCAGAACAGGTAGTCCGCGTCGAAACTGGCAATACGGGCCTGCCACTCGGCGGTATTCACCTCCTCGGTGATGAATACCGGAATAGCGTGACGACGCGCCAGCTCAGCAACGGAACCATAAAATGGTGTGGCGTTGCCGGGATCGGCATGGGTAAACAACGCACTGATACTGAATCCGGCATCCAGCAGCGCCTGTAATCCGGTACAGGCCATTTCATGGTATCCAAAGACGACGGCTTTCATTGAACTTTCCTTTTTCTCCGCCTCTCCGCACGGACAGGCTGGTGGAATGAGATGCCTGGGGCAGGCAGAATGTCAGACATCATAAAGGAATCGTTACCGGTTTACGTCATCAACCCTTCTCTCAGTGAGAGGCCGTTAAGACGATGGCACAAAATGTCTGACGCCATGCGCGCACAACGCTGTCGCAGTCGCGCATCACCACCTATGGTTAATCAGACGAGAACATTTCATTGCACGACAGAGAGTGGAGACAAGATGGGCCAGTTAATTGATGGTGTCTGGCATGACACCTGGTATGACACAAAATCAACCGGCGGGCGTTTTAAGCGCTCGGAATCCGCATGGCGCAGTTGGGTCACGCCGGATGGCAGCGCCGGCCCGAGTGGCAACGCCGGGTTTGCGGCAGAGCGCGATCGCTATCATCTTTATGTATCGCTTGCCTGTCCCTGGGCACACCGTACCTTGCTGATGCGTCAGCTAAAAGGGCTGGAGAACATGATCGATGTGTCAGTCGTGCATCCGCTGATGCTGGAAAATGGCTGGACCTTCGATGACAGCTTCCCGGCGGCAACCGGTGACAAGCTGCATCAAAATGAATTTCTTTATCAGCTCTATCTGCACGCGGATAAGGACTACACCGGTCGGGTGACCGTGCCCGTGTTATGGGATAAGCAGCAGAATACCATCGTCAGTAATGAATCTGCCGATATCATTCGCATGTTTAACAGCGCCTTCGACGGCGTGGGCGCACGTGCGGGCGACTATTATCCGCCGGCACTGCGCGACAAGATTGATGACCTCAACGGCTGGATTTACGACACGGTCAATAATGGCGTGTATAAGGCGGGGTTTGCCACGTCACAGGCGGCTTATGATGAAGCGGTTACGGCACTCTTTCAGTCGCTGTCCCGTCTGGAACAGATCCTGGGCCAGCACCGTTATCTGACCGGCGACACGTTGACCGAGGCGGATTTACGTTTATGGACTACGCTGGTGCGCTTCGATCCGGTCTACGTCACCCACTTTAAATGTGACCATCACCGTATCAGTGACTACCTGAATCTGAGCGGTTTCCTGCGGGATATTTACCAGATGCCTGGCATTGCTGAGACCGTGAATCTGGCCCATATTCGCCATCACTACTACTGCAGCCATAAAACCATCAACCCGCACGGCGTAATCTCTGTCGGCCCGGCGTTCAACTGGGATGAACCTCACGGTCGCGGTTAACCGGATGACGCAGACCTGACATGGGGAACATGTCAGGTCAAAACGGCTGCGCGGCCCGTCAGAAAAACTTATACGCAATATTCAAAATCGTCAGCACGCCAATCGCGCTCACGAAAACGTTGTCGGCACGGCCTTTATATTTCGCCAGCGCCGGAACCTTGCGGATAGCAAACATCGGTAACAGACACAGCAGCGAGGCGATAATGGGCGCACCCATCGCCTCGATCAGGTCAAGAATATTGGGATTGAGATACGCCACCAGCCAGGTGGACCCCATAATAAAGACCATACTTACGGTGTTCAGCTTACGATGGGACACGGCGTCTTTATCACCGTGGTAGCGGAACTTGATGATTAACCCATTCAGCCCTTCCAGCGTGCCCAGATAGTGGCCAAAGAAGGATTTAAAAATCGCGACCAGGGCGATGACCGACGCGCTGTATTCCAGCACCGTGGAAAAGGTAGACTTTTCACCCGCCATACTGGAGAAGTGATTCGCCAGATAAGACAGCACAGGAATATTTTGTGCCCTGGCATCCGCCATGTCCTGCGGCGACAAGGTAAACAGACAGCTAAAGGCAAAGAACATGACCACTGCCACCATCAGGATGCTGGCGCGGGAGATAATCTGACTGCACTTGTTTTCTGTGTAGGTCCGGCCCATTTCCGGCTCGTACTCCTCCCGTTTCGACACCACGAAAGAAGACACAATGGGCGAGAAGTTAAACGAGAACACCATGATAGAAATGCCAAGCCATACCGTGACGAGAATGCCATCATGCCCGGTAAAGGCCAGATCGTTCAGGTGAACCTGATCGATAACGGCGCGATTCCAGTACGGGATGAGCGACAGTGAAATCAGCACCAGACTGGCAATAAACGGAAACACCAGCCAGCTCATCACTTTGACCATCAAATCTTTACCAAACCCAATCACAAACGCCATCAGCAGCAGCAGACACAGCGCGACGACGCCACGATTAAGTGCGGGCAACAGTAGCTGATATTGCCAGAACGCCATAAACGTGTTGGTGATGGTGATGCCATAAATCCATAACAGCGGGCAAATGGCAAAAAAGTAGAGGAAGGTGATGACCACGCCGCCGGTTTTACCGAAATGTTCTTCTACGGTATCGGTAATATTACCCGATACGTTACTGCCGGACAGGCACAGGCGCGCCAGTGCCCTGTGGCAGAAAAAGGCAATCGGATACGCCAGCACTAACATAATCAGAATGGGGATCAGGCCGCCATAGCCCGCTCTGATAGGAAAGAAAAGGACCCCGGCTCCAATGGCGGTACCAAAAAGTCCCAGTGTCCATGTGGTATCGGACTGACGCCAGATCGACGCTTTTTCCCGGTTGAGAATATTTTCAGAATTACTCATAACTTATCCTTTATGCGTCAGCGAGACCCGAAACCCGGGACAAATCAATATTGCCGCCAGAGAGCGTGTAAACGGTTTTCCGCCCCTGAATGTCATGGTCCACGTTGCCGCTGAGCGACGCAGCGCAGGCTAACGCACTGACGCTTTCCGTAACCATCTGGTTTCGCTGAGTCTTTTCAATCAAACACTTACGAATGTCGCCTTCACTTAGTCACCCCTTCTGATCGACCTGTTCGTTCATAACCGCGAAGGTGAGTTCACCCGAACAGGCGACATCGCGGCCATCCGCAAGGGTACCCGAGTACAACAATGGGGCGTCATGGTACCAGCAAAAATGGAGGCTGCCATACCGTCAGGATCAACAGATTGCGCACCGTTGACGGTAAACGCTGGATTCCTTGATCTCAGGGCAGCCACCCTACCGGCCCTCCGCCCATGGCGAAACCGACACCGAAAAGTTCGTCAGGCATCGCCAGACCGATGGTGCCCTACCCGGCAATACTGGGCATTTTCTTGCCAGCAGGGATAAAAACAGGGGATGAGTGCGCGAAAAAAACGCCCACCGGGTGAGTGGGCGTGATGAGGATATTACTTCTTGTCGCAGGCGACCGGCCAGGGCTTCGCGGGGGAGTTAAACGGATGGTACTGATAACACCAGGTTTCAGATACCACGTTTTCCTGCGCTTTCAGATAAAGCTTCAGCTCCACCGGGTCACCGTCCCCCGCCACCAAATCAAACTGCGCCAGCCAGTTGCCGGAGTCATCAGGCAGCTTAGAGACCAGCACGTTCTCAAACGTCCCGCGCGAGGCTGACAGCACGGCTTCCGGCGCAACGCCTGACGGCAGGTGATTCAGGTTGCCACCGTGGAATTCAACGGTGAATTTACGACTGTCATGCGGACGGTCAGATCCCGGCACGCCGCCACGTCCCAGTCGGGTCGCACCACAGCGCGCCAACGTTGAGGGATAAGGTTCATCGGACAGCCAGTGCAGCCGGTAATGGAAATGATGTTCATCACCCGCTTTGGCTGGCGCATCCGGCACCCACATGGCGACGATATTGTCGTAAATTTCGTCATCGGTCGGTATTTCCACCAGTTGTACCGATCCTTTGCCCCATTTCCCTAGCGGTTCGACCCACAGGTCCGGGCGACGCTCGTAGTGCGCAGCATCCAGGTAGCTGTCGAAATTCCTGTCTTTCTGCAGTAATCCAAAGCCTCGCGGATTCTCGTCGTGGAAGCTTGAGGTGACCACACGCAACGGATTGTTCAGCGGTCGCCAGAGATGTTCACCGCTGCCGGTCCACATTGCCAGACCATCGGAGTCATGCACTTCGGGACGCCAGTCTGTCGCAGCCCCCTTGACCGTTTTTGAGAACCAGTACATGGACGTCAGAGGCGCGATGCCGAAACGCTGAATATCCTTACGCAGGAAAAGCGTGCATTCCACGTCCTGCACCACGCCTTTGCCACGATGCAGGATAAACTTGTAGGCACCCGTTATGCTCGGCCCGTTGAGCAGGGCATAGACCGTGAGGTTTTTGCTGTCATCTTTCGGCGCTTCGAACCAGAAATCCGTGAAATCAGGAAACTCTTCATCCACACCGGGCTGGACGGTATTCAGGGCAATACCGCGAGCGGACAAACCAAACTGCCCTAATTCACCAATAGCGCGGAAATAGGACGCCCCCATAAAGGAAATCCAGTCATTTTGGGGATTGGTTTTTAACGCGTCCTGGCTTGCCAGCACTCTGAAACCCGAAAATACGTTTCCTTCCAGCGCCGGCAACCTGACGCTTTTATCCGTCGTGGTGAAGTAATCAATATTTTGAATGATTTCGCGCGCGGCGTTATTTTCCACTACGTGCATTTTCACCGGCATGCGGTGCAGGCCGTTAACCATGAAAAAGGTGACAGGAAACCGCCCGGCATTTTTGAACAGGGCATATTCCGGTTTGTACACGGTCTTCATGTAGGCGTCATAGGTGATGTTGGACAACAATGACGGATCGAATTCGGTGGGTTTTTCGTAAGGTTTGGCTGCCAGCGCTTTAGCCCGGGCAATCAATGTCTGAAAATTAAATGTTTCGCTGTTACCCAGTTTGAGCACACCTGCTGCCATCGCGCCGGGAGAAATGCCTAAAGCAGATAAGGCAGCAAACGCCCCGGAATACGTTAATAAATCCCTTCTTGTAACCATGATCCACCTGTTTTTTTAATCTTCATTCAATGAATGCGTGCCCAATGGGGCAAAACGTAAAATCAGTGACGTCTGGCGAGCTGCCTTCAACTATAGACGAGAGAAACCGTTGCCTCCCAAACAGATGGCAAGCCATCATGTAACACATCGGATGAGCGTATAGGGCATTGGCGAGAAATTGCATGGGATTTGCCTGAGAAACACGCCCTCTGGCAACCGGCCGCTTATTTCCCCGATCAAAGGGTATAGCCCGGACGCCCGCACAGAACCGCCCTGCCGCATTTTTTTACCACGGCATCGTGAAACCATCCTGTATGACTCGCGCCTAACAGTGGCTCCCGTGGCAACGTCGTGCGCGTCTTTCCCCTGTGCCTGATGGAGACAGCAAAGCCTGCATAGCTGCGCCATAAAGCAAAAACCCCGCTTGCGCGGGGTTTGCATAAATAAGTCGAAACTGACCGATAAGCCGGGTTCTGTCGTGGACAGTCATTCATCTAGGCCAGTAATCGCTTACTGGCTCAAGCAGCCTACCCGGGTTCAGTACGGGCCGTACCATGTGAACCCCTATTTGGCCTTGCTCCGGGTGGAGTTTACCGTGCCACGGACTGTTACCAGCCGCGCGGTGCGCTCTTACC
>Ga0157363_1002802_pt1 | contig 15513 bp, 7 predicted proteins | sample AttsexASBM1_FD_111477 | JGI IMG/M metagenome (GOLD analysis project Ga0157363, IMG submission 111477) | Fungus gardens microbial communities from leaf cutter ant in Ribeirão Preto, State of São Paulo, Brazil - Atta sexdens ASBM1 | ecosystem: Host-associated > Fungi > Mycelium > Unclassified ...
CACACACATACATATATATATATATATATATATATATATATATATATATATATACACATATAAATAAAATACAAAGATATATACAACAAAAAATACTTTCTCATATTTGAATAATTTTTATAAAAATATCATGAGACCTTCAAATTATTTTGAAAATCTTCAAATATTTTGAAGTTTACAAGAAAAATGGCTTGAGTACATAATCTCTCATTCAAATGATATATAGGATAGCAGAGCAAGAAATGTACGTAATGTCTTATTTAATGATTTTGCTTAATGTATGTAATGTTTTAATTAATGTGTATAACGTTTTCTTGATATACGTAATATTTTATTTGAAATTAAAAATCTATTTTAATGACATCGCTCAAGTTCGGCTGTCGCTCCAGCATCCCCTTAAACAAATGCATTTTGTCTCTAAAAGACATAATACATTAATGTCTAGACTTTTTTCAGCACATAAATAAATTAATGGTGAAAAAATGCTTTCAGAATATGGTAGAGCTTAAAATATGAGTCTTTCAACACTGAACACTATGCCATTTTTAACTCATAAAATGAAATTTTGGACAAAATGCATTTTAGAAGTCTGCTCCTCACTTATAATTATTTAATGATTTTATAATAGCTAATAAATTTCATTATTTTCTTACAAGAAAAGAATTTTATTTTGTTTTATTTACAATTTTGATTGCATTATTCTACATGCTGATGTAGAATTCATTATAATATCTATACAGTAATAATAATTCGACTTTTGTAACGATTGCGCAAGAAATTTTTGCATTCCTTCAAGAAACGATTAAAATAAATTTGGAAAAGACAAAGATTCTTAGGATACTCGAGGAAAGTCCTAGATGATAAAATCCACAAGGTAAAATGCGCAATACTGTCATTTCAGAGAATTACTGGAATCCGTTATTGGCTTACAGTATCAGAGTACAATAGCAGAGAATACGCACTTTTATACCACGGTTTTTATCGTCAACGATCAACTTGACGAATCGACTGGAAGAAAGGTATTTCATATTTTAATAACGAGTGATTCTTTATCGTACAAAAACATAATTCATCATTACGTATCTCTTAAATCTTTCAATTTTCAAAATAAATTAAATTAATTATTATATTAGTTCACTTTAAAAATGCTTTCAGTAGACTTGAAACATTATCATGATTCGATCGAATCATTAATTTTTATAATGAACATATATCAGTTAATTAACCCTCTTATTAGCAATATTGGACTTTAAAGACACTGTTGATTTTTTGAGACTTCGCAATTATATGGAAAAGTAGGTCTCGATGAAATGAATTAATTAATAATTAATTAATTAATAATTAATTAATAATTAATTTTTACAAATATAATGTTATAGCTTATAATGTAGCTTACAATGTAGCTTATAATGTGATAAACCAAAAATATCGTGGACATACCAGAATCAATCATGGCTAATTTTTGAGCTATAGCGTGTCAAAGATGCTCTGGTATCAAAGGTGAATATGAGTACAATACCTTTAATACATCCTTATATCCACGATATCATTTGTTTACCATATTATATGTGAAACTAACTCATTTCACCGGTACTTAATTTTTCATGTAATTAGTATGAGATCCTTTATAAATCTATAAAAAATAAGTAAAATACAATCCAATTTCTATAAAATTAACAATTCGTTATTAAAGTGGTTCTAACCCGACTATATTAGTTGAGCTGACATAAAAAGATTGGTTTTATCAGAAATAGTAGAACAAAATTTAAAACTTGTTTTTTTAAACTCTATTGCACTCTTTTTAATAATTGAAATCAATAAAATTAAAATAATAATAAATACAGAAATATAATTAATTTCATCAGCATAGAGAAGCCGAGTTTTAGATGTGGCAACGTTGCATGTTTATTCTCGATTCACGGCCCCGCGATTTGTTAGATTAGAAGGTAAATATTTGTTATAATATCCAGTAGTAAGCATATAATTATTTTTAATATTCTATTTGGTTATATACTATTTAGAAGAAGTACGATGTTATAACCTATATAGAACCGCTAATATTCGAAAAGCAACATTGCCATGTCTACAAGCTCAAATATAAAGTATCGAAAAACAGCCAAATTACATTTTTTTATTTGTATTTTCATATTTTAATACCTTATGGTCGACAGCATTACTTTGTAGTATACAATTAAGCAGGTGATAAATTAATTTTTCTCAAATTTTGGAATCGATTTGTCTTGTACATTATTAGATTTCGATGTATAGATGTGCAAACATATTTCGGCCGCCATAAGAGCAATGTAAACATCGAGTGAAAAAATAATTTTCTGACCGATTATATTCAATAACTATATGATAAATCAATCTCAAACTTCATACAAATATTTATTAATATTAAATTAGTTTTATATAAATTTTATAGATATTTTGTTTTTTCATCATATTTGGACAAACTTTAAAGCTTTCACAAGTGTGTAAGAATTTTTTTTAGGTTTTTATACAGTCAGGAGCAATATAAATCTGCATTAAAGTTTGAAGGTTGCAAATGAAGGAAAAATTTCACGTGGAGGGTTGTTATATGGAGGGTTATTATATGTAGGAAATATAGGGGAATAGAAATTTAGAATCTCAGGGGAATAGAAACTCATTCAGACTTCTTTTATAATGTTTTTAATCTTTGAATAAAACACTCGCTATGTGTATGTTCGCCCGAGGAATCTCGATCTCGATCTCCGCGTTTCAAAAAATAATGCGTGCGCCCTAGTCGCTGATAATGATAATGAGATTCGAGGAACGATGCTGATGACGCTTGTCTCAATTAGAGAATCTCTAATCAGAATCGCAACATCAAAAAGCTGCATTTTCATTGGTGTTCAGCATATTTAACAATTCCCGCCTATATTTAGGCGAGATATATTGAACCTATATTCATGTTGTTCTTAAATTTCAACAATATAATTAAAATTTATACAAATATTATTTAAGCTCGCAAAGAAAAGAATTTGCTATTGCAGGCGTTCAATTTTTTATAACATTTCCCCAATATCTTTCGCCAATATTTTTTTATAAACTACGATATTCGGAATTTCGAAGAAATGTTGTTAATATGTAGCCTTTGACTACTGAGTTATTACAAAATGGGGCTACATGCTCAACCATTTTTAATAATTTTCTTTAATAACTTTTAGTACAAAATATTATAGAATGCAACGTCACGCGTTAGCGCTGCCGTTAGCGCAAGTAGGTTAGAAACGCATTAAGGTTAAATAAAAATACTAATATATTTCTCTCTCTGTTATCGATTTTGTTAAAACTACTATTCTGCATACAAAAGTCGTCTCATGTCGCGACTCTGATTGGATAATCTTTAGTTTCGATTACAGTATCGCGCTAATCAGTACTAATTATAAATAAAATAACATACATTGTTAAATACAGAACGGAAAAAAATATAAAATTCTTCTACATATATGAAGAGAAATCAGAAAATAAAATGAATGTAAACCCTTTCTAATAGGATGCCAGATTGAGCATCAAATTATTAAATTGTTTATCAATTTAATTTGTGATATTACTATGATAATTTGATTGCATTTATAAGTTCAAAAAATTATTTCGCGCATAAGACAAAAATGTTTTAAACAAAGTTTTATGGCTTTAAGGGCTTTATTTTCTATTAAATTTTTCAAGTTATGAGACTTAAAAATTATAATCCCATTGATATTTGCATTATTCAAGGTATTCGACTGACAGCTAAAATCTTTTGAATATTGTTCAAAGTCATCCTTAACATCCATCTTGTGCCAAGATCAAGGTTATTGGAGATTGTTCCTATTATTTTTATTTTTACACAAAAATTCATTGTCACATTAAAAATAAAAATAAAAGGAACAATTTTCAATAGCCTTGACCTTGGTATATAGTATCAAGGTCGTGAATAACGTTGATAACTTTGAATAACGTTGAAAAGATTTTAGCTGTCAGTCAAACATCTTGGATAATGCAAATACCAGCGGGACTGTAACTTTAAAATAACTCATAACTGATAACTTGAAAATAATATTTAATAAAAAATAATATTATTATAGTATTTCGAAAAGATCTTAAAGTCACCTACAAGAATATGTAATAAAAAATAAGGGGTTCTATTAAAAAAAAATTTAATCTTGACCTAATCTTAAGAATATTTTCTTAAGGTGAACTAAGATCATTAACTTCTTTCCCTCTTGAAGTCATAAAACTTTTGTTTGAAACATTTTTGTCTTAAACTTATAAGTTTTGAGAAAATCAACTAGATAAATTAAATCGATCCATTCTGTATATGTGTAGATAAATTTGATTGTAATAATTATGTGTAATGTTATAATTTTATTATTATTAAATTGGTTATTAAATGTTAATATTAAAAAAAATTCTACTTATAATAAGTTAAAGTAAAAATTATACTTGTAAAATATACGTGTATATAAGTCTATATTGTATATAAATCATAAAAGTGAAATATCCGAAAATAAAAAGAATTAGAACATAATTCAAAAGACAATTTTTGTATTGCCCTTTTATAAAAAAAAGGTAAAAAGATACGAAAAATTACCGAATATTACAGGCAATCTTGAGAACTTAAGATGCTAATTCGAAATACTCTTCAATTGCGATCGAATTTTCAATATTTTCACTTTTAATGGTCATCAAAATATACTTTTAGTCGATTATTTTACTTTTAATAATATCTCATCCATCGGTGATATAATTCTTGTTCAATACACTGTCAGTAAAAATCTGTAGTTTAATCTTCAATCTCAATTTTCAATGAGTAATTGGATATCAATCCGATATGCACTATAGATTTTCAGAGCCGCGTCCCGGTTCACGCTCACAACATTTAAAAATCATGTTATCTCTATTGTTTATCAAATGTTAAACAAAGACAAATGATGCGTTATAAGCATAAATCGAACCGTGCGCGGCTTAGTACTTTCAAATGGCAATGTATCGGAATACCGCTATAAATCATAATCAATTTTATGAGAAATACACATTATATACAAACAAAAATAGATATATAGATATTATTCGCCTATAATCTATATTAAATATTTCCTTTATAGAAATATGATTTAAACATTTGTTTAAACATGTTTAAAATTTGTTTAAAACAGTACAATGTTTAAGATATGTTTTAAATACAAATGTTTTTAAATATAACTTTGTTTTTTATTAATGAAAGATATTAATTATTATTATTATTAGATTATTATTAGATTTATCGATCTTCTATGCGATTTGAGAATTTTAATTTAGTGTAAAAAAAATGAGGACACCAATATAAAAAATTTTAAATAACTTTGATTTGACTTTAACTCTCCGTGAACTCCAGGTGAGATGTGACACCCCAGATGAATTTCTATTGTAACTTCTTAAAAAGTACCGCGTGCTTATTGTCGATTTCGTGCAATTGAAGAATGTGTTGTCCAATCATATTGAATTATAGTATATTTATGATGAAGTATAGCGTGGGGTATGAGATACCCACATATGATCTGTTGATTTTCCACAGAGTTCACAGAGAATTCAAGGACATCAATTCAAGGTCAATTACGTCTTTTTTTCTTGAAGCCATAAAACTTTTGTTTGATATTTTTGTCTTAAACTTATAGATTATGAGAAAATCGACCGAATAAATTAAAATAATTCTTCACCCTGTATATATTTTGCTAACGTGTATGTAAGAAATAAAACAATTCATTTCACTTTCTGATTTCCTTTTGTAATTATAATATCAATCATTAAATCAATCTTAGATATGATTCATATAGATCCATGAAAAATTGTAAACGACGTAAACTAGCTCTTTGCCATCAGTCTTCCATGGAATGTGGTTTCTTACTTTTCCCTGTTCGCTAGCCTCATTCTCTTTCACGGCATATAATCGCGCGTCAAAACTCCGACCATGTCAACGCATCGAAAAATAACGGCACGACACGACAGAAGGGGATTCTCTTTTGCAAGCATGCCTTGAGAGAGTGCAAGGCCGTAAACGCCGTTCCATTTTTGCCCGGGGTGTCCGGTAGTCGATATATACGACGCGAAGCAATCATAATAAATCGCGTCGCCGGTTCCTCGGCCTCGGTGGTTTCACGTGGTGGACATGCCGCGCACATTTGCGCGCCAGTCTAGCTAAGAAAGAAGAAAGAGCGTACGGACGAACAGGCCCGCGGGGCCAATACCGGGCCCGCTTGTCTGCCGCCGATCGTAACTGGCGCTTTATCTCCATGGGAACGAATCATTATCGCTAATAGCATAGGCGGACATGGATGGATACGTAAGGGCGGATAGACGTATAGCAATGGCGTGTCCTGTGCTAATTAAATCCCATCTAAATTACAAATTTGTAGATAAATCTTGCCCCACTTTGAACCGATTCGCTTACATTCTCCTTCCTTTGCCTCCTGCGTCAGCATTCATGTCCAGTCGCATCTTGACTTGAACCAAGTAGTTATTGCTTCAGCTATCGCTGGCACTCGGTTGAAACTGGTAATAAAGATGATGTCGCATTGGATAATCGATGAGAATCGTTTAGTGTGGCGAAGTGTCCGGTCGTTAATTTGCTCTTTATACTGTCAAACATTTTGGAACGGGGAGATGATCCATTTTTCTAAAAATAAGATAAACAATACTAAATCTTAATGTGTCCTCGTTTTTGTATTATACACATATTTATAAAAACCTACGAAGCAAAATTGCTCTCATTTAGATTTATAATAACACAACTAAAAAAAAAACAGATTTTAAATAAAAAGAACGTATTCGAAGCGGATCTTAATATCGCTCATATCGCGCGCCGAAATGTTTCTCCAGACTTAAAACGCATTCAGAGAAGCAGAACCAGAATAATAATATCATTTATTAAATTGTATAAGTAATTCAACAATTTTTTAATGTTAATAAGCACCTTTTAACGAAAGAGAATCCTAATTCGGTCGAAGCGGATCTTAATGCTTATTTACACATTTCAATGTAAATTTATATACATGTTCTGTTCTATACATATCATCGAACTGTTTTTTTTTGGACTTACAACGCATTTATGAGCAGACCCAGAATAGTAATATGTTACTTACAGTATACATGCCATTTAATAATTTTTAAATGCTAATAAGCATCTTTTAACAAGAATATTAATTGTACATATTGATGAAAACATCTAAAAACTGCAAATAATTCATTTTTAATATTTTTTGCAATAAATTATTCGCAGTTTTTATATTTTTAAGTCTGCTCATGAATGCATCGACGTAATATATATAGAATCAGAATGTATATAAATTTACATAAGAAATATGTAAGCACTTAAGATCCGCTTCGACTGAATTAGGATTTTTTATTTAAAATTTGATTTATATATATTATTTATATATAGAGCCATGTGCAAAAATAGACATTTACAATTTTTTCACATTTTACGAAAAGTTAAATATCTCGGCGAAAAGAAATCTCAGAGAGGTATTCGACTAGGCATTTTAAAGAAGGCATTATAAAAATAGGATTTTAAATGCGTTTGATTCTTTTATCTATGATATTTTGTCCCTAAGTTACAGAAAATTGAAAAATGATATTTTTACAACATTTTTTTGTCTTACTTTAAAGCACTACAATTCAATAAAACATCAGCAAACAAAATTTAATATAAAAGTATCTTAAAATAGGCTTCCTAAACTTTAAAATGCTTTTTGGAAAAAATTTGTATCATAATTTTTTAAAAATATTGTATTTTTTATTATGTGAAATTTTATTACAAACTTTTTTAAAATTCGAATAAAGTATTTATAAAAATTTGAAAAAATTTATACGAATCAAGCATATTATGATAAACATGTTTTTCTTTTTTATTTTTTTTTCCATATATTTTTTAATTTCAAAATTAAAAAATATTTTTAAAAAGTAAGTTTTTATTCAATAAAATTTCATAATAAAGTCTACTTTAGTCTACTTTCACATTAAATTTTGTTTGCTGATGTTTCATTGAATTGTAGCGCTTTAAAGTAAGTTAAAAATTGCAAAGACATTACTTTTCAATTTTATATAACTTAGAAACAAAATATCTTAGAAAAAAGATTCGAACGCAGACTTAAAGCCTCATCTTTACAAAGCCCCATCTCTTTTAAATGCGTGGTCGAAAACCTCTCTGAAATTTCTTTTCGCCGAGATATTTAACTTTTCGTAAAATATGAAAAAATTGTAAGTGCCTAATATTTTTGCGTATAGTTGCGTGCACGCGCGCGTGTGTGTGTGGTGTGTGTGTGTATATTCATTTTGATTTAATAGTCACGTCTTATTTGAAATATAAAATACAAGTGAATCTCCTTTATGGCAATTGATATAGGAAGGTTAAAAGTTTTTTTATCTACAATTTAGAATTTTATGGTATGTACCAATCATACAGATTGGATCAACCGTCTATAAAATTTTGATTTTGATCCAAATGATCTGTTGCTGTTTTCGAGAATTAATTCCGCAATACAATTTTGACGTAATAATTATTTCTAGAAAAATAAAAATGTGTGTTTTTAAAGTATGTTCTTTCTTTTTTCTTTATGTTTTCATTCTTTTGCTTTAAGTAATTTAATACATGGCACTTATTTGTTACAATAATAACGTAAATAAAAAATGTCAATTTTTTAGTTACGTCATTGTTTTAACAAATAAGCAATATGTACTAAATGACAATCGCTTATTTAAGGAGCTTCTCGCGTTTGGTAATATATAAGATAAGTCTCTAATATATATGTAATACAATAGTTAATATCTAGAAAAAATTTCATTGACTTTTACCATTTTAAAGATATTTAATTTTAAATTTATAGAATTTTACATTACAAGTTGAAAGTATAACCTTATTTTGTAGTTATTTTCTTTTAAATTGAGACACTTGCGTATAAGACAGCAAATTTAAAAATCATTATAATTATAAAGTAAATACTTGCTTTTTGTTCTCGTAAAGTTTCATTTAAATTGACCGTACAGTTTACAAGAAATTTATATTTTTCAAAAAGCTAGAATATATATCAAATGCACGATGCGTGTATATGAGCATCTTACAACTTTTATTTTGTTCATTTTGAAAATATTTAATAATATTTATATAGGGTAACTGTCTCTATTAATGTGTCTTTTAGCCAATTTGCTTATTACTAAATTAATTATTAAATATTGTAGCTTTAATTTTATCTGTCTGCAATCAATGTCAGTTTTTCAACTACTTCTTTTTCTTATAATATTTCTTTAATCTAAAAAAATGTTAATATTTTATAATGCTTTTGACAAAAATAGAAAACATGTTTTTGTCCCTAGTGAGTCCTCTACGGCCCTATTAATGTGTCCCTAATTTGTGTGCCTATCTACATTTGATTCATTTTAACATATAAGTTACTAAAACAGATAATAAATTTAAGCTAATTGTTTATATTGAAAATATTTACATAGGATAACTGTCTCTATTAATGTGTTTTTTAGCCAATTTGCTTATTACTAAATTAATTATATTAACATTACATAAATCATTATTTCAATTATATTTATTTCAAAGTACACTCATAACACAACATTCTCAGCTCCAATACAGGGCACATTTATAGAGACAAGCTTAAAATCTTGCGGTACGTTGTTGGATTCACATAAATTCCTTATATCTATCGAAAAATATTTAAAATATTTTAATACTCAAAAAACAAAATATTATCTTCTGTATCGTATACATTAATAATTTAACTTAACAAAAAAAAATATTTTTTTTTATTTATTTCTGCTAGTTTTCTTTATGACTTATCGAAATACAAAAGCATACTAATAGAGACAGTCACAATAATTGGGATAGTTACCCTATATATTAACAATAATACATAATTATTATTAATTATTATTAATATATAGGGTAACTGTCCCAAGTATACTGTCCCTATTAGTGTGCTTATGTATTATTAATATTATGCATTATTATGCTTATGTATTATTAATATTATGCATATAATGGCATAAGATATTGTTAGTAATCTTTTTATTCCATTAATCGTTTTATATATTATGAATAAACTTTCTATTCTTATATATTATGAAGAAACTTTCTATTGATTAGAAAATAGCACGAGCACCTCCTTAAACTAGTGAGATCTTGCGGCGCGCACACAATAATTTATTGTTTACTATAATAATTTATAAAAAGTTGATATTGTTATTGATATTTTTCAGTTATTTACTTATATACCTATTATGTAGATAGTAACATTGTAGCTATTAATATTTTAATACGGTATTTTACCAGTCTTGGGATGACCGGCGTACACAAGTCTTGTTCTATGAGCAGCTTAAAGATCTTCACCTCCTATCGTACTAACTAAATACTAACTGGAAAATTCCAGGCGCGGATTTTCGCACGATATCGCATACTTGATCGATGGCGTTCTTCATTGCCGTGCAATTCACTTGGGTCACCCCGTGCCGAGCAGGTGCCTCTCTCGATAAACGTCCCGGTCGTATCGCCTAACGGAGGCAGCTGACTCTCCTGTCGGCATGCGCACAGAAACGAGCCATTATCGCTATTAGTGTAATAGATGCACTCGGGTTCTAGAGGAGGCTGCTGTTGCCGCCGCTGTCTGATGCGAGCCGCGCTGGTGTTGTGCGACCAGGATCCTCAGCCGCGAACGCGCCTGTAATGCTCAATTTTACCGTTCGCCACTGCGATGCTCGCACGACGTTATCTAGGATAATTCTCAGTTGACTTGTAATGATATTCCAGTTTGTAATCTGGTATCGCGAGGATAAGAGCGTGCATCCACGAATCACGTGAGCGTGCCGATCATATCCATCGATGTAAATTATAATAAACGATATCAAATGACTCGATATCATAACTATGTGAATTTCTAGCCGTTTGATTATAAACACGTTTAGTTATATATCACTGATAATACGAGTTAATCTTCCTTTTTACGCGATTTATGTTGCATTGTCATGATTGTTGCGATATTCAATTTACGCCCAATGTAATGATAGTAATTGCGATAGTAATTAAGTACATGTGAGATTAATTTACAATAAGTCGGATATCAAAAAGGATATATACTGAGAAAAATTTCTGATTGAAAATAGATAACTATATAGAAAATTTTAATTACATTAGAATTCTGGGTATCTCATTTCATTTAATAGATTCTGGGAATCTATTAAAATTATAATAGATTCAACCAGTTTTCATTTGTTCATTTTTAATCAGAATTCCAATTAATGCAACAGATTATTTTTCTAAAGTATAAATGAAAATAACTAATATATTTATATATATATACAAAAGGTAAAATGCCAGCAATGTTGCTGTTCTATCTGTAATAAAAATATACGATCTTAGAGTGTTAAGTGGATAAATTATATAACAAAAATGCGAGAAATAGGACAAAAAAAGAATACATGATGTTGAAAGAAAAGTTTTGTTTCGTATTTGTGACAAAAAATTGCACAGTAAAATAATTATAATTAGGAAAGTTTTTATTATTTATTACTATAATCCCATAGCACAGAAACTTGCAACATTATAATGTTCCAATAAGATAGAAACATTAGAAATATCACAGCAAAAATATTACTGCAATATATTACTGGAATAATCTGAACTATGTATGGAAATATTAGTAATAATAATTATATCTATACAGTTTTACCAAAAATATACAGTAACAATAAATTATTGTTAAATTGTGATAAATTGTGATAATTTAAAAAATGGGAATAACGGAATAGATATAACAAAATGTAATAAGTTGCAAATACAATAGAAAGGTTATTTCATAATTTTTATACATTTTATAGAGTAATTGAAAAGAAATTATATTACAAGACAAGTTTTTAATAAAAAGGAAGATATGGATAAATACATTCTTACAAAAATGAATCTTGTTGACTGGGATTATCTATTAAATTCGCAAAGAATGTGGCAAATTAATACGAAGCAGCGAATATTAAAAATTAGTATGCCTGATAAATACAAAAATTTGTAATTAAGCTCCAAATTGTATTTGTTCAAAATTTTTATTTAAAAAAATGTAATCATATTCATTAAAAATTTTGAGTTTTTAAAAAATATTTATTCATAAAAAAACTATGAATATTTAATGAGTATTCATTCAAACAAAATATATTAAACTGAAAAAGAAAACTTCAATAAGCAATCGTTACGTCTTAACTATAATCGGTACTTTGATGACTTTAAATAAAAAAAAATGAATTTTATTTATTTTTGTCATTGTAATATTCAGATTTTATAAAGGAAACTGAGAAATTTTGAAAAATATTTTAAAATATATACATTTTTTATTTATAAATCTATCTATTTGATAGAGTGCCATACATATTTCGATATAATTCCGGTTATATGACAATAATGTTATAAATATTTTATAGGATATCTTATAAGGCGCGGCATCCATTAAGGTGGACATTAAATTCCGAAAGATATTATTTATTCTCAATAAAAATGTTTTTATTGAATTTATAAGTTAAAGGACGCTCATCGTATAAGTCGCGGATTAAGCGCATGTGTAATCATAGTTTTTTTCAGATTTCTGTTTTCTTTTGTAGGCTTGCAAACTATGTACAGATAATACAGAGTGAAAATCAATATGAAATGAAAATATCCATCATCATATTAAAAAAATCATATTAAAAAATCATATTAAAAAAATATTCATTCAAATGGAATGAAAATATATTTATTCGTTTCTTAACAAATAAAAAAGAAATGTATTCGAATGAGTATTTTCATTCATTTTATTCATTTATTCGAATATTAGATGTTGAATATTCGAATGTTAGATATCATTGGACACACCACTATTGTAAAAGCATATCCGAAATGAAGAAACCGTATGATTTGAACGTGAGCTTTCCTCTTTACGTCTGTGATTCCGCGAAGTAGAAGGTAACAGTACTCGTACTGTTCGCCGCTTCGCATAAATCTCTCGGGGTTGCAAAGCAAATTGTCCAGTCCGGAGATAGAACGGACGCCACGTGTAGCAGTCTCGCTATGCCGTAGGTATAGCAGGTAACAGGAAACGTTGTACAACGCTAGGCGTTGTATCTGTTGTTGCGCAGGCTAGGGCAGCCTCTCCTGTTTACGTTGCCCGGATGCGATGCCTTCGGCTCTTCTTTTCGTCGTTATCTATGCGAGATGAACTCCATGGATGAACGTACGGCATACAGTAATTGTCTCCGTAAGTGTAGCTAGTATTAGTCAAGAGACTATGCCTGAGAACGCAGTAACTTGTTGTATAAAGCGTACTTTGAGCTCCTCCCTCCTTTTCATAGCATCGTCATGCACAATAAATAAAGAAATCATGTTTTACATGAAAAGAGAAGTAATCGTGATAATTCGTCCTCTTAAATCTTCTTGTTTGGCGCGAAAAAATGATTAGTTTCAAACTTACGATTACGATTTATCTATTATTTAGCTTTCTTTCAATTTATTAAACCTGATATTACATAACAAAAATAATATTCTTACTTAGCAAATGAATTGAATAGTTCGATTCAATTTTTTTTTTATTTATTATTTAGATTATATTATACAGGGAGATAATTTCATAAGCACATAAAACTTTAATGCACAAAACAGTTGTTATCAAGATAAGATAAGGTGATGTTATTTGTCATCATTTTAATGTTAAAATGACATTGAAATTATGTTGACGTCGAAATGATGATAAATTACTTTAGTTTGTTTTAACATATATATATATATATTGCATTTGAATAACATATGTATTTGTATATTTAAAAAAAAACAAATTCTGGAGTATCAGTTATATTCCATTAAATAGCAAAAAACTCTGTACCAAAAAAGTTTTCATCAGTGAACTGAAACCATTCTATCGATTGTTTAGGAGAATTTATCTATGGAAAGATACACGTCTCAATCATTGATGATCTCGAAGCATTTAAAATTTGTATCAGGACTAAAAGATTAAAAATGATTAAAAATGTTATTTTTATTTTTGGTATTTAATAAGATGTAACAAACATTTCAGAATTTGTATCTTTTGTGTATATATTGTTATTAATAATTTGATAAACACAAAAAATTTGTGGGTTAACTTTTTTATCATCATGTATTTTATAGAGTAAATACATTTAATTTTTTAATATTCTTTTAGCTGGTTGTTAATTACTGCACGTTTCTTTCATCGCTTCCATCGAAAAATCGATAGCGGAAACTAAGGTACAAACAGCCGATGGTTTATGTTTCTAGGCCCTATTGGCTGTTACTTCTGTAGTTGGTAATGCCGCCATCGTCGGTGGCGAGTCTCGCTGAGACTTTTCGCGCTTTCATGTCAGCGGCTTATGACGGCCGCTTATATGGCAAAGAGTTCGTAGGTGAACGTGTACAATGTGGCGCGATAATTGTGTCCTCGTTCGTGTCGCGGGTTGAGAGGAGCGGCTTCTCGCAGGAGTCATTATACCTGGCGCGCTTCGTAAACGTAGGTCGGTACGTGCTCAAACATTACCGTCGTCTCTTCGGCCATACGAGCGCTCTCGCCTTCTTTATCCGACCATTCATCTTTCCGTGCACTCTATAGATCACGCCTGGTGGATGCAAATGGAGCGCACTCCCTTTTACGAGGGCTTCTGCCACGCTGCGTGAAAGGATCACTGATTTCCATCGCGTAGTGCTGTACCGCGGCGCCTGCGGACGCGGAAGGGCTCGTCCGGGATCCTTTATACTGAAACGCGTGATTGAAATCAGCTGTAACGTCATCATTGCCGGCCTCCTTTCCGCTCGTTCCCCATTCCGCACGACGCGGCGTACCTAATAAAGAACGCGATGCATCACGATCGCGTAATTCGAGGGCACCTGACAAATGTTCTGCCTGGTATTCGTTGCTTGGAGAAAGCGATGTGTACTAAATAAAACTTTAATTAAATTCAATTTAATCGAAAATAACAAAGTCAGATCCTTTTAACTATCTCTTAACCATGTGAAATTTTACACTTTTACACTTTTCGTCAGTAATCTGGATCTTTTAGTTTCAATACAGATTTTTGTTATTTCACACTTTATAAAAATTTGTAACAATTCTTTATTTAAAATATATTTAAAATATATTTAAATAAAGAAAATATATTTAAGCATATTTATGAAAGTTTTAACAACGAATTTTTACTATTATCGAATTGTCGAAATTGAATTGAAATTAATTTATTTCCTTATTTGTTAACAGGCTTAAAGGACTCGCATTAATTATATGGAAATCGGATTCCAGTCAAATAAGTTAGTTTTTACATTTAATGTAGCTTATAATGTAGTGAATTAATAATATCATAGACAGTGCTGGATAATATCTAGATACATGTATACATAACACATTTGCAGATACATTTGTATATCTGAATATCTCTAAGATGCATTTGTGTTGGAGTATTTGTATTTACACACACACACACACACACACACACACACACACACAC
>Ga0157363_1002803_pt1 | contig 15511 bp, 5 predicted proteins | sample AttsexASBM1_FD_111477 | JGI IMG/M metagenome (GOLD analysis project Ga0157363, IMG submission 111477) | Fungus gardens microbial communities from leaf cutter ant in Ribeirão Preto, State of São Paulo, Brazil - Atta sexdens ASBM1 | ecosystem: Host-associated > Fungi > Mycelium > Unclassified ...
GTGCAAAGAAAGTATAAAAAGTTATAAGGCCAGAAACAAGCAATTTGAATGTCAACAATAGAATGTCAGAATATAATATGATATATTGTATTAATTTTAAATAGATATGTGTCGAAAAAAAATATATAGTTCGATAACAGTTTTTTTATTAATTAAGATTGTTAAAGAAATTATTAAAGATAGATATTAAAGATAGAAAGAAGATTAGAAAATAAATTATACTAAATGCTGAAAAACTTACAATCACTATATTTTGTGTATATATCACTATAATGTAAATATAGTTAAATATAGAATTATTAAATATAGTGAAAAGTGTCATATTTAGTTGAGGCAGTTCTTCGTGCCTAATAATATTTCTTGTAAATTTATACAATTTTTCAAGCTCACTATGTATCGACAAATTTGTCGGTCTTAAAACGCAATCCTAAATTGAAGCCAAAGAAGTAACATCACTATTACATTGACAAGCAATTTTAATAATATTGATACTCCTAAGTATCTTAAAATCTTAATAATCTGTTTACAGATTTAATAATATATATAGATAAAATGCTTATTAGCATTAGATTAAGATCTTAAGAAGTTTATAAGCTCAATTATTAAAAAGGCTTGTCAATCTAATTATGATATTATTATTCCGATTTTAGTTTAGGGCTGCGTTTTAAGATTGATAAATTTGTTGGCGAACTAGAGCTTGAACTAGAAATTGTATAAATTCACAAAAAATATTATTAGGCACAAAGAACCTCTTCAACTGAATGACATTTTTCACTCATGTATGTTCAATCTTATCGGTCTATTTTCACTTAATATCAGACTTATTAAATTCTGAGAGAACATGGCTTCCAAAAGTGAATGAATGATTATATTAAAGCTATTGCATTGAATTAAATAATATCAAGCATGTCAGGAATATGGCCTACAAGCTATCGATATATCTTGGCTACCATAATTTAACATTTAGTCAGTTATAAATATTGTAAGAAATTTTGAAATCTGATGTTGAGATTAATGTTATCATCCATAAAAATACATAATAATTCGCCGTTTGGAATCAAGATTGTCGTGTGGTTAAAATAATGAAAACTTCAATGTATTGAACAAAAGAGGTTTCTTTTATTTAAATTTTAGAAAAATATAAATATGTTGATTATGAAAAATGCAACTATAATTTTAATATTTCAAGAAGAATATTTATTAAGAAAATATCATGTTAACATTGTTATGCTAATTTCTACAAGCAATATACAAGTAGGCGATTTTTTGATAGTGTATCAAGACAAATGGCAACCACCTTTTATAGCATGTCTTTTCTATCGATTGTGTGTCAATTACATAAAACTGCATAAATAATAAAATGACAGAGCTAAACTGGAATCATACGATATTCGATTGAATGATAAACATGCACTGCTATCTCTGCTCTAATACATGCTAGAATACATTCATACATTGAGCGTGGCTAATATGCATGATTTCTGTTTATTACTTATTTATTACATGTTTTTGTATGCACCAACTAAAATAAGTATAACAACATGTGTGTGCTTACCCTTCAAGAAATCGAGCATTGTGTGATTCCAGTTTTAGATGACAGAGCCTATTTGTTTGTTATAATCTGTTGTATTCAATAAAAAAAAAAGCTGATTTATCAAGAATACTAATATGCATTGTCTAGCATTTGTATATCTTTTTTAGAATTAATATACCATTCTTCTATTTCTTTATGTATAACATTATTGTCTCGATTAAAAGTATAGCTATAATTCAACATATGCTTTGTTATGATCGAATGTTTTGTTTGTTCTATTTTAAAATTATTTTAATATTTTTTTAAATAGCTTTGTTAATATACTGACTAATTTTGATTGAATACAATAGATTGTAACAAACAAAGAGAACCTGTCCGCTAAGCTTCTGTCATTTCATTATTTATGCGGTACTTTGTGTAACAATACACAGTTGGTAGGAAAGATATGATACAGAAGATTGCTGCCATTCTTGACATATGTATGATAGTATATCAAAAAATCATACTACTTATACATTGTGACTCTGACACATTGATTAATGTAAATTCTTTTATCATATTGTACATGATATTAAACTTATGAAAACTAGCATATTAATGTTAACATGACATTTTCTTATAATAAGTATTCTTGAAATTTTTAAATTACGGTTACAATTTTAAAATTACATTTCAACAATTAATGAACTTTATAAAATTCGAATAAAGTAAACTTTTTTGTTGATTCAATACATTAAAATTTTTATTTTAACCACGTGACTTAATACATTCTTACGATCGTAGAAATGTTTACGACGTTGACAAGGTTTTGCTTGAAATTTTCTCCATACAAAGTTCTGCTTAAGGTTTGGCCCGAGGCTTGACTCGAGATTCATGAGGTTTGACTTGAGATTCGGCTTTATAATCTGGATATATCTTTAAATTATGTTAATGTTAAATTATCAAATTTAAATTATTTTAATCATAATATGTTGTTAATAAAATTTAAAATAATAAAACAATGGAATTAAATAATTTATCTCGAAAAAAATGGATTAAATTTGATTCACAAATTTAGTTTATTATTTAGTAAATGTAAACATTAATATAGGCGTTGTTTACTTTAAAAATAACCACAGAAATGGATTGATTTACATTTTGATACATATGGAAGTTAAAAATAACAAAATGTTATTTTTATAACGCAAGAAATTGCTCCTTTGATATCCAATAGTATATAACGATGTGAAATGCGATCGACTTGCTGCTTTGTTAGAAAATGCGGATAGTATAAATTCTGTGGATCTTCTGTGTCTTTTTGGGCAAAAAATGCATCTTATTATATTGTAAAGTACGCAAGCTTGCATGTTGTTCAATTCCCTAGTGGCAGATCGTGTGTGTCTGCGACCTGTTGCATTATATAGCCACAGTATTCTTTTTTATTATAGATGTGTTATACAGAACATAAAAGCTATACTGAATTTTTCCTAAAAAAGTTTCTCTTATTCAAATTAATATAAAAAAATAAAAAAATTAATATAAAAAAATATATACTATATTATTAATACTATATTATTAAAAATTCAATTACAAAAACAAGCTTTCTCTCTTTCTTTGATATTAATTATTAATTCGATAATATCAATATGTAAACTGTCTTATACCAAATAATTCATAATCATTAATATGTATTATATATTTTCATTATGCATGGCTTTCTATATTACGAGCGCATCTCCAGATGAAATGCACACTTTGTGTGATGCACTGCGGTTGAGTACATTGCGAGAGCCGCAAACTTTCCGCAAACACGGCTACACAGCCATACATTTTCAAGTAGAAGGGGGTAAAACTAACTTCGAATAATTATTCATTATTTTAATTCAAGCCGCCGACTGATTTTAATTATGGGGCTGACAAGAAGCTGACGAACTTCTAATTACTTCGAAAGCGGGTAATCCGATCTGTGGCGGTACGAGAAGTATAAGAGAACAGAGTGGTCGCTGTCATGACCCGCTCGGGAAAGATATTTCTTGGGCAGTGTGAAAAAAAGAAAGAAAACAAATCGTGGAACGGTTGCAGTTGCACGTGGCGTTTCAACCTCCCGAGGCAAAATTATGCGGTATAGGGCGGCGCAAGGGTCAAAGAATTAAACTTGGCAGAATTCCATTTCTTCTTTGCTGAACTCCGCCAGATTTGTACGATTGTATCTCTTAATATCCGAATTAAAACTTTTAACCTGTCATAACTTCATTGCTTTTGTCAAATAAAGATTCTGCGGTATGCTTCTTCGACATTTCTTTTAATAAAAAAACTTAAAATTTAATAATTTGTATATATCCGATTCTTATTACTGTAATGTTGAATTAAATTTACGAAATTCTTCATTTTCAACTCCCCCATCAACCAAGTTGGATTAGAAAGCACAATCGATATCTTGATTGTGAATTCTGATAGACAATTTCAATGTGTAAAATGTAAGTAAAATAAATCCAACTTCTACGATAGTCAACATTCATTATTAAAACTTCCATAATTAAGTTTATGCAAGAATTTTTAAAACAGAATTTTTATATAGTCCGAAAAAATATAAAAATGTGTAATGAAGTTCAAAAATCTATGTTGCTGATGGAAGTACATAATTTCAAATGACTAACAGAAAGTTAATTTATATCAAAAAGACATAGTGAACAAATATTTGTTGATAACTAAGAATTAAAACTTGATAACAGAACGCTTATGGACTTCTATTGTTCGTTATTTATTTTTTTGTTAAGAAAGAAGGCGCTGTGAGGTTACTTAGAGAAAAACAGATTAAGAAAACTCGTTAGTTGTGAATTACGTGTTGAACGATTCGACTTAAACGAGTCTAAGGTTATCGGGCGCGGGTAGGCTCTTGGTTCGTAGTTAGAATCTTGAAATAACAGCATCCAAAGTAAGAACGATGTAGAAGCATCGTAACATTGCGAACCAAGGTATCCGAGGAAGCGCGGTTGAGATCGGCGAAGAGTCAAGAACTTTCGAGCAAGAAAACGTATAAAGAAGTTTCAAAGAGGAAAACTCGAAAGGATCGCATCGATGGTTCGCGGGACGTTCTAATAGAAGTAGGCGAAAACGCGCGCGCGAGAAACTCGGATAAAAATCGAATAAAAAAGCCAACAGAGAAAAGTGAAACAGAAAAATAGCATGGACAAGCATCAATGATAGTCGGTGGGGTTCCGAAATGTCGATTCTACTAGAGAGTTACGATGATACATTGTGACACTTACAGTTTTTGCACTTACGTATCTTCGTGAATTTCTGTGGATGTCGAAATATCAGATAATTAGTTTTAGTGTGATTAATTTTCACACAATTGGAAAATTTATGTTAAATTTAACACATCTTTCAAACTGTCCATCCAAATTTTATGTTAATTTGACATTTAAGATGATATACTAGAATATACTAAGGAAGTAATACAAATATTTAAACGGTTCTATTCTTCATTTTGGAGTCATTCTCAATACAGATTTAATTATTAACTTATTACATAAGTTTTCAATAGTTATTGCAAAAAGAATAATAAAATTACGGTAAAAAGTTACGGTGAGATGTCAGTTTTACAAACATTTATAAACTTCTTGCAAATAAACTCATATTTGAATCTCGTCAGAAATAATCTGTGTATAACATGATCATACAGACTATTTCTGACGAGATTTAAATATGAGTCTATTTGCAAGAAGTTTATAAATGTTTGTAAAACTGACATCTTACCGTAACTTTTTATCGTAATTTTATTATTCTTTTTGCAATAACTATTGAAAATTTATGTAATAAGTTAGTAATTAAATCTGTATTGTATTGAGGATGATTAAAAAATGGAAAATCAAAATGTATAAATTAATTATTATATAATAAAGAATCTATTGACGCATACGTTAATATTTAGTGCTGACTCTGATTGGCATTTTTCCTGTTTAATTAATTTTCTTTAGAACCTTTTTGTTATTATAAAAATTAATACAAAAAATGTAACAACGCTGTTACAATTGGAAATAAATTCTGAAAACGTATTTCAATAAAATTAAGACTAATAATATTTTAAATTGAGATATGTACATTCATTTATCTAAAAATTTACGTTTCAAAATTATATTATTTTCAAGTTATTCAATCATTTACTAATAAATGCGTAATGTGTTACTTTAAGGGGATAAGATATTTGACCAGCTAAAGACTTTTTGAGTTTAAATCGAGAAAAGTATAAATGCAATCTACTTGTAATTTGGCACTTTATTAATATATTGAACTTGTTATGTTGCAAATTTTATTAAAAAATATTGATCCTCTGTGCAAAGAAATACAGCAATCTGCATAAAATTATTTTGCATGCACCGATAAACGATGTACATAATTCTATTTTGGTTATTCTGAAACAAAAAATCGAAATGTTTTCATAAATTATAGTGTGACCAAGATTTTTCCATTTTTTCGAAAATTGACGGAAATACATATGCTTGAATTTTTTGATACATTTTTTGACATTATAAATGTTATTGTATTTTAGAAACAAATGTTATTAAAAAAATCGGTCAAACGAAAAATATTGATTTCTTGTATATATGTTTCAAATTGCAAATCAATCCGTCAATTGTAGCCTGAGAAATTATGTACATCGTCTTGAAAAACTGATTTCGAGAAAAACTCATTTAAAATTTCCTACGCTTCTTTCATAATTGATAGAACATTCAATTCTATGTGATTGTTTCTATGTTTTATATTCTTCCGTATCCATATTTTGGCACCAATATTCGCACTGTTTGCAGTGCAAGGATTGTAAAGAACGCTATGCCGCATGATTCTCCTCGACTTACCTGCGTGTACATATGTGCGTTCTCTTCAAGTGCTATCAAAATTATTTTGAATATCCACTTAGAACTTCAATTGTAAAACATATTAACTGCAAGACTTCAAATTATATTTTAAAACAAATTTGATTTTTTGAAAATTTCAAAGTGTCCTATTCTCTTAATATTAAGAAATGTTAAATATAAAATATCCAAATAATGTAAAAAAAATCATAGTTATGTTAAATTAATACTCGGGTATGTTAAAAATTCAATACAAAAATTTTAGGAAGAACTGCTTTTAACATAAATACAAAATGTTTTTTACTGTATACAAGGATTATCGTAAGAAGATGATATTCGTCACTGTTAATATCAAAATTATATTTCTGTACTTTTACATGTTGTTGCATAATAATGATGAATACGTGTTTAAAGCTTGTATCGCGAAGGAAGATTTCAAAGATTGAGGAATCACAATAATCTTGTGCACAATTCACCTTCGTGTTTCATGTAATTACTGTTGTTGTGCAATAACCGTTTGCGCGTAACACGTGAGGCTAACTTATCCAACATTAAAACAGAAACGAGTTGCGGACACTATGACTGGCTCTCAAAGCAACTTGTAAAAATCGTTGGAAACAACAGGCTCAAGTATTTATAACCTCAGGATTGCAGTGCCTAGAAAGCTTTTCAAACAACTTGCAAAGTATTCGAGGTCGAACAACGGGCTGTGAATCGATACGAATTATACGAAGAAACACGCAGCGCACGAATGAAAGAGTTGCGAAAGTATGACGAGTCATGACGTCGTTTGCATGTCACGAATCGTTCTTTTATAACGCGAATGATATTCAACTAGAGATATTCCCGCCCCTGCATAAAGAATATTTTATGGAAGAATTTGAATGGATTGAATTCAAATTTGAGCGGAAATGCAAGATTGTCGTAAAGTGTTCGAATAAAATATTTTTTACTTGTTATGTTGCAAATTTACTACTTGTACATTTTACAAAATAATTTTGTAAAAGTGCGAAGAGTAATATTACTTGGGACATTAAACGGTATGAAATTCAGAAGTGGAAGACAAAGCATGAGGCAAAAAGCGAGAGTTTTACACGAGCCGTCTCACAAAGTCGATCTATGTGATGCAGACAGGAATTGCAAGATCTCAACTTTTACTTGAAACGAGCCAACGCAACTTTGAAGTTATGCAGTCGATTATGAAATTCTCGTGATGCATCTATTCGGGTATAACACCCGCGGAAAACGTGTTTCCAACTTCTTCTGCATTCCATGAAATTATTTAACCGAATCAAAGAATTTAACTTCTTGCTTTTCACGTTTCGAGAAAATAATTTGCATTATGATAAAATTATAACGAAATTTATCAACAAGTCTTATGCACAATCAAAAAGGAATATTCCTGTAAACACATTTAGTTTTATACGTGATTATTCTTTTAATGTCAAAATCCAAATTAAACTGAATGAGGATCACAGGTAAAGCAGCGAGCTTAAATATATAACTTACCTAACTTATATATAACTCCAGTCTAATTCAAATTCAATTTCTAACTTGGTTCAGATCTAATATCCCAATAGACTATGGTATAAGATTAATATCTCGTGAGATGGTTTATTTATTTTTGTGAAAGAAATGTGAAGTTACCAGACATTTTTCAATTAATTTTTAACAATTTCTATAATTTAATTTAAATTAATTATATACAGTTGGAAACCGTATGTATATATGTGTTAAATTTAACATAGTTCACGTCGTCCTAAACTATCCACCTAAATTTTTAGATTAATTTAATATGAGTATGTTAAGAAATAACATAAATATAAAAAAAATTTTACAAAAAAAATTTAATACAAAAATGTTTAAAAATGTATTATTTTTATATTAATTGTTCATTCACCCATAAATTGTGTTATTTTAACACTAATTAATATTAACTTTACTGAGAAAAAAATATTATTAAATTATTAAAAATATTAATTTTAATAAATATTTAGTTTAATACTGCCAACTAAACATTTACTTACAATAAGTAAATATTTTTCAATAAAAAAAAATGATTGTTAAATCAAATTAACATTTCTTATATCAAAATTCTTTTATATAAATAAATATAAAATAAATTAACATTTCTTATATAAATATCTTATATTTAATATATCTATATCTTTATATTTAATAAATATTTAGTTGGTAGTATTCAACTAAATATTTATTAAAATTGATTATATTTTTTTTCAGTGTTGATACAAAATATTTAAACAACACAAATAACACAAATAACACATTATGTTAAATTGACATTCGAATATGTTAAAAATTCAAGACAAACACTTTATAAAAAATTTGAACACAAATACAATATGTTTTTTATTATATATAATTATAAACACTAAGAAAAAAAATTGTTCATTTGACTAAATTAATTTAATTCATTCTTATTTCTTGAAAAATATACACGTTTTTAAGTCAAACATTATATTTTTGACTTAAATACGTACATTTTTCAACAAAAGAAATAAAGACAACAAATTAATTTGGTCAAATAAATAATTTTGTTTTAGTTTTAATTTATAAACACAAATTAATACAGTATTATATAATTCAAAATTTGTAATGCAATATAGTTCCATGAGATAATTCTACACGAAAAGCGGATTTTGCGAGGACATTGATGAAAAATGATATACCGTCGTATTACTTGGCGAATACTGGTACCGGAAGCTTCTGGCGAAGAAATACAACGAGTAGACAGTCTTACATTCTTCTCGAGACTTGTATATCGGGCGAACGCGGTCCATTCGTTGGAGCGTATCCCTTGAAATTCTCCGATGTGCTCTTTCTTCCTACCAACTAGAAAAACCGGACGCTTGTCGATTTATCGCCAACATATACCTCCTTAAACGAAGACGTTTGGAGAAACATTCGCGGTTCGTTGCGTACAAAACATCCGACAATGAGCACACAATAACGCGCAACAAGAAATCAATGTTCAAGTAGCGGTTATGCTTATACATTATAATCGTAAATGCATCGAAAATATACAAGTATAAGATGTTTACTAACAGTCGGCTAAGTCTCCAAAATTACCTACAATACAAGTCTATCCTCATAATTTTATATAAGATTAGTTAATTCCTTTTTTATTTTTATTATATCGGTTTGAACATTTTTTATCAAAACTGCTTAAAGTTTAAAATAGTAACAGTTTGCATGATTTGTAAAAGGATATCGAGGATTTCGAGGTTTCTGTAATAATTTCAAAAATCAACCGTAAATATCGTAAAACAATTAATCAAATTTGTCTAAAGCGAAGGCGGAAAGCGAAAAATTAAGTGTCTAACCGTGAGATCGATGCATTACTCTCGACATTTATAAATAGTCTTAGATATACAACGTTTATAACACTCTTAAAAGCTCTCGGTATACATCTATTGACTTGCCAAACGAAAGGACTTCCGGGGATCCTTCATTCTGTTTATCCTACAAGTGTTTGGCAGAACAAACGTTAAGACACTCTCCTTTTCGTCAGTATATATTTTACAGTATATAATACAGTACGTACTGTATACGTAAAGTTACGCAAAGATAAATTAAAAAAAAATGTTAATCATAATGAATCATCGTGAGAATTATAAGAGAAAGAACTCTATTAATTTCATATGCACGAATAACATACAGTTGTCTCATTAGTACACTGGAAAATAAGTCTTGTTGCGTTTATTTTTAAAGAATGGGAAAGTCACTAGTAGAGCTAAATACAATATCACATTTTAAGACAAAAAATATAAACAAAACAATGAAAAACACAATGAAATAATGAATTATAACAAATTTTATTCAATGAAAAACTGCAAAATTTTTAGAATACTCCCTTGCCCTAAAGGTTAATTAATTGAAATTTTGATAAAAAACCTCGCACAAACCTTATGGAAATTGAATTTCGATCGAATTGACTGAAAAGTTGATATGTTGTAGATCTTGTCGCTCTGATAAAAAGTCTCCACAGGCATGACCCCCTGTAATGAACCATTTGACTTTTATGAGACATCAGTCTTCAAAACGGCCTACTATTACAATGTTATTTTCAAGAGTACGGTGCATTCCTATATCATTATTTGCACTTTCTATGTATATTTTTAAGTAAAAAAATGATAAGGATAATATTGACTTGATTGCTTCTCACAAAAAAACTGTAAAGGTATCGAGGTCAATAACTTGATTAAAAAAAAAATCAACGTTATGTTGCTTCATGTCTAGAGGTTTGTTCGCGTCGCATGCTCCAACATGCTCTTGCCTAGTTCCTACTCACTCTAATGAGGGTATTAGAGTGAATAAGAGCTGACAGGAGCATATAGGAGCATGCGCGCGAAAAACCGTTTCGCGCTTTGTTTATATTGAGTAGGCCACCAATCGAAATGTTATTATCTCGCAGCGAACGTCCGGTTTGCAGCGAATCTTTACGCGCATTCCAAGATCATGCTTGAACTTCTGCAATCTATTAGTTCTTTTCAGAGCTAAATTCTTTAAATCAGTTATTTTTATAACTACTCATACTATTCTTATTATCATTTCTTATTATCAGTTCTCATCAGTTAAGTATTTCTTTCTTGTAAGAAAATTATATATTTTAATAATAAAAATTCATTTTTCTATTGAATCTTGTAATACAAGATTTTTTATTTCTTCTTTTATCATGGTCCGAAGAAATCTAATTCCATGTTTTATATGCAACAACACCTTAATACTTCGTGTTATGGTAAACCTGATGAAGATAATGCTGTAAAACGAGAAATCAGTATAAACAGACGAAGGGAAACAGATAAATCTGCTATAGAAATCGTGAACGAGACTCAAATATGCAATAATTGTAACATATTAATATGTCAAGAATTACGTATTTTAGAAAATGATCCAACTTGTATGAGACTTAATGTTCTGAGTCAAACATTGTCCAGAGGCGAGGGAACTCACAATAATTAAGCACTCCGATTTGTGAAGAGCAATCACGTCAATATTATGCTTATCATTTTTTTATTTAAAAATATACATAGAAAATGCAAATAATGATGGAATGCCGTACACGTTGAAAATAACATATTGTAGTATTAGTCCATTTTGAAGATTGATGCCTCATTGATAGAGGTCAAACGGTTACAGGAGATCGTGGAGACTTTTTTCAGGACAAGATCTACAACATATCAAATTTTCAGCCAATTCGATCGAAATTTAATTTCTATAAAGTTCGTGCGGGGTCCTTTAATCAGAAAGATACAAATTGAACATTTATATACTCAGGTAGCAAACTATTGTTATTTGTCATCTTAAAAAATTATGCAATCTGCAATATGGACACTTGCGAACTATATATATATATTTTTTTAAAACAATTATGTACTTTTTTTAATCTTAATTTATTCATTATTTTACGCATAAAAAATATAGCTATTAAAAAATAATTAAAAAGTGAAATCTCTTACTTTAAAAAGATTAAAAATGGAATCTTTGAAAGAGAGTAAAAATATTATCTTTAAAAAAAGAATGACAGATTTTCATTCTCTTAGTGCGAGATTTAGAGAGTAGTTTATAAGTCAACGAGGAAACAATTTATTAAACATTTTTTAAACGTTATTTACATTTTAGAGACAGATTTACGTTGAATTTATTTTGTGTCGGCAAATCGCCACGCACCGTAGACATTCTCAAAAGTGTTATTACGGGCGAATTCCAGATGCTACCCTCGCGGATCGATAAAGCAATACATGTGTAGTCGCTGCAACAATAGCGGACTTCTGCACGTCAGTTTAAGATTTAGACTCACACGCCCGGATAAACATCGCTATACACGTTCGGCAGACGCCACTATAAAAAACGAAGGAGACCAGTAACGACTACATTTTCTCGTTCTATTTGTCGGCAAAACGCGACACTGTCGATCGGAGTTTAGGATGCCGCTACGTTTCCTCTGAAGATATTTTTCTCAGAGGAGGATCATCGACATCCGGCTTTAATCGCTCGTAAGAAATGGAGATGCACGAAGAGCGAGGAAAAATGGTTGAAACAGAGAGGTCCGTAATGTTGAACTCGAAGAGATCGAGTATGATTATCTGGAATTCGAATAGAGAGATAAAACATACTCGAACAACTTGTTTTATCCAGAAAAGTTAGCCTAAGATGATTGAGTTACAAAAAATTGTAAATTAATTTTTATACAACAAATTTTAATTTTATATTTCGTATTAATTAATTTTATACTTTGTAAAATATCGCGTTTAAATCGCGATATTGATAAAGATTTCAATTATTAATATATCATTAGCAGGCTAAGTGCTGTTTTTCCAGCGATCCATCAAAGGATTAACTTAACTGTCCGACCGGAAAAAGAATCTCATGAACAAAAAGAAAGGAAAGCGACTAAAACAGTTACTGTAAATCTATGTCAGTGACGGGAAGGAAACGCAAAGCGCGAGACAAGATTGCACGTTAAAACAATACAAATTATCATGCACTTTTGCCGGCTGCATAAATCTGGAAGACCTCCGGCAGTTTTAAAAGCGATGCCATCTGCAGATACAGTGCAGTGGGAAAAGAGTATCACACGTAAAGCACATCATGACACTTATTTCTAAAATAGAATCAGGTTGATTTCAGGTAGCAACGCGAGACAACAGATTCCCGCGAGTATTAAGACTGCCTTTCGGAAACGAGCACTCGCATTGCAGCCGTATATATCTGCAGCCACTTTTCCAGGTGGATTACCAAAATCTTATGCTCTTATCTCGACGAACGCAGAGAGCGTGGAAGACGCGAAAGAGATTTCTACGCTGATCGAAAGTACAAGCGACTTCCATCCCAAGTCACCCTCGTTACTTCTTTGCTCCAGAATGCCCTCGCACAAGATGGCCAACCAATACTCACGGGAGTCTGCAGGCAGATAAGTAGTAGAGGTCGATGCGCAGGCGAGTCGAAATTTAACGGTTGCGAGCGACAGTTATCTGGCGAAGCAACTCGAGTTCGGATTTCCTACGAATACTTTGAGATATTCTACTTTCTTTGGCGCAGCTCGTTGATAAAGCAAAAGTTAAGAGATTAATGAGGAGCTCGACTCCAATGCAATTCGTAAGAAAATTCACAGATATGCATGCAGACGTAGCTCGATGCATCTGTTTCATCGTATATTCGTTGTATTTTCGATCAATACATTTTACTAAATTAAAAAATATTTTACTACATTTTGTGAAAAAATGTACTAAGCTATGTTGCTAATATCGTTTCGACACGACAGCTAAATTATATCAGTAGTACAAAACATTTTATACTTGCATTAGGAATATTATATTACACGAATTTTTTTAAATAAAAGAATTATAAAAAAATTACAGATTTTTCTATATTTGAAAGTTAATGCAAAAAATTTGGCAGCACAATTTAAAATCTGACTAAAAAATTATTGCAATTTAGAAATGGATATGTTTTTTTTAAATAATTAAGATAAAATAAAAAAATTTTCATTTAAACATAAAATTATATTATTTAATACACAAATATTGACCTTATTGAACTGTTTTATGCACATAATATTTATTATATAGAACGTAGTTCAGTTTTAATCTTTTTTTGCAGAGAGATTATATATTTCATACGTTCTCAAAAAACGTTCTTTGTTAAAACTTTTTACTTGAATTTTTAATATATCCGAATGTTAATTTAACATAATGTCATGTTACTTGAATATTTTGTGTTAAATTGATATTTAATTTTTCTCTTTCTTATTAAAATAACACAATTTACAAATAAATGAATAAATTACATAAAAATACCGTAGGTTTAAAATGTAAATTCTAAAATAAATGTATAAAAAATGTGAATGTACGTACTAATTTAACATATTGTAAACGTTAATTTTACTGAAGAAATGTGTTTTCACAATATATTTCCATATTGAGTCAGTGTTATATTTTTTTTTGTTAAATTTTAAGGTTTGAGTTATTTTCTAATATATTCATCTTGCGTTAAATTAATAAAAAATGGGTAAATTATTTGGAATGTATTAAATTCTAACATAAATTTCCCAACTGTGTATAGGTATACATATGTATATAACTGAAGTTATCATCATGAAGTTATTAATTTGTGTATTTGAGATGAGAACAAAGTTTAGATTTACTTTACGTTATAGAATAATCACACTCAAAAATCTTTGAAGGCAGCATCTTCCCTACTTCCCCATACATATTGCATATATGCGAAGTAAAAATAAAATTGTAACAAAGCACAACATTATAAAAGGAATTTAAAAATTTAAGAGACATTAACTGATCGAAATATGTTTTTTTACAAATATAGCAAAATATAATATATATCGAGCGAATTTGCAAGCGCTCAGTCGTGCATTAATTTGCAACGTTGATTCAAAACGACAATATCATCGGGCTGCATGGTATCAAAGTTTTCGCCCGTGCGAAGTTGAACACCGATGTGCGCGGTTGGATTCTGAATTGTGGGTTCTGTATCTACGGTGCTATTCTGAAGGCGTATTTAGGAGATAAAACAAGCCAATTTCGAGGTAATGATACGGAAGACCATGGTCGTTGGATAATTTGTATTGTTCTTCGGGACAGCTCGTTTATTACAGACAACTACAGCGGACGTTGCACTTGTTTGTAGCTACAATCTAACGTAAACACTAGTATAGCGTACATTGGAAATCTTATGACAGCATGTCGTCTGCTTTGACAAAATCATGTTCTTTCAATAATCGATGATTGAAGAAAAATTCTAAAAGAACAAACACACGGATACTCCATTCTTTTTATATAGCCATTTATTTGGTTAACGAATTTTAAGACATGGCGGTAATAAAATCTGATAAAATGGATGTACTGATCATGAAAAATTAAATCTTTTGTTAAGCTTTAAATCTCAGTTCATAATTTTATGTTACAAGATATCAGGTTAATACCTTTTGACAGAAAACCGTTCGTAATATATATTAAAGAAAGATAACTAAGGATTTTCAAAGCTTTTAGAATATCTTGCAACAAGTTTAATGTTCTTATTCCTCGTCAGAGTTCAATATAAAGATATTTTAATAATTTCTATTTCTAAATTACTAAATAAATAACTTTTTTGAAAAAAAAAA
>Ga0157363_1002804_pt1 | contig 15507 bp, 10 predicted proteins | sample AttsexASBM1_FD_111477 | JGI IMG/M metagenome (GOLD analysis project Ga0157363, IMG submission 111477) | Fungus gardens microbial communities from leaf cutter ant in Ribeirão Preto, State of São Paulo, Brazil - Atta sexdens ASBM1 | ecosystem: Host-associated > Fungi > Mycelium > Unclassified ...
ATATTATAACACAATATATTCTTGAGTACTATAATTTATTCTGTTCGTATACCTTCATCCAAAGGGTCAAGAGGAACACCAAATGTCGCGTAATTCTCCTCGTCCGAATCGCCCATTTCCAAAGAAAGCAAATTCCTGTAATGAAATCTTCTCGTTTGATTTAATCAAACGCGATAACTTTAATCAAATGAATTCTCTTCGATCACAAAACTGAAATTGCGCAGAGCGCATTTAAGGTTAAAAAAAGACATCATTTACGAGTATACAAAACTCAGCAGACGGCTCCGACCTCCGACGTGAATCGATGTATGTTCATTGGTCTCGACGATAAATCACGATCAAACGTAGCCAATCGACATTATGCTTCAATTGGAATAAAAAAAGCAACGTTTCTTTTCTCTGATTGGCTGAATCCCATGTGATCTCCATGCATTACCATGCCTTTCAATTTTTTCATATGCAAAGTCAGGTTAGACTTAACTCTTGTTCACCTTTTTATTTTTATTGATATCAATATTATTTTAAATTCTGCATTAAGTGGAAATTCACATTATCATTTTCAGATTGCTCCGAAAAAAATGTGTTTTCGAATATAATCCATTCTTGACTCATCAAATATGAGAAACGCCGCGGCGTCAGACCGTCAGATGTAGAAACTAGAAACAGTCTCGTGAAATCTAGCGAAATTCTAATCGCATCTCAAGAACATGCATGGTTTGGTCGGAATTTTTTTAGCGATAGGAGCTTGAGATATTTAGTGACATGGCAATGTTTAATTCGTTCCGCTTGGCACGGAGTAAATTTGCAGCGACCGGTAAGCAAATTGTTAGCGATGCTCGCGAGCTGAACTTCCGTCCCACGCTTTGTCCTATTTTGTCCTATTCTTCTTCCTACCTACGAAACCTTTTTTCTAGGAATCTTTGTCTTTGTGACTTTTCGGTCAACCGCTCACTCTCGATCTGATTGTCGTTAGATTCCATTCTTCGCAATTCCGTGCCTTTTCATGTTGAGAGTAGGAGGGTGCGTGACATTTCGTGTAATCTAACCTACGTTCTTGCGCGAAGACGTAATCTCGCTTAAAGACGCGTTTTCGAGAGAGAGAGAGATTCGTGTTTGATATTTCCTCCTCAAAGGCGAAAATAAGGAATACATATATCTGCATATTTATATTTTTTTGATAAAAAAATCTTTCGAACAAATAACGAACAATAAAGCAGGGATTACTTGAGATCGACACAAGAAGGTAAACACATAAATATATATATAAAAAATAATATAAATACTTTTTTCGAAGAATAATGTTACTGCATGTAATTTTTATATGTTTTCGATATCGGAAGCTTTACCAAGATGACAGAAGTATTTATCAGCCGAGTTATCGACCTTTTGGACAAGTGTAAAACTGCAGAAGCTATACAGGTTTTGAAAGAGGATCACTTGATGACTGAAAATAGCTTATGTGGCATCATGTCTGCCATTGTTCCGAATCTTACGAGCTCTGTGTTACAACATCACAAAGCGATGTTCGATTGCTATTTAAATGTATTGACGTTTTTAACTGAGAATTGCGAGCCTACAATAGCCATCATAGAGTTCCCAAGATATTTAAAGCGGGCGAGTGACCATGTAAATTTCTGTACCATTTTGAGTACAATGCAAACTTGTTTAATGCTGGTACGAAATAAAAGTAAAACCATCGATTGGTATTTTGATGCAATCAAGATGTACCTTGAGGATCTACCACTGCCAGATGAAGCCGATGATCCAGAAGCAGCTATTGACAGAATTGTAAATACATATAAGGCAATCATAGTGTTTCTAGAACCATTGGTGCAAGAGGCAATAGATATCAATTCTAAACAGGAAAAAGGATCTCTACTTGGAAATCGTCTCTTGAGTTTTTTTATTTTCCTGTGTGGGAAACCTTTTTGCTGTTTGAACAAATATATCAGTGAAGAAATAACATATAAAGAAATCGCGGATAACATAGTAACACAAACACTTTACCTCACTGGAGATATATTATATTTTTTAGATAGTGTTAGCAAACGTCAAAGAGAATCTACTCATGTTAAAACATTACGCAAATATCTAAAAACAAATATTGAATCTTCTTTTTGTTCTACAATCTTAGATTGGAGTCAAAACATATCTAATATGGCTTATGCTAATTTTTATTTTTACGTAATTACCCAAGAAAATTATTGGATAAATGTACCACAAATATATAATTCTTATTATATCCTTGAAACATGTGCATACTTTTTCAAAATACTGCTTAGCGAAGATTATTCAATCTCCACTGGATTAATTTTTATGGAAAGTGTTATAAAACGCATTTCACTTCGCTCCTTAGATTCTGAGGTGTTGAGCCTGGAAATATATACAGAATTGTTTCAATCAATCGCTAAAGTGATGATTTACTCTAATAGTGATGAGCAACGGAAGAAGGCAGTACGCATTTTTCAAAACTATATTGAGATATTTAACATGCAAGCTAGATATATTATTATCTTGTATTTATATGAGAATATCGAACATTCTGGTCTATTAAGCTTTATCACTGGCATATTTAAATCTTCTATCATCGAATGTCTCGATTCAACTCCACGAAATCCCCAATTTCTTGGAAAAAATATGGAATTGTTATTGAAAAAGATTTGCAATCTATCTCATGGAAGTTCGTCTGATGTGGTGGAAATATCAGACGAAATCATTACTGCGCTGAACTTGCTGAGATTTTTGTTTATCAGAGATAAGAACAACGAGACAGGTATTTGGAATATGACAGATATACTGAAAACTAATTATTTGAATCCATTAAGAGAAGGTATAGACTTATGCAGAGCACATTGGAGAGTGAAGAAAAAAGATTTGGAGCAACAGAAAAAGGATTTAGCTAAAAATCAAGATTATAGCAAGTTAATGAAGGCTCATATGGAAGTTACATTGACTGTTGGTGGCGAACAATTACCAGTTATGCCACTCCACGAAAAAATTTCTGTCTGTTATCAAGTGATAAATGGTTTAGATGTAATGGAAAGCATTCTTATACGAGTTAATGAATGTATAGATATGAATGAAAAATTGGTGGAAAAATCTGATGAATGTATTACCTGAATAGAAATAAAATCAATCATGAAAACGTCATACTATCATAAAATTGTAATAGTTTTAGATCGTAAAATTGTAATTGTTTAAATTTAATAAAAAAATTTTTTAAGTAGATTGTGTATTGTATTAATATCATATTTGTAGTAAACATTAAATTAGAATTAATTTCTGCTAATAATTCTTATGTCTTATGTAATATATTTAACGCATATCTTATTATTATTGTTAGATAATTTTAAAAGTAGATATTGATTTATTAGGTTTTAGACGTTTATGGACTTCTAGGGCTTTGCTGGCCGATCAATTTGAAAATGACAATAGAAAAGCGGAATTACAACAATCTATTCATGAGGAGAATGATGAGGAATATGAAAAAAATATTAAGTTAAAAATACTTGGCGCTTCTTTAAAATTTGTTCCTGACATGGGATGGAGCAAACAGGCTATTAGTGCTGGTAATTTAAATCATTTTTTATATTCTATTCTATCTTATAATTAATTTTTCTATTATCGTGATTTGTTAAAATATCGCGTTATATTTATGTACAAATTAAATAAAATGTTATAATCAGATATGATGCTAAAGGTGCTGAATCAATTGGATATCCGGGCGTGATGCATGGATTGTTTCCAAAAGGTAGTGCGGCTTTAGTGGAGTACTTTTACTCTATGTGTAACCGGGAATTAAATGAAATCCTAGAAAAAGAAGCGAATTCCTTAAGTTCGCAGAAGATACCAGAACAACAAGTTTGTGACGCTGTAGAAACACGGTTGAGAATGGTGATCCCCTACAAAAAAACCTGGTCACAAGCATTGGCTATTATGTCCCTTCCACCGAACGTACCAACTGCTTTAGCAAATTTATTAACTTTAGTCGATGATATTTGCTACTATGCTGGCGATAGATCGGTTGATGTAAGTCGTATCACTAATATTTATCTGTTAGTATAAGAAAGATATTGTTCGGATGTGCTGTTTAAATAGAGTACATTACTTTGATTAGATTAACTGGTATGCCAGGAGAATGATACTAGCGACTATTTATAAAGCTACTGAATTGTACATGTTGCAAGATACAAGTGAAGACCACAAAGAAACATGGTTGTTCCTGGAGAGACGACTAAAGGATATTTCACAAATACAGACAATGCTTTCCAGTTCAATTAAGCCAGATGAAGCTTTAAATCGAGTTACAGAAACAGCTTCTGCTGTTTTTATAACGGTAGATTAATTCTGATTGATTATAATTAAATTTATGAGCCTTTTTTGAGATATATATAAAATTATATTTTTGTTCTAGGCCCGTAATATACTTGGATTGCGTTAATAGAAGAAGAAATAAATTAATGAGAGAAGATTTTAAGACAACAGAAGACATTCTGTAAATGTTTTTAAATAAATTTAATTAAAAATTTTTTTTTATTAAAATTAAATCTTTCACACAATAGGAGAAATATTAGAAATAAGAATAAATGTTGGATATTTAATGTTGGATTATTAAATAGAGATTAAACATATTTAACGTACAATGGATACATATATGCCATATGATATGTCGTACATTTTATTTGTATCCATTGTGTGTTACGTTTATATTCAATCTCTATTTAATTTTTTATTTCTTTAATATTTATTGTTTATTCCTGTTGCTAATATTTCCTCCATTATGCACAGGGTCTTAAGAGAGAAATTTATTTAATTTACGAATACAGTAAATAATATTAAAAATATCACCTAATTTTGTATTAAAAATTATTATTATGAAAGGAACTAGTAGCAAATATAGCTAATTTATTTTACACAGTAATATATTTTAACAAAATCTGTACAATAAAATAGGTAGTAAATCTATATTATCTCCATGCAAAATATAAAGATATAAATTGTTGATTACATAAAGCTATATCAACATTCTTTTAACAATAGACAAAAACAATTATTCGTTTACCCTGCATATTATCATAATTAAGTAATCATATAATCATCTGGAATCAGCTATACAAATATCCTGTTACTCTTTACACTCTGCTAGCATAAAATAGTAGAAAAAGTTAAATTCTTGGCCTACACACAATAGTTAACTTATAAAAATTTTATTGCAAATTTCTCTTAGAATTACGTAATTTAATAAATATGAAATATTTTCATTTAATTTAATAGAAATAATGTGTAATTCTTATAAAAAACAATATTAATATTCATTTTTTAAATAATTTATAATTTTCATTTGCTTTACATCTTTGATATTAGATAATGATTTGAAAAAAATATTCCTGAAAATATTTTTGCAAAGTATAATACATACTGAATAAAATAAAATTTCTCGTGTGTGTGTGTGTGTGTGTGTACATACTTTTGCTGCCATTTCATCTTAGAAATCTATTCTATACCACTCTTTTATTAGTATATATTGTGATAAAAAATAATTTTATTATTAATCTCAACATTGTTTATTTCTTTATCTGTTAAATTTTAATAATGCGCTTCTTGAATATATCCCTTGATAGTTTTTGGCAAAGGCAACTTGTGTATATTATCTAATCTAATATATTGGCGGATGACAAAACGACAAAGATATTGCAGACTCCTTACTTGCGTGAATCTGCTCACTGGTTTCGTTAATCTGACCGGAAATGAAGGATATCCTGGATATTTTGGCCTCGAATAACAAATTACAGCGGACTGGCTGAAATTCATGGAGTGATTTATTAAAGCAGCTACTGAAGTGAAGCCTTCGTTCTCAGTACTTTGATTGCACAGAGAAAATAAGCCGCCACTGTGTTCCATTCGCGCATGCAACATCTTCCCAGATGATTTAAAGCTGAGTGTTAGGACATACCTACAAGTAATCACAGTAGAATTTTTAGTAGAATTTTATTTAGCACGTATGAATATATAAAATTTCCGCAAAGTAAAATTATGTAATAGAGTCTAATGTACCTATCATCTGACGAATCTCGAACTAGAAATGCACCATCTGGCTCAGATATGAGTTTAGCATCAGCCTCATCTCCCGATATGGGACCCCAATACCATCCATATTTACTTAGATTAAGTAATTCCTTTGCAAGACTCGCTTTAACTTTATGTTCGTTATTTAACGTTTCGTTCACACTGCCAGAAACATCTGCTATTGCATTAAGAACTGCCACTGTTGCATTAGAATAGGTAGGTTGCATTACTGTTGCTTCGTTGACAGTTGTAACATTGCTTATAAATTTATTCTGCTGTCTTATAGGAACTGTATGAAGATTTATGCCAGTTATACCATATTGCATTCTATTAGTTTCATTCTCTTCAATGTGACAGGAATTTTCAAGTATGTCACCTAATCTGGTTTCATACAAAAACCTGTCTGATGAGGCCGGTTCGTCATTTGAATGATGTTCTCGTTTTTCACAAGACTTAAAAGACTTAATGACAGATATAACATTATTCTGTTTTGTACTAGAGCAAGAGATCGATGTCTCTAGCTCTTTGTTCTGAAAAAGAATGACAAGAAAGAATTATCTTAAAACACAATCACAAAACACAATCATCACAGAAGAGGTTTAAAGAAATCTTGTTCCAAACAAAGAAAGAAGGAGAATTATGAAGAAGAAGAAAAGTAAGAAAAAGAAAAGAAGAAGGAAAAAAGTCTACCTTTTTCTTTGATTTGCATAAATTCTTCAGTAGCAAGTGCTTCTTGACATTACATACAAAATCAAAGAACGATAGTTTGCTGTTGGACGAGCCTCTGAATCTACGTTCCGTTGATCTAGTGTCGCTCGTCAGGTCTTCCCTCTTGTACTCCTGATGCCGATTACTCTCACATCGCCGGAGAAGCGTCGCGAGTTTTCCACCCGTGTTTCCACGCCTGGATTTCCGTCGCGCGCCTGCTTGCTCCGCAGCGGTGCCCGTGGTCGACTCCGGCTCCCTGTTCTGATCTGTCATATTCGTACGTGATAGAGTCCTCGGAGCGAATTGTTCCACCCGCCGTTCCTGTAACCGCGGTACTCGCACACGCCATCTATTCCACGCGGCCGGTGTGCTCGTGACGCTCGCGTCCAAGATTACTCCGGAATTTATCTCGAAAACCAGCAACGGACTACTGTCAAAAAATTCCGTCGGGCAGACACCAATGGAAGATGTCGCCCTTTTTCTCGAGGTCGACGTCGCCTAGTACTCCGAGCACCCGACAGAGCACACCACACCTTCAGCGAAGACCATCACATGCTAGATTTATCAACAACGACTACGAAAGTACGAATACGTTCCCTTATTCACTGCAAATACTGAAAATCTTATAGGTCATGTTATGTGTATTATAGATTTTCAATACTCAGAATGCAGCTAATATAATTTCTGATATAACTTCAAAACTAGATTTCAATTATCAGAGAGATTTCAAAATCAGAGAGATAACGAAACGCAGCCGAGACATCGAACGACGTAATAGAAATAAGTTTGAAATAGAGATAGAGAAAGTTAAATGTGTCCGTGATTTGGTGATCTCTACAGGCTTTACAAACAAGGATCCTTTTTCTTTCTAATTTTTGAAAAAGGAAAAGATAGAAAAGCGTAATGTAAATTAAAAATTATTTAAATACAAAATTATTTAAATAATTATCTTGTAAATAAAGAAAACATATTACTTAAAGTTGTAACAAAATTCTTCAAATCAAAATATTAATATAACGACAATGTATAACTTTACCGAGTTCTGTTTAAGTATTAATAATATATTCTGATAATTGTTATGCTTATAAACGATGACATATTTAGGCTATTTTCTTGCATGTACGTGACGTACAGAAATTAAACTTAAACGATATTATACCAGCATTAATTATTCATGATCATCTCTATATTTGACGTTTATATTACTCTCGTACCTAACAGCTGTTAGCTCTTGGATGGGATATATACATATATATGAATGTAAACGCTATATGCTGAAATAAATTTTCTTGAAAGTAGTTCGTCAGATCAAAGACAGAAACTACATACATACTTTCTGTTTTCATACACTTTTTAACAATCAATCGATCATCTAATTATTTAGATTCATTCTCAACTCATTTTAATTTCTTGGATAAGTTCTCGAGAAAAGCTCGATATCAGCTCCCAAGAAAAACTAAAATTTTTTAAGCGCGCAGCATTTATATATCTTATTCGAAAGCTAGCGTTATCCAATGAGCGTTTGAATACAACGCACCGCGTTTATTGGCTGATACGCGAATGGTGGGGTTCGCAGAGTGACGGCTCCTATAAATAACGCTTAATTCGCACCTTCGCGATTTTGCGACTCGAGCAGGCGACAGGAGTATATCTTGTTATATTACGTTAGAAAAGTTCGCAGCTTCGCACTCCTCTGTCCTCGAATCGATTTTTTATGACCTTTCCTCTAAAAGTATCCTAATGTCTACAGAGAATCTATCAACAAATAAAACTACAAAAACTGGCTTGAATTTTGAAAGCATCGTTGGAATTATTTACCAATGAGGTAATTAATAATTAATTATTAAATTATTAATATTTTTACGTGCGACGTGAGAAATATTTTGAGAACCAAGAGGTTTTAAATTCTCAAATAATTTTAAAATGTCTAACGTGTTATTAAAATATTTAATGTTATTATTAATATCGCGCAATGTAGATTCTAGCAGTATTAGTAAACTGATTAATCAGCAGAGAATATTTTTCGACAATAAGTACTCGTTTGGTCAAAAAATTAAGACGCGAAAGCGCAATTATGCCGTCGCGTCTCGCGTCATTTTTTATTACGCGTGAAGTTGACCGCGCGCGGGAAACGACGCCCTTTCTCCTCTTTTGATCGCATTCACGTTTTATTCACGGAATGTGGCGGATAAGGGATGACAAGGCAAAACGGACCGGCTCTCAAACAACAATGCGATCAAATATGGTAATGAAACTTATATTAAACCTGCATTTAACTCTTTTTCGATATGTAATTACCACGTAACTATACATTCGATATTCATATGTATATTAATGATCAATTCAAATATGTATTTTGTAAAACTTGTTCGATCAAAAGTGTATCGCGTGAATAATTGACAATGAGATTTTCAGATCAATCTACAATATATGAAAAAAATAATCATCATTATATTACGCTCGTATTTTATGATAATCATATTATTTCTGTATGTACATTGATATCTAAAAATCTCATTGTCAATTATTCACGTGATTGTCAAATGTCAGGTGTCATTTTCTGTGTTTCAAATTTTATATTAGATATATCTGTTGCTCGAAATACCTACAGAAAATCCATGAACCCAAACAGAACAACAAGTCATGATGATATCAAAATGATATCAAAATGTTAAAATGACTCCAAAATGATTATTAAAAGTCATTTTTCAATAATTTCCAATTCATTTTAATATTATTTTGACGTTATCGTGATTTGTTTTGCTTAGATAACCAGTGGTTGCATGTTATAGTAAATACAAAATTGTACTAAAAAGTGATAATAACAATTGAAATTAAAAGAAAATCCAGAGTATACGCATATCCAAAATCGAGATATAATCAAGGCATAGTCAATATTAAAAATTTTAAAATATTGTTTAAATTAGTTCGTAAAAATTTCTGTAGGAGTTTCAATTTACTCAATATTTCTCGTGTTCATCAGAAGCGTAGTTTGAAAAAGATCGATTTCATTTTTGTTATCCATATATACATATGTATTTGCACGTTTATATGGCGTACCTTGTTTAGCATCTTCGATAAGACCGCGCAAGGCCGTGTACTTTTCACAGACGTATAATGAGAACCCGTAGAAGAAATCGTAGAAACGGTGAGAGATCAAGGGTGAAAGGTGCGAATGTCGCTTCCGCCAAGTTTCAATTTGTGTACAAACGTATGCAAGGATTCGAACTTCATTTCATGTTGAATAGCTACTTCTCGGCGAAAGGAAAAACGTAGATTAACTGTCGATTTCACCAACCTTTCTCAAAACAAGTAGTAGTTGTTTCAACGCCTTCTTAAACACAATCCTTCCTTGTTCCCATCGATTCATTAACAATTGTCAAATCGCAAATTTATTAATTAATTTAATATTAAATATTAATTTTAATAAGCAACTGAAAATTTTAATAAGCAATCTGTAAATTCAGAACTTCAGTTTTACTATGAATATATGTGCTGCAAGTTAACAGATCATAGATTTTTATATAATCCGACAAATCTTCCATTTCACAGATTCTTTCCTTTGATAAATTTTACAACAATTTTCGAGGCTAAAATGAAATCAGTGTTTTTTTTTGTGTCGTAAAGAATTAAATTAAAAAATTGAATTATAATTGAATTGCAGAAAAACTGCTGCTTGTTTACGATGCCAATAATGAAAGCAAATATCTTGCAACAATTACATTAAAATGAGATACATGCGACATATGACTTCTCATAGAAAAAAAAAAATCAATTCTAAGACGCGCGATATTCATAATTCATTCTTATTTTAAAATCATCTTAAGTAATGCCTTAAGATGTTAATACAGCTATGTGAGTGTAGGTTTGTAATATCTTAAGGCTATATTTAAGACGGTTTTAAATACAAGAACTGATCATGAATACTTAAGTTTGTGCCACAGAAGGGCCCGAATTGTTTCGATATACTTATATCAAAACAATAAAAAAAATAATTTTTTATAATATATATATATATACATATATATATATATATATATATATATATATATATATATATATATAATAGATAATAGATAATTAAATATAATCATATTGTATAACATTTTAAATACATTTTATATACATTTTATATACATTTTATATACATACATATATGTTAATGTTATTACTATATTTTATTATATTTTTATATAATACATAATTAGAGAGGAAGAGCTATTATATATGTATATATTATTAATTATATTATTATTATTATCATCGAATAACAGTTATAATATACGAATATTTAGAATTAAGCGCGTATTCTGAATACACTCCAATAGGCACGCATATTCAGTGTATTCGTTAGGGCATTGGTGAATACATATTTGTGATGCCGCGAGCACGTTTTACGAGCTTCGACAGATATCGAACGTTGAATAACATGGCGATGCGTTATGCAACTGATCGGGACGTACATATATACATACATACATACATACATACTACGCGATCGGCGTAGAAATGCGCTTTCTAATAAGTCTTCGTTATTTATAGGCGGGGAAGGAAACATCGGCGAGACGCTACACGTTGTTAGGATGCTTTTATCAACGACGCCCGTCGCGCGCGGATATAAATCGATTGTTCCGTGATTTCTTATCGTGACGCGCACCTTCTGCGGCTTCCGATTACGCGTCTGACAAGTTCTCGCGGGAAACAATGGCTTTCGCCTGAAGAAACACCGGATGTCGTGATGCACTTCGCCTATTCAATATCGCGTAAAAGCGCAACAGAGTTAATTGGTCTCGTGACTTGCGTGGCAATATTACGTCTCGCAAAAATCATTCCTTGTTAAACGAAAATCGATTTATTTTAATTACTCTCGTGATAAAGTAAAACATTTTTAAAAGTTTCTGAGAGAGAGAGGGAGAGAGAGAGAGAGAGAGAGAGAGAGAGAGAGAGATATGATAGGAAAAAGAAACAAGATGTTTAGTAGAAAGTGAAACTAACGCGAGCGCGTCTTATATTTCTCATAAAACTCTTGATCTTAATTAAGAAAAAGTCTCGTCTATTTAAGTCGTTCTAAGAAGACCCTCCAATACAAATTAATGTATTTACTATGACAAAATGAAGACAAAAATTCGGCACAATGTATAATGTTCGGCACAATTTATAACAAATTCGAATCGAATTATATATTAAGCATGTCCATTTTATTTTCTACACTCAAAAATAGGTATATTGAAAATCAAGAACTAATATCGTATCAGACTAGAGATTGAGATTGAGACTGAATGTGACTAATCAAAGTAAAGTTCATTCGATATTGATTTTTTTCTGATTAGTTAAAAATATAGAATATATGTTACAATTCAAAGCATTACTAAAAATATAAGAATTTCATAGATTGAGCTATTATTATATCTGAGTATCTGTGAAAAAGTACAATTTTTTTATTGGTTCATTTAATTTTTTCATTTGCCTCAATTCTTATCAAATAAAATCGCGTTTTATAATATTTGTTGCAAATTTGATAGAGAAATAGCTTTACAAATTAGATTAAATTTATTATACACAATTAAAACTCTATAATAAATGTTCATGCAAAAGTTCATTTGGATCCACTATATCTATTTCCACCAAATTCAATTTATTCTTGGTTAACTTTTCTTGATTTACTTTTCATCTTTTTCTAATTCTTAAAACTAGAAAAAAAAATAAAGAGTTGTTACAAAATTGAACTGAGATTAAAATTGAACTATCATTAATGGAAAGCATTGCTCCTTTAAATAAGTTATTCATCTAAAAAAAAAAATGCAAAATTCATCTGCAAAAAAATGTGGTTATTGGCTATATAAGCCAAATATTTTTTTTTTGGCTGATACTTTTTTTTTGGCTGATATTGTCAACCAAAGCATCCTTAAATTCAATCTTAATCTTTAACTTGATACGGGCATAAAGATTTTATATTTCTTTTATTTAGATTTACTTTTATAAAAATATTTTTATTTACTTTTATGAGTTAGTGCCAGTGACGTCTGGAAACGTTATAAAGTTGTATATACATGTAGTATAAAATACGACATGAAGTTGTTCGCGAATGGTGTTGTACAGCGCAAACTTGAACGTCTCGACTAAGAGCGTTAATCGCGTAATAATTTAATCGTGTGGAGATGGTGCGCGCACCCGTTACATCATCGCATCGGCTTGAACGCGACGCTAATCTCCCGCGGGGACACGTTTTGTTTACCAACGGCGTGCGGCGGTGCGGCGGTGCGGTGGTGCGGCTCCTCACCTCGCACGCATCGACGCAACGTCGTAGGTGAAGTGAGGCGAGGAAAGGAAAGAGAGGCGCGGCGCGGGCGGTTAGTGGTGGCCGGCAGGGCAGGCAGCAAGGCGGCAAGGCGGCACGACGACGGACCGCGTGGTAGGAGGCTGCCGCGATTCAATTTCAGTCGAAGCGCGTCAGGCAGACCGAGCGAGTGATCGCCAGGGCAGCGAGAACGAAAGAGTCGGATAGGCATTCTCCTTCCCGCGTCTCGATATTTCGATATTTCGACTCCTCGATGAAAAGGAAGGAAAAATAGGTGCACTCATGGCCCGCATGTCGCGCGTGATACCCGCAGGTGCATGAACGTGGCTACGTGTGACTGTGGCTGTGCATCGGCTCCCTGCGGCTCCCTTCGCACGTCTTCGTCCCCTCCCCTCCCCTCCCCTCCCCTCTCTTCTTCTCTCCTGCCCATCTAACTCCAGTCCATTCGCATTCGCGCTGATTCGCGCGAAGGAGGCTTGTGTGCGTGAGTGTGTACTTGAGCTGCTCCAGCATCCAGTTACTTTTTATTACGTCGCGCGCGCTCCGAGTTTCGTATACGCGAGAGATTCAATCCGAGATTGTCATCTGGATTGTTATTCAAACGCGAGATACTTCCGGGGAGTTCCGAAACGCGGGAGAGCGTACGCGAGCATACGTCGTACGTTGGTCTCTCTCGGTGATCGCGGGCAGATTTTGAAAAATGCAAATGGCGGCGAAAACGTTGGAGCATTCGCCAGCTACATCGGCCGCTCGTGCGGCCGAATGATCAGATGTGAAACCGTGTGTGACGGGAAATCTCATTTCCAGGGTGAAACCTGGAGCGAGTTCGAGATGGACATTGGCGAGGACACGACGTTTATTCGAATAATCACGTAACTGCAACGGTGGCATCGGGTATACGTGTCAGTGTCACCATGAGCAGTGAGAGCGGCTGCTAAGAAGGACAGGATCCTGATCGACTACGTCCGATCGAGAATGGAATTCGGGGGCTACAAGGGCACCGGACCCCACATCAGGTTGCGCCGTCGCTCGAAATTGGGCAGACGGCTCACCAGGAGGCTGTCCCTCGTTGCGAAAATGCCGGCTGCGATTCTCAGCAGGGCGAACCCACCGGAGCCAAGACCGGTCGAGATCACGGCGATTGCACCTGACAAAACGCAGCTCACGGTGAGTACAGTGCTCTGTTGACTCATAAACATGCCCGTTGATATCGGCTAGCTAATAATTCTTCCTAGACATTAAATCTTATATATTGAAAGAGTTGGTATCGGGAATGAATCATATATGTGAGTGCTCGATATATTTAATAGATATTTAATTAACTAATTAATGAGATCGAAATAAATTGCATATATATAACATGTATATTGATTACAAATAACATTAATTACAAATGTATATTGATATAAATTACAAATTGTCTTGTAAGTTTTTATACAGGGTGTCGTTTTGTCAAAAATGCTTGTGTGTATAAAAATTGTTTTTATGCCTGCAATTCTAGTTCTAAATGTATTTTAAATATTTATACAGAATGATTCATTGTAATCTTAACAGACAATTATTTTTCAAAGATATGTAATTTTTTGTATTAAAAAAGACTTCAAATAAGAGTTGAATGATACTTTTATTTAAAATATTTTTTTTTTGGTAAAATTGTAATTTTTACAATATTTACCTTTTAAAATTACAATGAATTATTCTGTATAAATAAATTAAAAACACGTTTTATGCTAGAATTGCACGCGGGAATCAAAACAATTTTTATAGGTAGCTACAATTTGTGACAAAATGAATTCTTTGACCTCGAGCACTATTCCGGTCGTCGCGAACTGTGAAAGTATTTCCGATGTAATTATAAACAGAACCGATCGCTGGAAAATATATCGTTGTCATGGTTTTACTTGCTCGCCGTTGACGTTTCGAAGAATACAAGCATAAATTTGTGGCAGGAAGCAGGCGCAAATTCCAAGGTAGAAATCAAAGCGTCATCGGTTTCAGCGATTAATGTAGCGATACAAATATATCGAGTTTACACATTATATATACCGGAATAAGAGGTGTTACCTTCGGCATTTAATATTCTCTCTACAGGGAAATTCTTTACACTTTTCATTCTCGTATCTCGCGGTCCGTTGATTTGTACCGCTTTCGTGCGCACATTGTCAAATATATTCTCTTTGCAAAGTTCGCATTCTGTTTTCAAAGTCATGATTGACATAATTGATACAATTAGATTTCAAACATAGCGATAAAACGTATGAGCACGTTGACAATTAAATATGTAGAACCTCTTGCGAACAAGTGCGAAAAGTAAGAGTTGCATCAATTATTATTATATTGTGAAAAAAATGTACTAAATCTTATGTATTTTTTTTATAGTACTGATTAAACGTTTATTTATAGTAAATAAATATTTATTCATTAAAAAAGATTAA
>Ga0157363_1002805_pt1 | contig 15507 bp, 15 predicted proteins | sample AttsexASBM1_FD_111477 | JGI IMG/M metagenome (GOLD analysis project Ga0157363, IMG submission 111477) | Fungus gardens microbial communities from leaf cutter ant in Ribeirão Preto, State of São Paulo, Brazil - Atta sexdens ASBM1 | ecosystem: Host-associated > Fungi > Mycelium > Unclassified ...
CAACCCTCGATCTGCTCAAAACGCAGAGCGAAAACGACCTCAAGAACCGTCAATCAAATCGCCAAAAACCAGAAATTACTCGCCAAGGCATATCAACAAACAGTTTTTCGATCCCTCCATCTTCCGATTCTAGGTATAGTATATGATTCCTTGCCTCCGGTTCGGATTGAAAAAATAGTGATCTGAAGCAGTCCAGCCCAGTCAGACCCGGCGCTGACGCTAAAACGATCCGTCCGTTTGATGAAAGTCCAGGAGCAATATCCTTGCTACTGGTTCATACACGGAGCGAAATACCTCTCGAAACCAAGATACTATGCTCCCAAGCAACGGTTTGTCGCCTCTTGCAACTCCCGCTCGACATTTCTGGGAAGAGGAAATCTTTGCCGCTCAAATCACTTCTCTTGTGCGCGCCACACGATGCACATCGTTATGATGGGAGAACCGCTGACAAGCGAACAACGAACTGGCTGCTGGCTGCTACCGGCACGAAGTTATGATTATTTGATTTATTAAATTTTGGGGACCTGGTGGAGAGAGTTGGATTCGAACCAACGTAGGCGTACGCCAGCGGATTTACAGTCCGCCCCCTTTAGCCACTCGGGCACCTCTCCGGGTCGGCGGTTGAGATATGGCGGATTGGCGGCTATGTCAATCGCCTGTTGTCGATTATATGATTTTTATGGCCAGAAGATCTCCCTCCCACTCCGCTCCCGACCGTTCTACGGATCGCTCCCCCCCTCCATCCGCACGCGCTGACCAGCCTTCCCGTTCCCCCGATGAGCGCTCTGGCGGACGTAGTGGCCGTTCCGGCCGCGGTCATGCTGGCAACTCCGGTTCCGGCTACTGGATTTATGGGCACCATGCCGTGCAAGCGGCGCTCGCCAATCCTGAGCATGTGATCCATGATTTTCTGGCGACGCGCGAAGCTGCGGCGTCTTTCGAAGGCGCATCGCACAAGCCGCAGATTGTGGACCGTGAGCGCCTCGACAAACTCTGTGAGCGCGATGCCGTGCATCAGGGTGTTTGCCTGCGGGTTGAGCCTCTGGAGACACTCGCCATTCTCGATATCGTCGAGCGCACCGGCCCGGTTCTGGTGCTGGATCAAGTGACAGATCCGCGCAATATCGGCGCTATTCTCAGATCAGCTGCGGCGTTCGGAGCAGCGGCACTTCTGGTGCAGGATCGCAATGCCCCGCAGGAGAGCGGTGCCATGGCCAAAGCGGCCTCAGGCGCGCTCGACGTTGTCCCTATTCTACGTGAGGTCAATCTCTCCCGCGCCCTTCAGGCGCTACAGGCCGAGAATTTCTGGGTTGTCGGTCTGGATGCCGGGGGTACACGGCTGGATGGAAAGGGTTTCGTGGGACGTCGTGTGGCGCTAGTTCTGGGAGCCGAAGGGGCTGGATTGCGCCGCCTGACGCGCGAAACCTGCGACGAGATCGCCAGCGTTTACATGCCCGGCGACATGGAGAGCCTGAACGTCTCTAATGCTGCGGCGGTCGCACTTTACGAACTCGTCAGGCCCGTCTGACTGAAAATCCGGGAGCGACTAAAAGCTCCCGGGACTTGCCTCGAAGCTCAGTTGGGGCCTGAGGTCGCGGACGGATAATCGATATATCCTTCCGGCCCCTGACTGTACCAAGTCTTCATATTGTCAGGCTCAAGAGCGATGCCGCGCTCGAAACGCTCCGGCAGGTCGGGGTTCGAGATGAACTTCCGGCCAAAGGCAATCGCATCGGCGTGCCCTTCTGCCAATGCTTCCTGCGCCATCTCGAACGTATAATCCTGATTGAGAACCAGCGGACGGGTAAAGACCTTGCGGATCTGCGGGGACAGTTTGGGCTGATCGGTCTTTCCGAAAGTGCCGTCCGGGCCGGGTTCGCGCAGTTCGAGCCAAGCCACGCCCAGATCCTGCAGCAGCTTGGCAGCCGGTACAAAGACCGTTTCCGGCGCGCTATCGATGCAGCCCTGCGTATCACCGTTCGGGGACAAACGAACCCCAGTGCGTTCAGCGCCAATCGCACCAATCACGCGCTCGGTCACTTCACGCAGGAAGCGGATACGGTTTTCCGGCGAACCGCCATAGTCATCGGTGCGGAGATTCGTCCCATCCCGCAGAAATTCATCAATGAGGTAGCCATTGGCCGCGTGGATCTGCACACCGTCAAAACCCGCACGGATGGCGTTGCGCGCCGCGTTCTCGTAGTCGTTCAGGATACGGCTGATGTCAGCGGCGTCGATTGCACGTGCCTGTTCGTAAGGCTTTTTGCCTTCATAGGTATGAACTTCGTTCGGAGCCGTCGTGGCCGAAGACGAAACGGGCTGCGTACCAGTGACGGAAGAATGGACCATCCGTCCCATGTGCCAGAGCTGGCAGACAATCTTGCCACCCTTGGCATGAACCGCGGCGACAATCGGCTTCCAGGCTTCCACCTGTTCATCCGACCAGATGCCGGGAGCAAACGGCCAGCCCAAACCTTCGCGGGAAATGCCTGTGGCTTCACTGATAATCAATCCGGCGCTGCTGCGCTGGGCGTAATATTCCGCCATGATCGAAGTCGGAACGGCATTCCTGTCGGCGCGCGCGCGCGTCAGGGGGGACATCAGAATCCGGTTCTTCGCGTGAATGGGACCGAAATCAATCGAATCGAACAGCGTTGGCATCCTGTTTCTCCTTCAATGGACTGATCACCATATTGTTCGATAAAACTCGAACAAAGCAAGTGTTGCGATAAAACTTCAGGAAAGGGATAAGACCTCATGGCCGCCTACGATCATCCTGACTCTGCGACATTCGAACTGATTCCGGTGCTGCGTGCGCTGGCTGATCCCGCGCGTCTGGAGATCGTGCGACATCTGGGGCGCGTTGGGGAAGCCAACTGCGCCACTTTGATTGGAACGCGGCCCAAATCCAGCATGTCGCACCATTTTCAGGTCCTGCGTGAGAGCGGCGTCCTGAGAACCCGGATCGAGGGCGTCCAGCACCGTAACTCCCTACGGCTCGAGGAACTCGACGCCCGGTTTCCAGGGCTTATGGCGGCCATTCTGAACGCCGCCTGAGGCGTCTTTAGTTCGTACGCCAGATTTCTTCGTGAATGCAGGTGGCGAAGATCAGCCATGCAAAAAACGGAACCTGCATTGAAGCAGCCTTGCAGTCCACCTTGTGCGCTGCACAGATCGAGGCTCCGGACGTCATGATCAGGCCGACACAAATGGCCAGACCCGTTCCAAGCTGCCGTTTGCGGAACACGAAGAACGGAAAGCCTGCCACACCTGCGACGCACAGCGCCCAGAGGATCAGCGCCGCCGTCCGGCAACAGGATTTTTCAGCACGCAGAAGCCGGTAGCTCGACCAGGCCATAAGCCCGTCCAGAATCGTCCAGACCACGCCGTAAACCGGACCGGGCGGATTGAAATGCGGCTTGTTCAGCCGGTCGTACCACCGGCGCGTGGACGGATCGTCCGCCGGGCTGATTTCACGCGAGGCGTACTGCACTCCAAAAACCGTACCGACGGCCAAGGCCGCATCAATCAGACGTCCCATTATCCGTGATCCTTTCTGAGTCCTGCCACCTTAACGCGGAAACACAGCGGCAGGTTCAGGCCGGTCAGGGCGAAGACGATGCGGGGGTTCCGAAATCCAGCTCGGCGGCGATTTTTCCGGCCTCGGGATTCCACAGCAGCACCCGGTCGCTTCCGGCGCTGCTCAGTGTCACCGCCATCAGACCGTCAGGCCGCGCCGTAACGGCCGTGATATGCTCGCCCGCACCAAGCGGAAGAGCCAGACGCGAGAAGCCTCCCTCAGCCAGCGGCACAGTTGCCGTAACGCTCGGACGCGGATGCAGGAAGCGGTAGGCAATCACGCCGATCAATCCGAAAACGGCCGCGATAATCAGCACGCCCATCAAAATTACAGCGGCCAGAAGCGCTTTTGGTGTCTGCGACTCGCTGTTCGCCATTTCCTCGGCTACACCCTGTGTCATGTCTGATCCTGCTTCCCCATTCCGTCTTGTTGTCGATGCGTCCACGGCTGGCCAGAGGGCCGACCGCGCGCTGGCGGACGCCATCGGCACGGTTTCACGCTCCCGGGTCAAGGCCCTGATTGAAGGCGGCAGCTTTTCCGTCAACGGAAAGACGGTCTGCGAACCGGCGGAAACGTTGCGTGACGGCATGGAACTGCTGCTGACATTTCCCGAACCCCTCCCTGCCCGCCCCATCGCAGAGCAGATCCCGCTGAACATCCTGTATGAGGACGACGACCTGATCGTGCTCGACAAGCAGGCCGGGCTTGTCACCCATCCCGCTCCCGGAAACGAGACGGGCACACTGGTCAACGCCCTGCTCGGCCATTGTGGAGAAGGTTTCGAAGGAATCGGAGGGGAGAAGCGCCCCGGTATCGTCCATCGGCTGGACAAAGACACGTCCGGCCTGATGGTCGTGGCCAAGACGGCCATGGTTCATAATGCCCTGTCCGAAGCCTTTGCCGCCCGCGATATCGACCGGGCCTATCTGGCCCTCGCTTGGGGACTCCTGCCGCTGGAAGGCGAATTCGATGGCAATATCGGCCGGGACAAACGGGAGCGTAAACGCATGGCGGTCGTGGGCAATGGCGGCAAGGTTGCCCTAACACGGTTCAAGCTGATCGAACCCTATCAGGCCGCCGTCTCCCTGATCGAATGTCGTCTTGCCACTGGACGCACCCATCAGATCCGTGTTCACCTTTCGAATGCAGGCCACCCCCTGCTCGGTGATCCGGTCTATCTGCGTCGGATTCCCGCAGCGGCGCGTGGTCTGTCGCAGGATGCGAAGGAAGCGGCGCTCGATTTTCCCCGTCAGGCGCTTCATGCGACCCGACTCGGATTTATCCATCCGCGAACGAAAAAGCAGCTTTCTTTCGAAACTGCCCCTCCCGAAGATTTTCAGACCTTGAAAAAGAGACTGATCGGCTAAACTTTAAAAGGCCATTGACTTTTTTGGCTGAGCCTGTCATAAACAGCTCATCCGACGAGCTGACGCGCCGCCGGAACGGATCGTACCACCAGAGGTCGCCCAGTCCGGGGGCTGACGGTCGGGGACGTGAAAGTCCTTCCCAATGCGTCACCTGGGTCAGACGGAACTATCCCGTCGCCGGTCCGTATGAGTCTCTATCTCATCCGGATGCGGGTTAAGCCCCGGGCGAAAGGAGTCGAAGACCATGGCATCCCCAGCCGTCATTTCAGTGGGTCCAGAGAACAATCTCACCCGCTATCTTCAGGAAATCCGCAAGTTCCCCCTGCTGACCCCGCAGGAAGAGCTCGATCTCTCCCGCCAGTGGCGCAAGAACGAGGATACGAGCGCGGCACACCGCCTCGTCACGTCCCATCTGCGCCTCGTTGCCAAAATCGCCATGGGTTATCGTGGCTATGGCCTGCCGGTGAACGAACTCATCAGTGAGGGCAATATCGGCATGATGCAGGCCGTACGCCGGTTCGACCCGGAGCGTGGTTTCCGCCTTGCCACCTACGCCATGTGGTGGATCCGCGCCGCCATGCAGGAATACATCCTGCATAGCTGGTCTCTGGTGAAAATCGGTACGACCGCCTCACAGAAGAAGCTGTTCTTCAACCTGCGTCGTCTGAAAGGACAGATGCAGGCGATTGACGACGGCGATCTGAAGCCGGAGCAGGTCAACTCCATCGCGACCACTCTGGGTGTGCCGGAACAGGACGTCATGTCCATGAACCAGCGTCTGGCCGCACCGGATCACAGTCTGAACGCACCGCTGCGCATTGATGGCGAAGGCGAATGGCAGGACTGGCTCGTGGACGACCACGACAATCAGGAGCAGACCTATGCTGCCTCTGAAGAGTTCACGGGCCGCAAGGCGCTTCTGGATCAGGCCATGATGACGCTGAACGAGCGTGAGCGCCATATCCTGAGCGAGCGTCGCCTGAAGGAAGAGCCCTCCACTCTGGAAGATCTCTCCCATCATTATAACGTCTCACGCGAGCGTATCCGTCAGATCGAAGCGCGTGCCATGGAGAAGCTCCAGAAAGCCATGGCCGCGGAAGTGGAATTACGCCGCCGCGAAAACGGCCTTCAGGCCTGAAGCGACACATCACGAAAAAAGCCCGTTGGGATATTCCGACGGGCTTTTTTATGATGGCTGATTGACCCGCGCCTATCCGGCACCAGTCCAAAATTTCAGAAATAGGGCGTCTGGTCCGGCTTTGAGGGGGAGAGAAGCATACCCGTCGGGCGCCCACTGTGGATGGGTTCGCCCGTAGACGGTGGTGCGGGTGCTGTCGGCGGCTGATCGTAAGCCTGACAGCCCGCGAGACCGCATAATAGAAGACAAGCAGACAGCCCTCTTTTCCACATCGCCACTTCTCCATAAAAAAGCCGGAAAGGTTGCCCTCCCCGGCTTTCGTTCAGGTGAGCCCCAGATCGTGGCCCGCAGAACGCAGAACCTCGATCCCCGGCAGGATTTTACCTTCCAGCCACTCGAGAAAAGCCCCCCCAGCCGTAGAGACATAGGTCATCTGGCTCACGACACCTGCATGACGCAGGGCCGAGACCGTATCGCCGCCGCCAGCGATTGTCTTGAGCTTGCCCTCTTCCGTAAGCTGCGCGGCATATTGCGCGACATCGACGGTCGCCTTATCGAAAGGCGCGATCTCGAATGCACCGAGCGGGCCGTTCCAGACCAGCGTTTTGAGCGTGTCCAGACGCTCGCGGATCAGTTCAACCGTACGCGGACCGGCATCAAGGATCATGGCATCGTCCGGGACTTCACCAATCAGGCAGGTCTCGGTCGGGACATTGGCCTTAAATTCACGCGCCACAACCGCATCGACGGGCAGGATGATCTCGCAGCCCTTTTCCTGCGCGAGATGGGCGATTTTCCGCGCTGTCTCGTGCATGTCGGCTTCCTGCAGGGACTTGCCCACATTCATGCCTTCAGCCGCGAGGAACGTGTTGGCCATCGCCCCTGTGATGAACAGCGTGTCCACCTTCTCGATGACATTCCCGATCAGATCGAGCTTCGTCGAGATCTTGGAACCGCCAATGATCGCACCGACCGGGCGCTCCGGGTTCTCCAGAGCAGCCGACAGCGCGCTCAGTTCCGCCTGCATCAGACGCCCGGCAAAAGACGGCAGATCCCGTGCCACGCCTTCGGTCGAGGCATGGGCACGGTGTGCGGCCGAAAACGCATCGTTGACGAAGATGTCGCCATTCTGTGCCAGAGCCTTGGCGAAGGCCGGGTCATTGGCCTCTTCACCCGCATGAAAGCGCGTGTTTTCGAGAACGATGATGTCCCCGTCCGCCATCCCGCCGACTGCGGCTTCCACGGTCGGACCGATGCATTCGGCGACAAAGCCGACCGGCTGGCCGAGGATCTGGCCGAGCTTTAGCGCGATCGGACGCAGCGACAGAGCCGGGACGACCTGACCCTTGGGGCGGTCGAAATGGCTGAACACCACGACGCGCGCACCCTTGTCGGCCAGTTCGCGGATCGTGGGCGCAACCCGTTGCAGGCGGGTGTCATCGGTGATGACGCCGTCATGCATCGGGACGTTGAGGTCGGCGCGGACCAGCACGCGCTTGCCGCGTGCGTCCACACCATCAAGGGTGCGGAAGGCCATCACTCAGAGGCTCCCGAACAGGGCTGCCGTATCGGCCATACGGTTGGAGAAGCCCCACTCGTTATCGTACCAGGAGCAGACGCGCACCAGCTTGCCACCATCGACCAGGACCGTCTGCGTTGCGTCGAAGATCGACGACGCCTTGTCATGGTTGAAGTCGGAGCTGACGAGCGGCGCCGTGTTGTATTCGAGAATACCCTTCAGGGAGCCTTCGAGCGAAGCGGCACGAATGGCTTCGTTGACGGCCTCAGCAGAAGCCGGAGCACGCGTCGGGACGAAATCCAGCGAGACGACCGAAACATTCGGCGTCGGAACGCGGATGGAGGTTCCGTCCAGCTTGCCCTTCAGATGCGGCAGAACCAGACCAACGGCCTTGGCTGCACCCGTAGAGGTCGGGATCATGTTCAGAGCTGCGGCGCGGGCGCGGCGCGGGTCCTTGTGCAGGGTATCCACCGTGCGCTGGTCGCCCGTGTAGGAATGGATCGTGACCATGTAGCCGCATTCGATCCCGAAAGCCTTGTCCAGAACGGAGGCCACAGGCGCAAGGCAGTTCGTGGTGCAGGACGCGTTGGAGATGATCTTCATGTCCGGCGTCAGAACGTCGTTGTTCACGCCGAACACGATCGTCGCATCGACGTCCGTAGCCGGAGCGGAAATGACGACGCGCTTCGCACCGGCTTCAAGCAGGGCAGCGGCCTTTTCGCGGGACGTGAACAGACCCGTACATTCCATCGCCACGTCAACGCCCTGGAACGGAACCTGTGCCGGGTTGCGCTCGGCCGAGACCTTGATCGGACCGTAGGTGCGGCCATTCGCTTCGATGATCAGGCTGTTGCCCTCGGCGCGGACCGTACCCGGAAGGCGGCCATGCGTGCTGTCATAAGCCAGAAGATGCGCGTTGGCCTCGACGGAACCCAGATCGTTGATGGCGACAACCTCGACATCCGTACGACCGCTTTCGATGATGCCACGCAGCACCAGCCGTCCGATCCGTCCGAAACCGTTGATCGCGATTTTTACAGCCATGACCTGCCCTACTCCGTTTTTTGAAAACTCGGGCATCCTCCATAGCACCGCCACAGCAGAGCGACAGGGGGCATCAACAGTTTTTCATGAAGTTGACTCTATAATCTTGCTCAAATCCTCCGTTCCTGCGACGGTTCCGCGCGATATGGCACCATTCGTCCGACATTTCCGTTCGCAGCGGGGCTTTGTTCCGCACTCCGCACTCCTGATGGGTGGGCTGCTTCTGGCCGCGCCCCTGCTGTCAGGGTGCAAGCTGCTGGACCAGCGTACGTTCAATCCGAACGCGGGCAAACCTCCGCATACCTATATTCCGCCCGCACCCCCGGCTCCCCCGCCGCATGCTGCGTTCCTGTCGATTCCAGACGGTACACCGGAGTCCGAATACGGCCCCATCGTCGAACGTGCGGCAAAAGCGGCTCTGTCGCGCAAGGCAAACGTCCTGTTCACCGTGCAGGCTTTCGCACCGCCCCAGCCCACTCCGGATGCACAGGCACAGGCTTTGACGGACGTGACCGATCATCTGGCAGCAGGGGTGGCGGCCCATATTGAAAAAGCGGGGGCGCAGTCCATCCAGATCGAAATGCACGCGATGACTGACCCGTCGGCCGCAAAACCGTTCGTCCGTGTGGACGTGCGTTAAAGGTCACAAACGACACAACACGCCACGAATTGCCGGAATGCAGAGTCTTATCGCCGTACTTTTTCAGGTTCGGCGCCAAGGATAATTATTTCGCGGACACATCGCGTGTGGTCTGATTGATCACAACGAAACTCACGACAGCCTGACAGGTCAGAGTAGCCGCGTCAGCAGCAGCCCCAGCACCAGGCCGATCGCAAGCAGGATCAACCCATTCCGCAGACGCGTTCCGATCGGTGCTCGTTCCGGCGCAATATTCAGCGCCACGCTGTCTCGAAGTGCGGCCATTTCTTCCTGTTGCGCGCGGGCTTCTTCCTGCTCCTGCCAGATCCGGCCACTCATACGCCGGATATAGTGCCCAGCATCGGCAGGTGTCGTGGCAGCATGATCCACAACACGCTCGGCGAGCGTCCGGTTGGCCGTATGTCCCACACCCAGAACGCGATGCGCCGGACAGACCGCCAGTGCTTCCATCACCTGTGGGCTTTCAAACACCACGAAATCCGAGGCATCCCCGCCGCCGCAGATCAGGACAACGATCTCTTCGCGACAGGTGCCAATCGCTTCCGCCAGACGACCGGGATCGTTCATGGCCGTGGGCAGGCTTCTGACACGTTCCGGACGCCACGCGCCGCCGAGCGCCTGAAGAAAGTCTTCCGCTACCAGTGCGCTGGACGCTGCCGAGTGGATCAGCAACAGGCGTGCCTCGGGCCGGGTTGGATACGGATGCGAGGCACAAGGCAGTCCACGCAGAACATCCAGTACGGAGCGTTCGACACGCTCGACCTTCTGCCGCACAGGGTCGTGAAGTTCAACGGCCACCGCCTCGAAACGCAGCACAATCTGCCCCCGATATTGCCGTGCCCGCAGCATGCCAGTCACATGGACATAATCGCCGGGCCCGACATCTGCTCGCGCCAGAACGGATTTCTGCACTTCCAGCGACAGGGTGGTCCCGAACTGCGGATCGGTCAGAGGAAGCTGGTAATATTTAGGATAGGAATTGGGCGCGGCATCGCCAAGTTGCCCCGCCACAATCAGCGGGAAACCCCAGTTGTCAAAAGCGGCGCAGATTTCCTCCAGCCGCGCAGAGAACAGGTCTTGCACCTGTAGCGGAGAAAGAACCGTCAGTGTTGTGGTGTCTCCTGCCCCGGAAGATGAGCGGGAGCGTCTCGGAAAAGCGTCCATTCATCACCATATGGAGAAAGAACAAATGTTCTTACAGGGGGATTGCGTCCTCTCACGCGATTTTTTGCCTGTTTTTCAGAAGGTTGTGGATCAGTGAGCCGTTTTGACCCCGAAGATCTCTTCGAACGCCTCGCCCGGTCTCGTTTCCGCTCACGCTTTCATCTGGACGATCAGGCCCGACTCTATCTGGAAAGCCGGGGCCTTGATGCGGTCATGGAGCACGGAGCGGCCTTCATCGCCGAACGCCTTGCACCGGCACATCCACCGCACGACGGCAAGCAAACCCCCATGCGTGGTCATCCTGTCTTCATCGCCCAGCATGCGACGGGGGCCTGTTGCCGCAGTTGTCTGTCGAAATGGCACGGCGTGGGGCCGGGCAAGCCCCTGACATCAGAACAGCAGAAACAGATCCTGCTTGTGCTCCGATGCTGGATCGAGCGGGATTTTGGGGCGAGCATCCCCGGAAGCCCGGCACAAGGAGCGTTATTCTAGCAGTCCCATCCCATGGATCATAATGTGACTTTACTCCAAGTTAAGAAACTTCCTGATAAATATTTCGTCTTTAGTGAAAATAGAAAATTCTGAATTACCCACGCAAAAATTATCAAATACGATTTTCAGGACCAGCCCAATGAAAATAACGTCTCTTTCCAGTATAATGCTGTCCTCTGTCCTTTTATTTCCGACAATCGGACAGGCCTGCTCAAGCCTGGCGATTACGGATAACAAAGGCCATGTTTTTCATGGACGCACATTGGAGCTTCCTGAAGATCTGCCGTCATGGGTGACTTTCTATCCAGCACAAACGGCGTTCCAGAAAAAAGCGCCGAACGGCAGTGCCGGAGCGCATTACAAGTCTCTCTATCCCATTCTGGCGATTACCACGCCCGTCTATGATGATGGTGACGACCACAACATGCTTGAGGGTATGAATGGGGCGGGCCTGTCTTTCAGCGCCAATATGGTGCCGGACGCCACCCTCACTCCACTTGCGGAATCAGACTACCGGGAATCCATTCCTGTAACATCGCTCGGGAAATGGGCACTGGCTAATTTCGCCACCGTGGAGGACGTCCGAAAGGCCGTGGACAATGGGCATTTCTGGTCTCCCGTTCTAGCCAGACTGGGCGGTGTGAAATCGCCTTTTCATTTTGCATTTTAGATAAAAACGGCGGAAGCATCGTCGTCGAAACGCTTAATGGAAAATTCCATGTCTATGACAACCCAACAAAAGTCATGACAAACGGGCCGGATTTTCCGTGGCATCTTCAGAACCTGAATAATTATACGCAACTGACCAATCAGGACAGATCTGCGGCCGTTCTGGGAGGCATGAAAGTCGTCCAGCCGGATAGTGGGATTGCGGCTTCGGATCTGCCATCCTCAGACACCTCTGTCGGGCGTTTCATTCGCGGCGTTTACTACACCAGCTATGCACCCGTGGCACAGTCATCGGGGGATGCGGTCAATATTCTGGCGCATATCATGAACCGGTTCGATCGCATGAAAAACATTACCACTGATACGCTTGGCGGCGAGACACAGAAGGAATCCGGAAAAACGGTCTCTGAATACACCGTCTGGACAGCCCTCTCCGACCTGAGCGACGGAGTGATGTTCGTCCGGGGATATAAGGATATCAGTTACCGGAAATTCTCACTCCAGACGTTTCACGACACGCCGAAACCGGTCTTTGAAAAAATCAACGACCAGGATCTGGCGGTGCCTTACTAAGTCATCAGTCTGGCTGACGCCGTGGAACGAACCGTTCTGCGGCGAAGATCAGCAGGAGGGCGCCTGCCCCGAGAATAATCTGTGAGCGCGTTTCGGGCTGAATCAGCATGGCGACCAGCGTGCAGGCAATCAGCACCAGCGCCGCATAGGCCCTCCACGCAGACTCCCGCACGAGTTTCAGACGGCCGGCCACGATCATGGTATTGTTAAACACCATGAAGCCGCCAGTCAGACTAACGAGCAGCCCGAAAATCAGCGTTGGCGACAACACGGCCACCGCTGCAACGAGAATGGAGGCCAACGCACTCACCAGAATGGCCCGGCGGGGGAGTTTCGTGGAGGTATCCACCGTCAGGAACAATCTTGGAGCAGACCCGGATTCCGCCAGTTCGTACAAAATCCGCGACGTCACATAGATCCCGGAATTGAGGCTGGACAGCGCTGCGGTCATCACCACAAGCGCAAGGGCCACGTCCGCGAACGGCACGTGCAGGCGGTGCAGCACCAGCAGGAATGGCGAATAACCTGACACCACATCGCTCCACGGCACCAGACAAAGGACCAGCGCGATCGAGACGATATAGAACCCGCCGATCCGCAGCGCGATGGAGCGCGTGGCGCGGACGATATTCTGCTCCGTATTGTCGGATTCAACGGCTGCGACGGTGGAAATCTCGCTGCCACCCATGGAGAACAGGATGGTCGGAATGACTGCCAGCAGTGCCAGCCAGCCATGCGGCAAAAGACCGCCATGCGCGAACAGGTTTTCATGCACCGGAATAGGGCGACTCAGCAGCGCCCAGACGCCGATGCCGATGAAGCTGACAATCGCCAGAACCTTGATGGCCGAGAACCAGTATTCGAATTCCCCGTACCCTTTGACAGACATGAGGTTCACGCCCGTCATCAGGGCCATGATAAGCACCTCAATGACGGCATAAGGCAGCGGAATATAGGGAGCGAGCATTGTCGCGACCGCGATGACTTCCACGGCAATCGCAATGATCCATGTCAGCCAGTACGCCCAGCCCGCGACAAAGGCTGCCCGCTCCCCAAGCGCATACTTGATCTGGCCCAGAAACGACGCCCGTCCCGGCACTTTCAGCGCCAGATCGCGCATCATCAGATTAACCAGAAACACCAGCGTTCCGGCCAGCGCATAAGAGAGCAGGACCGCAGGGCCACCCAGCGAGAGTGCCGCGGACGCCCCGATAAAATATCCTGCACCGATCACCCCCCCGAGGGCGATCATGACGACATGGCGCGTACGCAGACTGTGGGCAAGCTGGTCGGGCTGACTCATGGACAAAAGACTTCCTGCTGTGGACGGGATGGGCGTTTCAGACCGGAAGGTCCCTGTTGTCCGCCAGGGTTTCCATGGTCATGTATGACGTGATGGCATCGAGTTCCACCTTGCTGATGATCTGCTGATACACACGGTCGAAATCGTTCATGTCGCAGGCCACCACCTTCAGAAGGTAATCGTATTCGCCCGCGATCCGATAAAAATCAACTATGTTCGGGATCGAACCGACAACCTTGCGGAATGTCTCGAACCATTCGCGTGAGTGGTGGCGCGTTCGCATCAGCACGAACACCGTTAGCGTCAGGCCCAGCGCAGTTGCATTGAGGCGGACCGTATCGTGAGCAATCACGCCATCCTCGCGCAGGGCGTTCAGGCGCCGCCAGCAGGCATTCTGTGACAGCCCGACCTTCTCGGCGAGTTCACGTTGCGAGGGCGTACCCTGTTTCTGGAGGATTCTTAGGATCGCCCTGTCTGTCTGATCGAGTTTTCTGGCCATATCGCATCATATGACCACAAAAAGGATTTTTTATCCTCAAAAAAGAAGCGGTTTTCGCACGTTCTGTCGGTCTATCGTTTCTCCATCACGCAGGGGAAAACATCGCGCCATGGAAACGATCGGCAATCTCGACAACAGCACCGCCATTCTTGAACAGTTCGAGCAGACATTGCGCAGCAACGGGCTGGCAGCGCTCGCCAAAGGCGTGATCGGTGATGGTGCGAAATTCTCGACGCCGTTCGGCACACAGTTCCTGCTTTACGCCGATTATGTTGCCTCCGGACGTGCGCTGAAGCAGATCGAGACGTTCATCATGGACGAGATCCTGCCCTTCTATGCCAACAGCCACACCGAAGCCTCCTTCTGCGGCGCCTACATGACGCGGCTGCGCAACAGCGCCCGCGCGACCATCTCGCAGCTCTGCCACGCTCCCTCCTCCGATTTTACAACCATTTTTATGGGGAATGGCGCGACGGCAGGGCTGAACCGTTTGGTACATCTGCTTGAAATCCCGACTCTCTGTGACGCGGGAAAGCAGCCGATCGTCTTTATCGGCCCTTACGAGCATCATTCCAACATCCTGCCCTGGCGCGAGAGCGGTGCGGAGATCGTCGAAATTCCTGAGGCGGCCGAAGGCGGCCCGGACCTGCATGTTCTGGAACAGGCCCTGAAATCCTGCCCGGCAGACCGTCTGAAAATCGGTTCATTCTCGGCCGCTTCCAACGTCACAGGCATTCTGACGGATGTGAACGCCGTCACGGCCCTACTCAAGCGGAATGAGGCCCTGTCGATCTGGGATTATGCAGGCGCCGGACCGTACTGCCCGATCGACATGCAGCCCAGAACGCCGTTCGAGAAAGATGCGGTTGTCGTTTCCTGCCATAAATTCATCGGTGGCCCTGCGGCTTCGGGCATTCTGATTGTGCGCAATGCCGCAATTTCGCGCACATTGCCCGTTCTTCCGGGCGGCGGCACCGTACGGTTCGTCTCGCCGTGGAACCACGACTATTCCGCCAATCTTGCGTCTCGCGAGGAAAGCGGCACGCCGAACGTGATCGGGGATATTCGTGCCGCGCTGGCCTTCATCGTCAAGGATGTCATCGGAGACGCCTATATGGTCCAGCGCAATGCGGAACTGCGCGACCGGGCCATGAAAGCCTGGAGCAGCAATCCCGCCATCGAAATTCTGGGCCACCCGACCGCTGCTGCGCTTCCGATCTTTTCATTCCGGATCCGCGATGTGAAGAACAATGTGTTCATCCATCAACAGCTTTTCACGCGCATGCTGTCGGACCGTTACGGCATTCAGGTGCGTGGCGGTTGTGCATGCGCGGGACCGTATGCGCACCGCCTTCTGGGGATCGACGAGACTGAGTCCGGCCAGATCCGTGGCGCCATCCTGTCCGGTCAGGAAATCGAAAAGCCGGGCTGGACACGCCTGAATTTCAGCGTGCTGATGGATGACGCCAAGGTTGAACGTATTCTGGAGGCCGTCAAC
>Ga0157363_1002806_pt1 | contig 15505 bp, 12 predicted proteins | sample AttsexASBM1_FD_111477 | JGI IMG/M metagenome (GOLD analysis project Ga0157363, IMG submission 111477) | Fungus gardens microbial communities from leaf cutter ant in Ribeirão Preto, State of São Paulo, Brazil - Atta sexdens ASBM1 | ecosystem: Host-associated > Fungi > Mycelium > Unclassified ...
GCATTTTAGAAGGCCAAATGTTAACGCTTTAAAACCACAAAAAGGCGGGAAGATATATAAAATTTAAATTGTTATTTCGGTTGTATCAAATCTAAAGCTCAGAATTTTTTTGTACACCTAATAACTTAACTAAGTTACTTTTAAACGTTAACTTTTTAACTTTTTTTTTAAGTTAAATTTTTTTATCTCTTTTAAATATCTTAGAAAAATAATAAAATTAAGGGCGTATATTCATAATCAGTTCATATTTTAAGACCATCTTAAGTAATTTCTTAAGATGCTAATACAGCCCTCTGATTGGTTTATGCGGTTATGCCATAAGCTCTAGTCCTGATCTACAATAAATGTTTTAAGCCTTAAGTCATAAGAAATTGACCAATTATAGTCAAATATTCTTCTCGCATTCGATTGTAATTGGTCAGTTTCTTATGGTAAGTTTAAGATTTATTAAAAAGTAATTACTGATCTTGTATCTTCTTTGTGTGTCTACTATTTTTTTTAAATTATATAGTTATATCATTATATGTTATATACTTATATCATGTGAATAAAAAAATTAAAAATTTAATTTACTTAATAATCTATATTGTGGTTTAATCTCATTTTAAAAAAAATTAGGACATATTAATCTAAAAAAATAATTTTTTTCAAAATTATTTTTGTTTTAACTTAAGTTAATTCAATATAATTCAAAAAACTTTTGTTTTAACTTAAGTTAATTCAATATTGACTTATGTTAAGTTAATTTTTTATTCTTTTAACTTTTAATTTAATTTCATTAATTTTGTAAAACTATTAACTTTAACTTTATTCAGTTAAAAAAAAACATTAACTTATCCAACTCTGATTTGAAGTGACTTGAACCCATCACTATTCATCGCTAGTTGCAACAACGGCTGCAGTTAAAATGCATGAATCGCACGAGCTGTACTTGTATGTAAATTGCGCTAGATGCGCGAGAAACGCCTCTTCCTAATGCTAAACGCTAACGCGCAACGTTAATCTTCGTCATGCATATGGTTAATTAATAATCAAGCTAATCATTGTCAATTCAGAAATATAACATGGAATCGCTCTCACATTAAAAGCGAATGAACACATTTTGTTCGATGATAATACACGGGCCAACAATGGGCAATGAAGCAAAAAAAAAAAGATGAGAAAAGGGGGCGGACACAGATAATTTTTCGTTCGATGATGCTATTGTATAGTATACGACGAGGAAGTACAAGTGAAACGAATGTGGATCGCGGGTTCTTATTCGCTTGCATTTATAATGACATATAAGATTAATGATACCAAGAAACACATATAAAATGTACATAATATTTTAAAAATAAAGCTCAATCATAATTATAAAGATAATTAAATAAAAAGTATTATTTTAACAAAATATTTTAATTAATTTGTTGATTGACCTTTGGTCAATTTAATGTTCAATTATATTGAAACTATGGATAATTGAAGATAAACGCATTTCTAAACTTTCACCAGTTAAATAAAACATTTCCTCATTTTCTTTATTAAAAAGTATTATTATGAATAAAAAGAGTATTTTAATTGGTAATTTTGTAATAAAATCCTATATCATCTATATAATAAATTTAATTTATTTATTGTTTCTCATATCATAACGATGAAACATCTATAACAATATGAATAATCCATCGCTCTGTTTGTATAATGCAAATCTTCATGCAAAGTGAAATCGGAACAGAAAGATTATAAAAGCGTATTATAATTGCGTTTTCTCTTTATCTTCGACGTCGCGAGATGCGAATTAAAAACTTGTAAATGTTTCGAGGAGGTGACGATCTCTCACGACGTGTAGTCGTGCGGATTATTTCGCCTAGATTCTAGACTTAATCGAGTGCATCTTAAAATTGAGGAAAGACGCAAATGGAAATTCCAAATGACACGAGTAATTTATAAACGCAAAAACATTGCCACTCAGCTCCTCATTCGTCCCCAATAAAATATAAAATCATTTACGATAAACCGCATAGCGCGGAACAGCTACTTTGCGGAACGCAGGAAAGAAAAGTTTCACTTCACTTTAGTATAACTGACCAGCGACTCGATTTAACATAAAAGCGAGGATCATGCTCCGCGCTGAATATCATTAAGTCGAGTGTGTCGCATAATGATATTCAACGACAATCTCTACAGTTCCCTGACGGAGGGGGGGGAGGAGGTTCACGAGGTTAAGAACTTTCCAGACTCGTAGCTGGAATACAGAGTTGAACGGATGCCATTAAAAAAAATCCGTTCGTCCCGGTCGGCCATGGCCTCGAAAAAAGGAGACTCAGTCCATCGACTTTCTTGCTGTTTGCAATAATAATTAATACGAGCGAGGACGACGAGCTCCACGGCATTTTATCCCGGCGCAGATCTATCCTATGAAAAAACGTAATGAAGCGTGACTTCCATCTTGATCTCACGCAAGCCAGGAGTGAAAACGCGATTAGCGTGCGAAAGAACCATTGCATTGTTTCAGTTGGCATGTATTGGAGATAATTATTCCAATACGCTTTTAAATTCTAAATATTTTATCTTAAATGCAAGATAAGTAAAGTGTACAACGTTGAATATTAACGTTAAGATATCTTTAACATCATTTAACGACTAGTAACTTTCATTCGCAGTAAAAATCATAGAAATTATTCAGTTAAGACAACAATTCTATAAGATATGTCCGGAAAGTTTCGAAATTATAATCTTCTCTCCGTGGATTTTAGGTAAAATATATGTAATTTTACTAATAGACTATACACATAATTATTTTCTTAAATATTTTCTCGCTGATTATACTCACATTTTTCACTCAAAATTCTTGAGCATATACAACTATTCGCTTGGCAATTGATTGTTTAAACCGCAAATTACTTTCGCATTTCTCGAATGCTAACGAAAATTGTTAGATCCTTTCTCGATGGCACTGCGGCTGAATAAGTCATTATTAGCACTGCCTTGGATATAATTCATGCATGCTACAAAATATTAACAAAAAATGGGCTGTGTAAACACAATCAGTTAAACATTTTAGTCCATGCTAATAGGACAAATTATAATTGCATTATGAAATCTGCTGGGTGTAAAATTGAAAAATACACAACTATGTTGCAAGAAGAAAAGTGTGGAAATATAAAATATATTATCGTCACTTTTAAATCGTTTTCAATGCTTTCAATTCTGTCATAATCTCAAATTATCTGCGAAAGTACTAAGTTTGTAAGTCAATTCATTTATATTCCTACGCGATTTGATCATCGATACATTGTTCTATAGTGGAGAGACTGGTGATCCTTGTAGGTCCTTATTGTAGAACACACACAATCCGCAATTGCTTTGTAATTGATTGTCAGTACTATGAATGACTTTCGCCGTTGCCTTTATTTATTTAGACATCGCAAAAAATGTCTCTCCCTTCCAGTCACGCTAACGTGAATAATACGATATGAACCAATCCTAGAGAACCGTATCTCGGGTCTTTAACCTTATTGTGCATGAATAATACTGTGCGCCAGAGAGAAGAAATACAAAGTTATGCAAACACTTTTCAAATGTATTTACTACCAACTGGAGTAAAAGGAATGAACTAAAAAATTATCTTAACAGGACTGAATTTTTTATTAACATTTTCTTAACAAATAAAAAACAATTAAGCCAAACATTTTGTAATTTTATTTTTATAAACAGAATTTTTAAAAAAAAATTGTCACTTAATACAGAATACAGAACCATAATTATATAGGTATAACTATATAAAACTGATATATAATTAATTTTATATGAAAATTATTTTAAAAAATTTTTTATAAAAATTAATATATTAATATAAATAAGTAAGTACGTTAATATAAATAAACTCATAAATAATTAAACTCATTAAATTTCTTGTACTTATTTCTGTTTTTGTTTTCTTTTCAGGTGTCGACCAGCAAAACTACTTGGAGGCTGCTATTCGTCTTCATGATACTTCTAGGCCTCCTTCAGCACGCCGAAGGTACTCCATGATTTCTACTTTCATGATTTCATTAATTCCCATCGTTTACTTTCGTAATCGGTCTGGAAATCGTGACAGTTTGCACTTCTAAAATAAGCGAGAATCGGAGCTGTGAAGGCTCTATCGATGATTCATTACTGACGTTTGATAACATAATGTATTCTTTCGTATAAAATATTCATCAATAATACGGTTAATAATTTCATCACTGCCATTTCGATTACATAAATTTTTTTCATCGGCCAAAGTGATCGACAAGCGCAGATGGCGGACGAGCCATCAAGAGCACTTATATTAGTTGCACAAGAAAACGTGATCTTCCGGTTATGCAAGTTCATATTATACAATATCCTAAAAAGCGCAAAAGGGCTCTTTTATCGTCATCGTTGATATTGCGTCATGTATGCAAAACTGTTCCAGAATAATCGATTCTAACGGGTGAAAGGCACCTGCCTTTCGAAGTTTCGTGTCGTATGCGTGTAAGCGCGAAATCTTACGCAATGCTGAAACGCACATTCGTGCACGCGTTGCGTAATCGACATAGGAAGAATCGGAGCGATTTTACGTAATTATCCGGCGATTGTATGTGTATCGTCAGGCGCGAGAAAGAGATTCCGCAGGCCGACGACTTCCGCTCCGTCAATCTCAAACGATCAGGAGGTCTCAGCCAGTGTCAACAGGTTCAAGGTCACGCGAAATCGTGTCAGCAATAAGAACATAAAGAACACGGACAATGAGCTTCAGCCTGGCAGGACGAATGATTACAAGGTAAGTTGATCACAGAATTTGATGAACTCATGCGATGATAAATGATGTTATTATCAGAGCGTAAAATCCTAATTATTCCTTCAAATAGCTATCTTCGTATCATTCGTACCATTAATTACTTTTTCTCAAATTATAACTAAATTACAAATCTTGAAATTGCTCAATCAAAAACGGACATTTTGAAAAAAATAATTAGTTATTATCGTTGAAGTATAAGATTTCTTTGAGATACGTATCTCAAAGTGATTTGTTTGATAAGTTGAGTCGATTTACTACTTGTTGAGTTAATCAAAGATCTTATTCTCTGATTTTTTTAGTATAGAAGAATTTGAAATAATACATCCTATTTTTGTTTCAATATTATTTATACCGTTGCAATTAATATAAACTTTTATAGAAAGTTTTAAAAATATACTTTGAAGCATATAATACTATCATATTTTTTTAATTTAATTATAATTTTAATAATATATATATAATAAGATAGAAAACATTGTGGTTACATTCTAATTTTATATTCTCTCCTGCAGCTCGTATGCTATTATACGAATTGGTCCCAGTATCGGACGAAGATCGGCAAGTTCCTGCCAGAGGACATTCAACCTGATCTTTGCACCCACGTTATCTTCGCCTTCGGATGGCTGAAGAAGAACAAATTAACCAGTTTCGAATCGAATGATGAAACAAAGGACGGCAAGGTCGGTTTGTACGAGAGGGTGGTAAATCTTAAGAAAGCCAATCCATCCTTGAAAGTCCTGCTTGCGATTGGTAAGTCTGTTTAATATTCCTTTAGATTGTCTTCATTATTCATTTGAAGATAAAATGAAATTATTGAAACAAATAATTAACGGCGGAATGTTTTTAACAATCTAACTTTAAAATTTACGCAAATTTAAATAAAACTATGACATCATTTTCTATTCCATCTGTAGGCGGTTGGTCCTTCGGCACGCAGAAGTTTAAAGATGTATCTTCGACGAGATATGCCCGGCAGACCTTCATTTACAGCGCTATACCGTATCTGCGGGATAGGGACTTCGATGGCCTTGACATCGACTGGGAATATCCGAAGGGTGGAGACGATAAGAAAAATTATGTCCTCTTGCTGAAGGGTAAAGATTCGCCTCAGAAAGAGTAATAACAATGCGAAATCCCCGAGACTGGAAATGTCAGACGAACGCCAATCTTGATAAGGCAGTGGATTATTGCCTATTGTTTTAATTTTATCTTCCACAGGATTACATGAGTTCAATGTGCGACACAGCACTTGACATTTCCACTCTTTGTGCGCGCATACGTCACATATGTCCGTCATGTTGCAGCTTGAATTCACTTTTCATTGTTTTCTTACAGAGCTGCGAGAGGCTTTCGAGGCAGAGGCACAAGAAAGGAAGAAACTGCGTCTTTTGCTAACCGCCGCAGTACCAGTTGGACCTGACAACGTTAAAAGTGGATATGATGTACCGGCAGTTGCCAGGTATAAAGAAAAAAAATAAAAAGCGAGGATAATAAATTAAACAATCTTGTTCTTAAAATAATTACAGACATTACAATAGAGATCGAGTTATTAAATTAACATAAATATCAGACAACATACGTAAATATTCCTTAATTTTTCATACTATTATGCAAAATAAATATATACATGTGTATAATATTTTATTGTTATGTTTTATAATAAAATGAAGTTAGACAAAATTTCTTTAGATTTTTATTGTTTAGAGAAAAATAATTTACGTTAGCCAATTTTATTTTATTTTTTGGCACGCGATTCTAAGTTGAAAGTGTGACGCTCTCGCTTTATTCTACATTTATCATTACACCTCAATCATAATACACGATTAAAAATGTATTGTTTCATCCATTTAGTTATTTGGACTTTATCAATCTCATGGCCTACGATTTCCATGGAAAATGGGAGAGAGAAACTGGTCACAATGCCCCGTTATATTCCTCATCGTTGGATTCGGAATGGCAGAAACAATTGAGTGTTGATAATGCGGCTACTATGTGGGTCAAGCTGGGTGCACCTAAAGAAAAATTAATCATAGGCATGCCTACGTACGGCCGATCTTTTACTCTTTCAAATTCTCTTTCCAATTTCCGTGTACACGCTCCAGCTAGTGGTGGCGGAAAGGCGGGCGAATACACCAAGGAGTCTGGTTTTCTCGCATATTACGAGGTATTGTACAAACCCGCTTTTGCAGAAGAGCGGGAAAACAAATTCAAAACTATTTCGAGTATTAAAACTAACAGTTTCAACATTATCTTATTTTCAGAATTGGGAAACTAGTTAAAACATTAAAAAAAAAAGTTAATAACTTTTAACTTAACTTAATTAATTTTAAATACATTAAATTTTAACTTAACTAAGTTACTTTTAAGCGTTAATTTTTTAACTTTTTTTTTAAGTTAAACAATTTTTTTATCTCTTTTAAATATCTTAGAAAAATAATAAGATATAATAAGATTAAGGGCGTACATTCGTAATCTGTTCATATTTTAAAACCATTTTAAGTAATTTCTTAAGATGCTCTCTGATTGGTTTATGCGGTTATACCTTAAGTTTTAGTCCGAATCAACAATAGGTATTTTAAGCCTTAGGTCATAAGGCTTATATTATAAATTGACCAATTACAGTCAAATATTTTTCTCGCATTCGATTATAATTGGTCAATTTCTTCTGGTTTAAGACTTATTAAAAAGTAATCACTGATCTTGTGTCTTCTCTATGTTTTGGCTGTTTTTTTAAAGTTATATAACTTATATCGTTATATACTTATATCGCATATGAACAAAAAAATTAAAAATTTAATTTACTTAATAATCTATATTGTAGTTATTTAATCTCATTTTAAGAAAAATTAGAACATTATGATCTAAAAAATAATTTTTTTCAAAAATAACTTTTTTTTAACTTAAGTTCATTCAATATTGATTTAACTTACGTTAAATTAATTTTTTATTTTTTCAACTTTTAACTTAACTTTATTAATTTTGTAAAGCCATTAACTTTAACTTTATTCAGTTAAAAAAAACGTTAACTTATCCAACCTTGTTTATTTCCTACTTCATCAATTATAAAATTCTTTGAGTTAATCTTTTATGTAAACAATTATAAGTAAAAGTAAAAATAAATACTAATAATCAAGAGAAAGAATTCTATTTACAGAAAAAAAATTTATATGAAATTTATAAAATTGAAAAATATGTTTGCAAAAATTTGTATATGAATGTGTATCCGCTTCAACTGAAAATAGAATTCTTTATGTTATTTGTTTTATATATAAATTGCAATATTTGTAATTACTATATTACTACTTAATTAAGAATTATCGAAAATTTATTATAACGACATAAAAATCTTTTTTTAATCAAAATAAATCTATAAAGTCACAGATGAAATTGAAATCATTCTCTAACGTCAGATCTGCGAGATGCTGCATAACGGTGCTGCCTACGTTTGGGATGACGAGATGAAGGTACCCTATTTGGTGTACAACGATCAATGGGTTGGTTTCGACGATGAAAGATCCATCAGGAATAAAATGCACTGGTTGAAGAGCAAAGGCTACGGAGGAGCAATGGTATGGACGGTAGACATGGATGACTTCAACGGCACTGTTTGCGGTGGAAATGTTCGATATCCTTTGATCGGTGCGATGAGGGAAGAACTTAGGGGTATTTCGCGAGGTTCCAACGCCAAGGATATTGACTGGACGGCGGTTGCCACCACCATTACAGAAACGATCGTAAAGAAACCGGAGCCTTATAAGATTTCCGTTTCGGAGGTGCTCAACAAATCAAAGAAGCTTCAGAAGACCACACTTGTGATTAATACTCCAATCCATGGTAATTCTTAAATTAAATTGCTATAATTATAAAATTTCAAAATTATATTCTTTTATTATATCTTACATAAAATATTCCTCGATGTATGACGGACATATATTTATTTTCTTGAATTATCGAATGATTATATCTGCCAAGCATTTTAATCAGAGATTAATCGCATTGTAGTAAAAGTCTTTTTTTTAACTGATAGAGAGAGAGGCACAAACTATTTGTTATCTGACAAATTGGTCGCACAAAAGGCCAGGAATGGGACGATTCAGTCCGGAAGACATCGATCCAATTCTTTGCACTCACGTGGTATACGCATTTGCTACTTTGAAGGATCATTTACTTACTGAAGGAAGTGATAAAGATGCCGAAATGTACAAAAGACTGATCGCACTTCGTGACAAGAATCCGGACATTAAAGTATTTATCATCAAATTGTTTAAAAATTCAACAAATTTTGATTGTTATTAAAGTAACGTTTCTAAAGTAATTCTTCTGTTTCACTGATGAACTAATGTTTTTAGATTCTTCTTGCGATTGGAGGTTGGGCATTTGGCTCGACGCCCTTCAAGGAACTTACCAGTAACACATTCCGGATGAACCAATTTGTTTATGAGGCTATCGATTTCTTGCGAGAATATAAATTCGATGGATTAGATGTTGACTGGGAATACCCGAGGTTTTATTTATATATTTTACTTCATAAATATATTTTTATATAACGTATATCTTTGTAATCTGAAATATTTTTTTGTAGAGGAGCCGATGATCGAACGGCCTACGTTAATCTTTTGAAAGAACTTAGATTGGCTTTCGAGGGCGAAGCAAAGAGTTCCGGCCAACCGAAGTTAATCTTGTCAGCTGCAGTGCCTGCCAGTTTTGAAGCTATTGCCGCAGGGTAAATTTCACAGTTGTTGCAATATTAATATAAAAATTACATAAATACAAAATTCAATACAATAAATAACGCATAAATTAAAAATAGAGTTTCTTATTCTATAATTCTATTACGAATATGAGAATGCTTAGCTTATTAGATGATTTTGACTTTATTTTTTAGATATGACGTTCCTGAAATATCTAAATATCTAGACTTCATTAATGTGATGGCATACGACTTCCATGGCCAATGGGAAAGACAAGTCGGTCACAACAGTCCATTGTATCCCTTAGAAAGTGCTACTAGCTATCAGAAAAAACTGACAGTGGTAAATAAAAGTGTCCGCATACTAAAGTCTTGATCTTATTGAGCTATTATGAAATTTTCTCTATTTGATTTTTAGGATTACAGCGCACGGGAATGGGTGAAGCAAGGAGCGCCTAAGGAAAAACTTATGATCGGAATGCCAACGTATGGTAGATCCTTCACACTGGTCGACAAGGATAAATTCGACATTGGTGCACCAGCATCTGGTGGTGGAGTAGCAGGAAACTTCACCAACGAATCCGGATTTTTGTCTTACTATGAGGTATTACTTTTTTATAATACTTAAGCGAGCTAATTTTTGATGATATTTATTCAAGATATTATTAGCTAACTATACTTATTCTTTATTAAATTGACGATTAATGTAATATTCATGAATGTTATTTTCGCTTTAGTTTATAATTGCGTTTTAAGTTCGAATTAGCGCGTAGTTTATAAAATCAAAAATTATATTTACATATAAAAAATATTATTAAACATCAAGATTCGTTTCAATCAATAATAGCATTCGAAAATAAGAAAATCTTTTTGTGATTTGACAATGTTTACTGCTTATGTTATGTTTATATTAAATAAATGTTTCATAAATAGGTTTGCAACTTTTTAAATGAAGACAATACAACTCTAGTATGGGATAGTGAGCAGCAAGTACCATTTGCGTATAGAGATGATCAGTGGGTCGGGTTTGATGATGAAAGAAGTCTTATTAATAAGGTATACATTTTTAATTATATATCTCTGAACCTTTTAGAAAGAATATTTAATATTATTCTTCAGACATTAATTATTATCGCATCTCATGTTTATATTCCTTAAATTATTCTTAGATGACTTGGCTCAAAGAAGAAGGCTTTGGAGGTGTGATGATTTGGTCAGTTGACATGGATGACTTTAGAGGATCTTGCGGAGCAGGAAAGTATCCGCTGATCAAAGCAATGAAGAAGGAGCTACAAGACTATAAGATCAAGCTGGAATACGATGGCCCTTATGAAAGTACTTCAAGAAATGGAAAATACACTACTAAGGATCGTAAGTAAATTGATGTATACACTTACACAATCTGCGTTCGGTTTGGACGCTCACGCGTTGTAAGTTCATTCTATCTTTATTATTCTTTTTTCGCGGAAGAAATATAGAAGCTTACAAAGTGTCCAAATTTATACGCAGTTATAATATATTATAGAAATCTCACAAAAAAATAACAGTCTTACTGTGTAAATTATTATATATGTAAAAACAAAGAAATACCAAATTTTGTCTAAAATTGATAAAACTTGTAAAAGATATTTGTAAAAGAATTGATAAAACTTGTTAAAAAATGATTGAAGAATTGATTGAGAATAAATTTTGCAGCAAATGAAGTGCTGTGCGACGAAGAAGACAATCATATATCTTATCATGCGGACAAGAATGACTGCACGATGTACTATATGTGCGAGGGCGAGCGCAAGCATCACATGCCTTGTCCTGTGAATTTGGTCTTTAATCCTAACGAGAATGTTTGTGACTGGCCGGAGAATGTCGAGGGTTGCTTACAACACACACAAGCGCCGCCCGTGTAAAAGTAAACAGCAGTAACGAAATAATTATTTGCGATACGTGAAACTGTAAAATAAAAAAAAGCGTCAAGGAAGTTTAGGAAAAATAATTTTATTGAGAGTATTCATCAATTTGCGAACGTAAGTATATTATCATCGCGTGTCAACGTTTTATCTTCTTTATGAATTTTTTCTTCCATGCATTTTCCCACAAGTACCTTATTGCCTACATCTTTATTCCTACTTTTTAAGAATTTTTTTCCATTCTTGTGTATTTTTACCCTCGCCATCTGTATAAAGCACGAAAGAAATCATGATAATTACATTTGTAAATAAAAATAAATTCTTGGAATACCATTTATTTTTATAATTATTTTTTCTCCCGTTTTCTTTTTCTATAAAGAGAATTTTTCCATTTCTTGATATTAATCACAGAAAGACATAATAATAACAAGAAGCAGTTCTCGTAATTATTGTATTTAACTACTTTTATTGGTAAATCTTACATTAAAAAAGATCACATTGTGAACTTTGAAGACTAGGCCCAAGGAAAAATGTCGTAATATAAACTCATAGTTAATTGGCGATAAAGATGAGGATGAAGAATTTGACGAAGGCCAACCAGGTTGTCGCCAGGCGTTCGTAGTTTCCCGAGCTGAGGGCAGACGCTTGGCAAGCGGTATGCGGTGTACCCAGAGTCAGCAAGACCTTGTCAGAGGAATAAGACGGAGTTGTTTCCGTGCAGACAGCTCGGCCGGCTATGGTCCTGAGTTGTCTGGCATCGGATTGCGATGCCGTATGAATTTGTCGGGACTCTCTGAGCCACCTGCGCAGCCACAGACTGAGCCATGCAATTTCGCAATCGCATTCGAGTGGATTACCTGATACCTGCAGTCCACCTAAAGATCATTTTATCATGTGTTCTCTATTAACTTTAGATACGTTACTATCGTAACTTTAGAATTTTTAATAAAGAAAAAGCCTTATCGAATCTGACTTGGATTTTAGTGTTTAAATAATACACTTTGAAAATTAATTCAAAATAAAGCCCTAAAGCCCTTAAGCCCTAAAATCCAGCTCAGATAAGGCTTTTTCGTTACTTAGACTAGAATTTCAATTATTAGAAAAGATGTTATAATAAAAATTTTACCAATTATTTTATTAAAATACTTGTATTTATGTTATATATTGCAAACTCTTACCAGCCACCATGTTAGTTCCTACAGTCTCCCAGGAAAGATTCCCGTAAATTATCGATGGACTTAATTCATTAATATGATTGTTCCTTAGATCCAAAGTAAGTTGCGACAACCTCTTCGTCAACGATAGAAAAATATCCGACTGTAATCGTTGAACGTGCGTGTCTTTGATTCTCAATATCAAGTCTCCGCCTTCGATAGTGGAGAATGCTTCAGAAGAGATCAACTCAAGATCGTTTCCGGTGATCGTTAGTTCTCTCAGTTGTTTTGTGAAGACATTTTGTATTTGATGCTTCAGAAGATGTTCCGTTACTTGAATCTCGACTGTTCGAAGCGGTAAACCGGATAGCAGATGACGCAAGTGAAATCCGTCGGCCTGCGGCCACGTTTGAATTCGCAGATGTTTTAAATATTTCAAAGGTTGCAGACAGTCTTTGTCCACTGATCTGGTCCGATTTAAATTTCTTAAGTTTAATTTCTCTAATCTTGGATAGCCCAAAAAGCTCTCTTTCGTTAATTCCTATAAAATCATTAAACATATTATTAACGTCTTCAATATTTTCTTCGGAAAGATTTGAAATGAAGAAAACACTTTTTTTGATTATTTTAATTTTAACTAACCTCGATAGGATTGCCAGAAACATCAAGTTCTCTCAAGAGGCTCAATCTGACACCAGGCATTAATGTTAACGAGTTATTAACCAGTAAAAGAATCTTCAAACCTTCTAGATATTGAAATTGCTTGTCAGTAGTTTCGTCAATGTTGTTAAAAGATAAATCCAAATTATTTAAATTTGTCAGTGGCAACAACGGTACGCTTCTAAGACCGCAATTAGCCAGATAGAGATGTCTCAAATCTGGTAAATAATGAAACAGCTCTTTAAAGTTCGCTTGAAGAAAATTCTGAGATACGTTCAGACTTAGTAATTTTCCCAGAGAAACGAATGAATTGTCTGGAAGAATAGTCAGACGATTTTGCGCCAAATTCAGAGATACCAGCTGAGAAGTTGGGAAAGCAGTCGAGTCAAGGTGATCCAGGAAATTCTCCGCCATATTGAGATCCCTCAGAGTATAACCAACTTCTAAGAACGACGACGAGGGCACGACGGTGAATTTATTGTGACTGAGATCAAGGATTTCTAATCTGGTACCTTCAAAAACATCTTTTGGTAACGAACGAATCTTGTTGTTCGAAAGAATCAGAATCCTCAGACTTTTTAGATTTCTGAATTGCTCTGTCGACAACTGCGTTATTTCATTTCCGCCAAGATTCAGCCACTGAAGGGACTCCAAACCGTGAAAAGATTGTTTGCGTAATGTATCTATCTTGTTGTTATTTAAGTCCAAAGTTTCTAAATGAGGAAATGCAAATGTTCCTGAAACAATATAAATTACAGTTGTTTAAAAAATGTTATTTGAAAATCAAAGAGATATCTTTTCTATAATTTTTGGAATGCAGGTTTAAATATATACTGCATCGTTAATGAAAATTAAAACATTGAGAATTGATTTTCTGAAAATTATAATTAATAATAAAAAGATAGAAAAAACTATTGTATTTTCTCACCAGGATCGATTGTGGCAAGATAATTATTCTGTAGATATAAGTTTTTCAAATCGGGCGTTCCGTAAAACGTATCCGCTGATAAATGGCTAATATTATTGAATCCAAGATCCAATCTGGTAAGATTATTCATTGTAGATCCCGAATCGACGAATGCGATCGCATTATAGGAAACATTTAGGGCAAAATCGGGACCACCGATCTCTGAGATAGCACCCAAATCCAGCACAGTCAGCTTATTGAATTCCAAATGGAGGAAACGCAAGCTGGACAAACCATATAACGCGTTTCTCTCCATCTTTTGTATTCGGTTGTAAGCTAACGATATAGTCACCAGCTTTGGGCAATCTACGATAGAGCCAGATGCCAAGATTCTTATTCGATTACCAGTCAAGTCAAGAGACAGCAGCTCGGTTAAATTATGGAAACTTGACTCCGGTATTGCCTCCAGGAAATTGTATCCTAATTTGACATCTCTTAACTCTGGATGCACGCTTGAGAGGAATATCCTTTCGGGCAAGTAATGCAATCTGTTTGATTCCATATTAATGTAACGCAATTGTTGAAAGGAGTAAAAGGCTGTTGCCTCGATTGTCTGAAAGTTATTGTTGTCTAAAACCAACCACCGGAGATTTGAGAGTGGCCTAAGTGCACGCTGTGGAAAAACGTCTGTAGCGAAGGCGAAACTCAATTCGAGAATGTCTAGACTCTCCTCGAGACCAACAAAACAGTCATCATCGAGTTCCGTCAAATGATTGAAGGACAGACTGAGCTCTTTCAGTTTACCTAAAAGAAAGCTCTATTAAAAACAAATTCACATACATATATAATATCTGCCAATGTTATTTGTATCATTAATTCTCCGCGACACATAGTGATTATTTCCGACAATATACTTTCACAACCAAAATTATAGTCGATCTACCGGCTCCTTTGAAAGTCTCAGCTTTAAGTTTCGTCAGGATATTGTTTCTGAGTAATAAGATCTCAAGGTCCTCGGCCCATTCGAAATCACCCGGCTCGACGTGGGAGATCTTGTTGTAACCGAGATTCAAGTGCAATAGCCTCTGGCACCTGTTTCGAAAATTGATCGTCAGATATGTTACATCAAACTTTCTTTCCGTTATAATTTTATATTATTAACTCGAATTTTCCATGCTATTTATTTTAACCTTTACGGTTTATTTATATAATACAAAACTACACACACACACACACACACACACACACACACACACACACACACACACATCATACGCGATTATAATATAAAAATACAGGTTACATTTTTACTTTTGCACACATTACTTTTGCTTTTTAATATACATATAAATAGATTTTTTAATAAAAATGGATTAATTTTTTATTTATATTTTATAC
>Ga0157363_1002807_pt1 | contig 15501 bp, 7 predicted proteins | sample AttsexASBM1_FD_111477 | JGI IMG/M metagenome (GOLD analysis project Ga0157363, IMG submission 111477) | Fungus gardens microbial communities from leaf cutter ant in Ribeirão Preto, State of São Paulo, Brazil - Atta sexdens ASBM1 | ecosystem: Host-associated > Fungi > Mycelium > Unclassified ...
CCCGGACCGATTTTGGGGATTGGCTCGATGATTGCGCGTACAAGACGTCACGCACGCGTACCTGCTTAACCGCTCCAATTTGCGCTCGGAACAAGGCATTTGCGAGGACTTGACGAACGTTACCACCCCGGAGTACCAATAGCTCCGGGATAACGACAAATGAATCGTGAATAATCATTGGAAATAATAGCAGCAATAATTTATCTCTTTTTAGAAGTTGTCTCTTAGAAAATGTTGATAATATGTAATATATGTATATTGTGTAATAACTTTTTTCACTAAATATTTTATGTGATCATTCCCTTTAAATGATTTTAACAAAATATTAATATATTAAAGATATAGTATTGAGCGAGTAAATGTTTAAATATACTAGTAAGCTTTGAATTATGAATGACTGAAGACAAAATAAAACGATGAAACATAATTTAATACATTTTAGATAATTCCTCTACGTGCGGAAAAATTCTATAATTTATTAAATAGTCAAATCTTTAGAAAATATAATTATAATAATTAATTGTACGTAATAATAACGACTTATTGTAAAAAAATTGTTAATGATTACTAGCAATAAAAGTAGATGAGACAACACGATATAAAATTATCATGTCTTATTGATACAAAATATATCATCTGATACGAATCCTTATTAAAATAAAGTTAAATATCGAGCTTGTTATCGACAAGAATGATGACGTCGAACAAGCGCTTACTGCAATTACGCAAGGAATCATGGATTGATAATTATATGGTCGATGGGATGCGACCGCGCAGGTAATCGCGACTACGCGAAACAGTATATCGATTACAGCAATTTCCGGTTGACGAGTGACGACGGATCATTGTCTCGTCCAATCGGAAATCTAGATGCGAGCTTAAACGAACGAAGCAACAAGCCAACAAGCAAGCAAAGCAGCACGGTGCAGATTCGCGTGGCAAACACCCGAAGAACAAGACGAGAAACAGGCGCGTTCGTAAGAAAAGTAGTAAGATCAGAGTACGAACTCACGCATTTACTCACTCGGTCCAATGTTTGATCGCGGATATATTGGCAAAGAGGGCCGAAGGCACGCACGGTGGTCTCGCCGTGTGGTCCTCAGGTCGAGAGGAGTCCGCTGATAGCATTCTCACACACTCTCCTCCTCTTCCTCCTTCTACCAACATCAGCCTGCGCATCTCCTTCATCCTCATCCTCTCTCGTCGTTTTTCCACTTCTCTCTTTCGCTACACGGCTCCTCTTCTCTCACCTCTCTCCTGCTCCTTTTCCCTCGCTTCTTTCACGTCGCCATCCTCGTCTTCCTCTTGCTCGTTTTCTTCCACGACCATCACGAGAGACTTCTGCCTGTACCCGAATGAGCCGCGATTTTTCGCAAACTCTCCCCTTCGCCCCTTCTTCCTCTTGCGCACTCGCGCTTCTTTTCGCTTTCTCGCTCGCGCGCTAGGCTCTTGCCCGGACGTATAACATACAATTACCTGAAGACCAGATTACACGGGGCATGGGAGAGGCTCTCCACGCTCGTTATGCCATCACAAAGCCGCGTTCACATTGGCCCACTTGAGACCAGCTCGAAGACCCGGCGAAGAGGAGAGATGCTGATGCGCCCGGGCCGGAGGGGTCGGAGGGAGGACAGGCCAAGCCTCGCTGCCTTATCGTTTCCTTCTTCGTTGGAATCGGCTTGCTCCGCAAGCCGCCTACCTGGCCGCTTATAGGATACGAGATGCTCTCGCCGTCTCCATATTTTCGGTACGCTCACGATCTATCGACGGACGGACGCTCAACAAGGATAGTTTTTCAAGAATGTGAAAAATGTTGATTTGCTCACACAGTCCACCTTTTGTATGTCATGTATACGCGACGAAATGAGCAGAGATCGAAATTCTCGATGTAGATGAAGAAATGTGTGTTACAAACATCATAGGTTTAGCTTCAACGCCAAGGTTTTTCTGATACAGAATAATTTTAACCCTTTACGGCCGGATGTTGCCGTATATGGACCATTGCGCGCTACTGCTCGCCGGCCGAGCGGTGCCGTATATAGGGAACGTGTAACTTTTTTTATTGCTCTTCCTTTACCGAAGTGTGTGCATGCTTCCGATCTATAATGAACACTTGTTACGTCGTAAAGGAGAGAAAACTACCACTCACAAGATTTGTGTAATTTATAGAGAAACGTAGAAAACGTATAGGCGTGCCATGCTAGGATACATATTTAAAAAGATCTTAAATAATTAACGCATTATTTATTAAGAAATATCTAACATTTATATCTAATATTTATCAATACATTTTTTATAAGTGTATATATACATTTATTTATTCTTTAAATTTTTTTTTGAAATCCCACACAAAATAAGTGAAAATTCAGTTGAATCGATAATGATATTTCACTTTTCATAAGGATGAATATTTGACTTTAATCATATAATGAATGTTTCATTCGGTTGAAGTGAAATATTAGTTATGTTACTAGTATGGGAGCTTTCCCTAAAAAAATAAAGTAACTGGACCTTGTATCAAAAGATCAAAAGAAAGGATTGTAAATCTTAAACTCTCCTTTATCCGAAGGGAAATCATGAAAAAAGAATAATCGGATCTTGCATGATTTTATATATGATGTATACCTACTTAGTTTTGCGGTTTTTTTCTTATCTTTTGATAATAAGTTTAAAATGATGATTAAAAAAAGGAAGCATTTATGAACAAATAAAACAAATATCAAACATTTCAAATATTTACATTACATAGGTGCAATAAAGATTGTAAGAAAAAAATAGCATTTTCATTTTTTAAAAATATTTTTATAAAAAAGAAAGAAACATATCTATTTATTGATAGATCATGTGGATGCATATATCTAAGAAAAAAAGCATATTATCAACATAATATCGATTCAACAAAATACATCGTCGTTACGAAGACGAAACGATAATCAGTATTAACTCATTTACCGAATTTCTTACTAGATGTATGCCTATATATTTCAAACTGTTATAATGACATGAAGCATACAAGATTTACTATTTAATGAAGAATGAAAATATTCACTGCACAACACAGAATGGAAAAATATTCACTGTATATATTAATAAAAAGTCATTTCAATTAACTTGAGCGATTCAATAATTACTCCATTTATCGAGTGAAATTTTGTTCAAGAAACTTAGAGAATATTTATTTAAAAAATTAGACAAAAAGAAATTAGAATATCGACAATGTACATTTTGCATATACGTTTTTTTTTAGCATTTTGTATCTTGAAGTCTGTCTATATGTCTTGCATCAACTTTTCATCAGAGACTGAAACTTTTCGAGTTTCTGAGAGTTCATGCCACGTTCTCTACTCTGTCATCATCCGTCGTGTTAACAAGTTCGAAGTAACGCTTGAGCTCACGTCGATTTGAAAGCACCGCTGACATCTGCCGACGATCATCATCCTCCAAGCATCCTTGCACCTTGCAAGCTGCACCACTTCACACCCTCGAGTGGCTGCCATCAGTGAGACTTTCTACGTCTGCTGTAACCGAGTAACCTAATCTTGTACTATGTTTCATGTCTAGCGTTGACACGGAGTTAAATGTATTCGACATCTTGTTAACGCGTCGTAACAATTATGGGCAAAAATATTTTCGAAATACAAGATGCTTGAAAGAATTGGCACGCCAAGACGGGAAAATAAATTGTGAATGTCTTGAGGAGTGTATAGTAACGCTACTTAACTTTCTTGGATATATCTAGAGAGAGACAGAAGCATACACCATGTCAAGAAGTATTATCTTTATGGCTAATCGCAATAACGCCACGCGCACGTTGCATATTCGGCTTTGAAGTGTTCGACAGTTACTTATTATTTTATATTACGACTGGCGTGTCCATTTGTACGGCATTTTTAGAGGCGGCACTTGGTCTTGTCTGCAGCTAAACGATTTTAAGGTTTTCCATTATGGGTCTTTATGAGACTCCCGTTCCCAGTTAAGGCAATGTCTAACGTTTGTTAAGTTCAAATATATGATTCGTTTGTAACTTTTTTTTCGACTTCGGTTTCAGGAAATGGTTGAGAAGGCACGCAGGTCTTGGTTTGTGAGTCCTAAGCAAGCAATAAGTATCCCGTCACGATTCACAAGGTTGACAGCGTAAATTTCATTGTTCACTTTATTACCTACCCACGGAAATTTGACTTTGAAACTTGTTGACGGAAAGAATCATTGACGAGGGTTTTCAGAATCTGACATCGACAAATTTTCTTGTTCTATACGTATACCTATCTTCAGATGACAACCACCCGGAGTTCTAAAACCGTTGCGATTGATTTGTAGAGGAGATTTATTCGTTACAAATATTGTTTCGTGAAAAAATCTCAAGGTCTCTGTTCGAATTCTCATACTCCCGGACGCAATTAATTTTCGCTCTGCAGGATGCATGAAGGACATGTCGTTCAACGTTAACAAATTAATGCGAAGGAAGAGAAGAGAGGCTTCTAGCCGCCGAGGAGTCTCCGATCTTTATGAAATATTAGGTGTGACGATGTGAAAAGCCACCGCGAATCACCGATAACTATATATCTCAAAAGTCGCGGCTTAAACGTTAATAAATATTAATTATCCATCGGTTGAAATTTAATAATTATTTTTTCGCGAAATCCCTCCGGACGAATCTTCTGTTCTCATGCAAAACCATGTGTAAATTACAAGCGACGCCCGGGAATAACGGAGAACGTTGACGGGTTAATCTCCCAGGCGCTTTACAGCTCTCTTTCCAAGGCGGCGCCCACCGATCGCCACCATGTTTACGAGTCCGCGTCTCGTCGCGCTGTCTCGAAGCGCTTTCCTCTCGTGATAATTATTATAATCGGCTGTCAGTAGCTCGTTAACTGCACCGCGTGGAACGCGAGTGCGTTAAATTAAATTTAAATTTTGGACGATGCCTCGTGTCGCGGATGAAGAACGACCAATTGAGGGATTATCACGTGGGAATGTAATAGAAGGGATGGGAACGAAACATCAACATGTTATCTTGTTTGGAACATCCAAAAACGAAAACGCGTGCGCGTTTTAAGTAGCGAGAACTTGAAAGAACTATATTCTAGAATCTTGGTGGTCCTACGGAGATTGGATGATAATTACCACGTAGTGTACCGCGCAAGATAAGTAGTATTAATGTTGCCCGTGGAAACGATCCCGGGACCCATGCTATTATTATATACGATGGCTCCTCTAGAGCGGTCCACTGCTGCGTAGACTACCTAGCCTATCTTGTTAACCTCAGAAATATGATAGCAAAAAGAAATATGTGCGAGTATCATGGCTTCGTCTCATCGCGATAAATTAAGATCGGTAAATAAGTCTATTATATGTGTATCAGAAAAATACTTAATTGTGTGGTATTAATACAGTTTATTTTGTAATATTGTAATTAAAAAGCTAAATATGCTTTAGCTTCATAAACATTGCTTTTCCTAAACTTCTGTACATTCTTTGTATGATCTTTTTATGATTTTTTACTTATTTTTATAGAGATATTTTATATATATATATATATACATACACACAATATACACAGGATAAATTAAAACTGATAAATATTTTAAAGATATATTCTTTGTAACATTTTAAGAAAAATCTAATACGAAAATGCTGAGGCTAAGATAATTTTCAATTGGAAAGAGATTAAAAATTCTGAATGATAGAGAGAGAGGGCTAGAATTACCTAGTTTGCATTTCAAAATGCCGACCACTCATGTCAGTATAAGTTTGATATCACAATGTAATTTAGAATTTATCATCTTTTTCGCGAGGGTAGAGGAAATCTTCGTAGGAAGATTTCCTCTATCCTTATAAAAAATTGATAAAATCAAAATTATATTAATGTCAAATTTAACATAGGCAGACGGTAATTTAAAATGCAAATTTAAAGATAAAATTATTTCTCATATTTTGTTATATTTTTATTATAATTTTATTATAATTTTTTAATAAAGTATTTTAGGACCTGGATGTTTATGTAACATTTTCTTATTTTAGCATATAGAATAACTATTTTTAAAGAAAATCTGCAAACTCCATGTGTGTGTGTGTGTATGTGTGTGTGTGTGTGTGTGTGTGTGTGTGTGTGTAAGATATTTCAAGATCTATGAGACATACTTTAGGGATGATCAAACAAATCAACTTTTTTTAAAGAACCTACATTCTCCGATGCATTTTTGAGAAAAGCTAGTCGTCTGACAATACTAGTTGATGTCCTTTGATTTTTTTGCAAAAAAGCAAAAACTTGACTAGTATTGTCAGACGACACGAGCAACGCTGCCGCGCGATTGATTACGTACCGCAATCGATTCGAACAAGGGAGCACTCTTTAAAAATATGTCAGAGAACAGGTTAGGTTTTTTTCTAACAACTTTCTAAAAAGTTTTTTTTTGTAAAATCTATCATATAAAACTTGTCTTTGAGATTCTGATATGAATAACTACACACTTTCTAGATCTGTAGTTAGCATGTTAATATTATGTTCTTTTTTGTTATTTAAATAACATAAAGTTCATATAAATTTTTCATTTTTTTCTATCTGACCTTGTTTTCAAACGTTTCCGTGTTTCTTCTTGTTACAAATTGAGCTAACATATCATCTTCACGTGCCTTCGTATCTTATTAACTTCTTTAAAGACAGAAATGTGTGAAGACGCTAGCTCAATTTGTAACGAAAATTAACGAAACATGGAAACTCTGTAACTCAGAAATAAGATCAGATAGAACAAATGCTTCTATGAACTTTTGTGTCTTTTTGTGTCCCGAATTCATCTCTGAAGTTATACCCCATGTTAAGGAATACTCATATATATACATATATATATATATATATATATATATACATATATATATATATATCATAGATCTAAGTATTAAATTTATAATATAGATTTACAATTTTTAATATTATAATTATGTCTGATCTTGTAACACGAACTCAACTTCCATGTTGACTTAAGTTTAAAGGCATGTTTTACTTTAGTGTACTTAATCGGCCGATTTCTAATCTAATCAGATTTTATCAGAATTTTCAATCAGAAATTTCATTATCGTACCGCTCAACGAAGATGATTTACTGGTCTTTTCAGCGATAGTATGGCCCACAGCGATATCGATTGTTTAATATAGAAATTGTGTGCCTGCACACAATGTACTCACTACGTATTACCGTATCAGCTGATTGTGAATGCGCGGCTTCCTTCGATCCCAAATTTATTCCATCGCGCCAAGCCTCTCTCTTCTCGTCACTGCATAGTATCTTTCATCAATGTCTAACTAATCCTATATCGACTCTTCATTTCACGATATAAATCCGTAATGTTCTTGCTAAGTGTACAAGTTGATAGATGGATGCATTTGTTGCATACGCTAACGGAGAGTTAAAGTTGAAACGCGCGTTCCAAAGAAAGTGCAGCACACGAGCACAAGAATAACTATTTTTAAACGATCAGGAGAATTAATGGAATAAGCTGATGTAAATGAAAGTGAATCGATGAGAGACTTATCAATTTTTAGTTTCATCTTTTTATTCTCTTCACACTCGCAGTTAAATGTAATGAGAATTATTTTTGCATGTGCAAGAAAATGATATAAATTTAAAGAAATCGTACAGATTTTTCCATTAAATTAATTACTTAAAAATGTAGATTTTTCTATCTCAAAAAATTGACTTATAAATATTCGATCTTTTCAAGGGTCATTAAATTATAGAACTGAACATTGTTTTAAAATTGACTGAATATAACATATTATCAATAGAGAAAATTTCATATATTTTATGTTTATTAAATGCATAGAATGGAATCCGAATTTCGCTTCGCTTCTCACTCTTTTATATATTTTCTCATCCATTGTGAATAACATCTATCAAGTCATTCTATTAACCTTCGCCTGGTATTATCCGACATCATCGCACGTTACGTATCACATCATTATCATTCGCACGTGTCTAATTGCTGCGAGCCTGAAACCTAATCCGATGAAATTACTCGTGAGACGATATCGTGCGGTGATATGTTTCACAAGCCATTCCTAAGATATTTTTAAAAGCCGATAAGCAAAAGAGATTCCAGCAGCGCGCGCCAGAGAACGACCACAATCGCGCGAGAAACCTTGCGCTTCGCGACCAGAAGAATAATTAAGAATAACTCCGCCTATCTACGCGGGAGGCTCAAAGTAAGGGATCTCGCCGATTAAGACGGAATTAGGAAGAGAGGAACGTGGCTGGGATCACTTTTATTTTTCGGACCGCGTTCGACGCAACGGAAGCACCTGCTGTTTCACGGATAGGCCCCTCGCTTATAAATCCAGCACGCCATCTCAGGGTCATGGGCGTCATGGGTAGTGCTTAGTGGCTCGAGCGCAGAGCGGTGGACGGAACTTAAGGAATGATCGAGGGAAAGAGAGAATGAGAAAGTCGATCTGGAACAAGAAAGAGAAGACGAGAGAGCTCGCGAGGAGAAGAAGAAGACCTTAGAAGCGGGTTATTACCGTCTTGTTAGGCGGTGGAAGGCAGCTGCTCTCCATTTAAGTTCGAACAATTAAATTGTCTGGTCCCGCGATCTGACCACCTTCTCGTTATACCTACTCATCTTCCTCGTTGCCTCCTGCTTAACGCGACGACAGTTCGGGGCGACCATGAGATACGTTATTTTTTCATGCATTCGAGGCAGATCGAGTCGTCAGTGCCGTAATTAGCTCGAGTCGATGAAGAGGAGACCCGCGATCCTCCTCGATGTTATCACAATATTGATGATAATCTTGGGGGGGGGGGGAAGCCATTTCTTATCCGGAGGAGAACGCTCCGTAACTTTGTCTTTTAAATCCAGTCGAAATATATCATTTATTGCGCCGCTTCGCACCACGTCATCTCGGAACGACAAAAATCGTGCTATGAGGCGTGACCGGGCGAAAACAGGATGCGAACGGTTTCGGATGAGCCGTGGCATGTTAACGCGTAACGAGGCGCACCCAAGATCAAATTATTATTTTCCTTTGCCGCGAGGATTGACTTTTTATTCCATGCCTCCGCCTAAGGGTTATTAAACGAACTGTGCGGTTCTGTTGCGATCGATTTGGGTGCGGCGCGTATCATCGACCGACAACCTGTGACAGACAGGGTGCTTCCTTTCGTTGTCTCAACCCGTTAAAAGCTTCTTAAAAGCTTCACACCTCGTGTTTTAGTTCTCGATACACGCGGATCAGTTAGAGATATGAGAAATCACAACAAAGATGAATATATAAATATTAATTGATCGTTTATAAGAATACTTCTAAGTCGTATCGTCTTTCGCAAAATGGTGCAAAGTAAACTCAAAGTGGAAACGTTAAAAGTATATCTCCGAAGTATTTCCACGTCGTGCTTAAACGAGTGCATTTTTAACAAGTACTTGTGGCATGGTTTTAACATAAAAGCTTTTGTTACGCCGTTGTGACTGCTTCGCGTGCAATGAGGAACGACAGGAAGGTACACTCTTGTCACATTCCTCAACGATCATAACAATCTCATCGCTTTGAGTGATTGCTCTCTGACGGATCGTCACTTCGATCGCTGCCATAAATTCGTGCTTGCGTTTCACGATGCACTTACGTGCTCACGTACAGTCTGTAAATTTCGTGACTGCTCTTGAAAGTCCGCAGCGAATGATCCAGCGTAGCGCCGGAGGGCCGCTCTTCGCGCGGGTTTCGGCCCCGCGACATTGATTCGACCATTATTCATCCCTGACATTCTCGATGATGGATTGCCGATGGCGTTGCTCGCGCGGTCGAATGACACGCCTCGCGCGCGTATTCTACGTAGATAGGTACATACGCTCGACTTCGGAACCCGAATGATATTTCGTTTGTTGATCCTTTTTTTCAATGTACCAATAGAAAATCGCACGGAAACATATAGGACAGTTTCTCGAAGCATTCTCGCTACATTCGATAAAATCGTTCCGCAATGAATCTTTCAATGATTATCGTTTCGAAGATTTTGAATTTACCTCGAAACATTTTATGGAGTAAAAATTACAAACATTAATATCGCTATATTATTTACATTAATAATTACAATAATTGTCAATTCTGTCATCTCAAAATTAATATTATATTAAATAATGTTAGAAAAAATGAAGCTCAAATTTTTTTCACGTCTTGTAAGTTAGGAAACAAAAACAGGATCAATTTTAACTATTTGTTGCTCATTTGTTGCTGAAACATTATAAAAAAAAAAAGATTTTATTATTCTATAAATTTTCTTTAAAAATGAGAAGTTCCGCTAAAGAAAGATTAAGTTAGCAGATTAATATACATATATATCATAATGAGATATTACACATAATAATAACGTAAGAGTTCATTGCTTATTTGTTCCTTACATTAGTCCCGAGTATTAGTTGCTTACAAAAGAAGTATGAATAATAATGAGAAAGCTTTTTCTTTCTAGTGTAGTATTTTGACAACAAATTAAAAATATCCGTTAGAATCAATTCTGTTCATTTCCCCCTTATTAAGATTAACTTATAAAACACGATTTTTTTTTCACAGAACGATATTCTTCGATATCCAATAACTCACAATGAGGATTGAGTAAAAGTTAAGAACAATGTTGCCTTTAGAATGAAATTCACCTTCTACAACTACCCATTTAGGGTTTCTTAGCAGAACTATAAAAAAGGTTGCATTAAAAGAAACGTACCCTTATTTTCTACACTGTATTGCATAACGTTAAAATATCAAGGTATTTCCGAGAAGAATTATCTTACTAAAAGTCTCGACAATAGTGTTCTCGAAGCTTAAGTTTTGTTAGCCCGTGTAGATCCGTCCCTGTAGAGAAAACGCTGAAAGAAAGAGAGTACGGGATAAAAGCGGAAAGCGAGACGAGGAGCCGCATGCAAGAGCCGCATCATGCAACGAGGCGAGTCCTCGTGCACGAGTATCCGTAATGACAGATTACCGCGGCATTAATTCCTTGTTTAACCAACAAACAGCCTGCCTGGCATGCCGTTTAAGTAATAAAATATGGCGTCCATGCCCTGGAGCAAAACTGGAGTTGAGTCTGCTGCCCTCCCATCGGTCGCCCTTTTACCATTCTTTCGTATCCGCCGTGGTACCCGCCATCGGGCGCGTGCATCGCAAGATGCACTTCGCATTCCGCGTCCGCCATCTTCGATCGGCCGCCCTCGATCTGTAATTTCTCTCTTCGCGGAATCCTTAATGTCCATCTCACGAGATACGCGCCGGGCAATAATGCTGGACGAGCGGACGATGCACTTCCGTTCGAGACCTTTCGAACTTTTCTATATTTTTTTCATTCTTCCACAATCCACGTAGATTTTATCTCTTGAACGATTTACACCGAAAACAACGTTCGATAACAACGACGTGCAAAGTGCACATCGCGTTAACAGCTTTTTATTCCGGGGTGCATGGGACGCTTCAAGGACCTCCACGATCGGTCCGGTATAATGAAAAGAACGAAAAAAAAAAATATGAAAGTGCATAGTGGAGATCGCTGTTATAGTCGCCGCGCTGAGAGCGGAATAGCTTGTCGGAGCGGAGAGAAAATGGCTAGTGATCACCGTCTTTCCTTCTAGTACCAACGACCCCTGGGCATTATCCCCCCTCCCCCTCTTCCCCTTTCTTCAGGCAGCGTCGAGCATTTGGCTCTCAACGGCGCGGAAGAACGCTCGATAGAAGGCGACGCTCGATAGAAAATGAAAGTTCGGCGACCCAAAGAGCATCGATCGATTTCTCGTCGGAGAAACGCCGGGGTGCCGTTCCCAACGTTCGCTGCAACGTTTTTGCGCGAACGATTAAAGCGAGACCGTCTTATCCCGATAAACGAACTCTCATCGCATTCAATCGCCTTGAAGAACGGACGAATATTCTCTCGAATATCATTGTTCTATTCTTCTGCTTTAAATCACTACTCGCGTCTCTAATATAGATGCAGACAAATGTAACCTAGTCTCCTTCTCCCTTTGTCTCTTGCTCTTTCTCTCTCGATTCCTGCAGGTGCCGCCTCGGCGACAGAGAGTAAAGAGTGAGTTCTGTTCTGAAAGCGAACACGTTCGGAGATTCAAAGAGTGTTAATTAATTTTCTTTGTACCGCGCGGTGGACTTTGACGTGCTCCAACCCGCGAGGTTTTTTCTTCGACACGGTCTTGTGTCTTCAACGGCGGAACTGCGCTTCTGTGAACCTTGATATTCGTAATTTAAGTTGCTCATCAAAGAAAGATACCATTGTTGCTGAACAAGAGCGATTCGCTATGAACAGAATATCATAATATTTCTCTTGGTCTGCGACAAAAAAGTCAAGAAAAATGTTTCGATGGTTACGAAGAGAAAACATGACGCAGGAAACTTTTTCCATGGCTAATTATGTGAGTATTATCAAAGTTACTGACGATTTTATTTAAATTAAATAATATATCTTTCATTTAATGAAATCAAAGAATTATTTAATAATGATTCGAACATTCATGATATGTTTATACTGTCTTTATAAATTATTAAATCATATGCTTTAACTCTTTAAAGCCTATATTTTTTTCTTTTTAACCTTTTTCTGTGAAATTTAGTATTATGGGAGTTTTTCAGATCACTGATTACGAATCCAAAGTCAAAATATAAAAATTTTGCATCCAAGATGGCGGATTCAAAATGGTGGGTTAAAAATTCTTAATTAAAATGAATTTTGTATGAAATTCGAATTCTAAGACTTTGAAGAGTTTTAATTAAGAATCAGAGATTCGAATTTCTAAAATGGATTTTTGGAAGGATTTTGGATGAATGAATTTTGGAAAGATTTTTAAAAATTATAGAACTCAATTTATACATTTTGCTTTCGCCATTTTGAATTTTGAATTTTGAAAATCTGGCATTGGATTAATTATTACAAAAATCTTCTACACGAAGTTTCAAGTTAAACCATTAAAGAATCGGATCAAAAATGAATTTTTCTAAAAAAAGAGTTTTTTCGATTTTTGTTTATTTATAAAGCTGTTACAATTAATGATAAGGATTACTAAACTATTTTTTTAATAGTCTTTTACTCCTAGGACATCAGGAAAACACAAAAATCAGACTTAAATGCGTCAATTAGAAAATAAATGAAAAACTGAATAAATGAAGAAGTTTAGGTGATAATGTGGATTACCATCACGCTTCAAAAGTTAGAGTTAAAAAGTTAGAGTCGACTCGCAAATTGCATTTTTTGCGTGCACAAAAACAAATATATTAAAATCAATCAATGAATTTTATTTCTCAATATTGTTCATCGTTTATATTTATCATTAATCCAACTTTTAAGGAATATAAAAATTTTGCCGATGTTTTATGTAAATAGATTTTTCTTTTTTATTATTATGTACATTTTTTATTTTTTACAAAAACGGCCCAAGCAATGTGCAACTTATGATACGCGCAATTTCTTCCGTAAATTTTCCTCTCCTATATCTCCATTTATCCGCGAGATAGTGCACAATCCGCAATAATATACGAAGATGCCTTGTTGTGGTGTGCTCGAACTGAGCGAGCGTAAGTAACGCTCATCCTTTATGTCGTTCGTTCCGGGAATCGTACAAGCGGAAGTTGCTGTCTCCCTTGTAACGTGGTAGTGTAGTATCTGTTGCACGTGTGCATATATGTGGACTTCGACATAGGTGATTTGAACCTCTAAGTTTGGGGCAGGAATCTGAAGAAAAAAGGCATTATACATTAATTCGCTTTGTAATTGTAAGTAGAGGCGACGTGGCTTTGGAGAAGAGTTTTCTGTTGGACCTTTGTGGTTAATGCCTTTTTGACTCTTACCGTGAAACTTCCCTTCTCGAAGACCACCCTAGCTCAAGTCGCAGCGACTCCTTTGTCGGGCTACGTGACAGGCTTAGATATTTTCCTCCTTCGATCCTAATTATTCCGGGCCATTTTAGTGGATACCAGGGGAGCGAGGGGCTTGCGCACGCGCTCTCTCTCTCTCTCTCTCTCTCACACACAACCCTTTCGGAAGTCTCGACCACGTAATCAAAATTTATCGCGCCGTCGCTAGCTACTTGCTTAAATCTTAACAAAGGACGATGGGGTTTTGGATGGCGTTCTCCTCGCAGAACTTCCTCTTACTATCGGGAATACTAACGAGGTTAGCGCAGGTTCGCTATCTTCGTTTTATTCGTATTGTCGCATATGGGGAAGAGAAGGGAACGCAGAAAAAGAAAGGAAAAAAAAAAAAGAAATCACGATTGAAGCGTAAACCAACGTTTGTGCTGAAAAAAATCGTCGCTGAAATTTGCCGCGCAAAAATATATCTCTGTCGTTCGGAAACGTTGAATACTCACAGTAGATGGCTGCCCCCGAGAGTATCGGGGGATGAAATATGATTACTGGATTTGTCAAAAACAGCTGTGCCATGGACATTTGTTGGCCTGGCGTGAAATTAAACTCCACGAAATTGTAACGATTGGAATTATTTGAAAAGGATGATCTTACGTCGTTTTATTTTCTGATGGCACGTTCAAAAATAGTTTATCATGACAATATAAATTATAGAAACCTTATGTTGTAGATCTTCTCGTATGTTTTCATTATGATAAAAAAAGAAGATATTAACATAAATATTTTAGAAAAAAATATGGAATAACTTTTTCTTTAATGAAAATGTAATTTGAGAACGTCAGTAATACTTTAACTTGACAATTGAAATGTAGAGATAACTTAAACTCAAAATTAAATGTTTTGTTAAATTAATTGACGTTTTTTGCAATCATTCATTTCAGGACTTGACTTTATTTGTAGTTTCATTTATTTTTGCTCTTTCTTTCCCCTCATTTTAGAAAAAGAATAAAAACTCAGTGATAATACTTGCTGTAACGTGTTAACACCTAGACATCTCTTATTTTGCATGAAATTATACAGGAGCGTCATTCAGTGTCGCGCGGCAATTTTTTGCCGGACGGAGCGTCAACAAATGGCACTATCGCCAGACAACCACGCTCCGGAAAGGAACAGGGGTATGTCCATTTGTAAAGTCCGGTCGACTCATAAATCCGTGCGGCTTTGATTCGCAGGGCTGCAAAGGGGGAAGTGGGCCGAGACTGGGAAGCGAGGAAACGTTCGCTCGGTTGTGGACGAGGTGGTGGAAAAAGGGGAAGAGAAGGTGGGAGGCAAAGAAACGAAGGTGACGCAGGTTGCGTGCGGGTGGTCCCCTGCGGCATAGGTAGATCGCAGGTACGTCACGCGTTTTTACTCTGTTCGTAGGATACCTTCTTTACTAGCTTGCTTGTGGCTGTTGGCGTATAAGACGCTGCGGAATTCGCGTCGCGAGCAGCAGGAACGGACATGAGGGAAAAATCATTAAGCGCACGGTAGCGCTGAGATATTATCGCTTTGAGGGACGGTGAACGTTTTCATTGCAAAAACACTTCCTCTCCGCATTTTTCATTTCCTTAGATAAATCTTTATTATTTCACGCGTATTTACGCGATTACTTTATAGGAG
>Ga0157363_1002808_pt1 | contig 15501 bp, 12 predicted proteins | sample AttsexASBM1_FD_111477 | JGI IMG/M metagenome (GOLD analysis project Ga0157363, IMG submission 111477) | Fungus gardens microbial communities from leaf cutter ant in Ribeirão Preto, State of São Paulo, Brazil - Atta sexdens ASBM1 | ecosystem: Host-associated > Fungi > Mycelium > Unclassified ...
AAAAAGAAGGACGTAAAATAATAAAAAATAAAAATGTCCCGGCTGGGCTAATGTTTCTTGCAATAAAACTATTCACAGTTTTTAAGATGTTCGTTATAGGATACATTATGCATCTTTGTAGCAATAATAATATTAAATCGCTTGTCAATTTAATTTGTGGTGGTTACTACTCCAACTTCGATTTAGGACTGTGTTTCAAGAAAATCAGCGTAGTTAGCTAGAATTGGAAATTGTATAAATTCACAAGAAATATTATTAGAAGAACATGAAGAACGAACAGTCTTGAATGGCATTTTTTCACTCATATGTCTCATCGATCGATTTTCACTTATATAATATTTAAAAAAATAACCTTAAAATTAATAAACATCGAGCAAAAAGGATATTTGAAATCGATATTATCACGATTATCTTAAGTTTTGCAAATTTTATTATTTTTTTCGAGCTTACTTTTCGATATTAACTATTCCAACGGTTGAACATTAATATAATGTTCAATCTCAGCGACGTTCACTTAAAATTGCTTCGAGAATATTAATTTGCCAAATTTGCCATTTATAGTCATTCGCAATTTAGTCTTTTTTTTTTTTTTTTTTAAATATAGAGAAAATCTCTCGCATTTATAATCCCGTCCCTTGCATGAGGCACAAAGCTCTGGTTTGTACCTCCGATTTTGATAGACACTAATCATGCCTTTTGCAGAATCCGGGCCGCGCAAAATTATTTGTTAACGAGTTAAAGCGGCATGATGTAAGCGACAGTATTGCGTGGAATCACAACGTCCTTCGTTACGACTCCCATTTTGTTTGTCACGAATTGAATTCTTTTGTGTCACTCGCAGAGACGCGCATCTCTTCCCAGCAAGTCTATTCTGCTATTTCTCAACCCTTTCATTCGTGCAACGTGATTATATTGGGATCTGTCAAGTTAGTACGACATTGTATTAATATTAAAAAAAAAGGCCTCTATTACAGCCTATAATGACAGTTTCACTAGCATTTTTCATTTTTTCCATAGTTCCTTAGAATAGAAATAAAAATTCCGCATTTTTTATATTAAAAAACTGAACATGTGCTAATTTTAATTTCTTAGTATAAAAAATGCAGAATTTGTAATGTTATTACATGAGAAAGGAGTTTCTCCCATCGGGCTGCTTGCTTGCCTATATGGACGACTCGGACTTTTTTATTTTTTTTATTTTTTTATTTTTCTAAGAAACGTAGAACGTTTCTGTTTTGCGTTGGAAATACTGGTATATGTTTGAAAAAAATAATTGTCGTCAAATAACTGTGATTTCTTTTAAAGATTTGGTGCCTTTCTTTTTGCTGAACACAACCACATCTCTATTACTGACGCGTACATTTAAAGTTTTGTTGAAAAACGAAAGATTACGTATATAATTAGTGCTGACTCGATGAGTAGTGACGAGTTCATTAACTTGGGCTCTATTACAGCCTATATTACTCATATAAGATTAACCTTCTAATGCGACCTCGAAGTAACGTACCGTATATAATATACGTTCATTACGTTACTTGGGCTGTTATCGTCATTTCTTCGTTAATTCGACTTTATTGAAACATTCATTCGCTCTGTTACATTCGCGAGAAAGTATCGAGAATAGAATACCACCGCGTAGCCGAGCGATATAAGAGATATTTTGTAAATATTCCCGTCGATGATCTTATTTCGCGGCGTAAATCGGGAGACTGGTTCGGAAAATGTACCGGAAGTAAGCCTGTTTGAAAATAACACGGCCTATCGAAGTGAAGGCTATAGTTCGTTGACTTATTCAGAGCCGCCACGACGTCGCGTCGCTTGAAATCGATATTGCGCCCGATATTTCTCGCTCTCGTCGGATACAAGCGCGATAACGAATGCTAACGTTATTCACAATGTGCGACATGATTTTGTAAAAATTGTATTTTGAGACTCGTAAAAAATTAAAGTGATATAAAAAAAGAAAAAGAAGGGAGAAAAGACACAAAGCTCTTCTTATCAATTTATTATCTTTGCGACGCACATATTCAATTTCCGTAATTAATATGACTCGATAGAAATTTTTCTACACATTTTCTACTATTATATTAGAAATTACTTTTAATTTGTGCATTATGTAAAACGCATATTTACACGTATACGCACTCACCAGACAGGCGCATTTGCGATCGGAATATTTAACTGAAGAAGACGCCGCGGCATCCAATCAGCCTTTCTTACGTAATGTAAACGATTAAATAAAAAGTTAGATTCTATTTAGTTTACGCTTCGTCTGGCATTAAACGCTGCAACTGTGCAAACTTATTCGTATGCATGCGACATTGATCGGCTCAGGGACGCGCGCGAGTGTTAATGGTCTTATTTTTCCTTAATGAGTGTTAACGTGCCGTTAGGCCGCAATACGTCGCGCGATCGGATATTTATATATCATTACGTCTTCTTCAATGGTTGCTTGAAATGGTGGAACACTTGCATGAGAGACCCGGAGTGACACATCGATAAAAACAGACTGCAACTGATTATTGGTACATTAAATACAATTGTGACTTAAATAGAGCAGATTCTCTTTCACAAATCTCGTATTTTATTGTATCGAAATTTGGAAGAAAAGAAAACCGTTCGTTTCTCTCTGATCTGATTTCTTTCCTAATTTCTTTCCTAACCTATAATTTAGCATGTACGTTAATAACGATGTTATTGTAAATTGCACTTTTCATTCTTCGACGATTAATTGTATGTGAACAATATTATCGACAACACGTCGTCGTCAAGTTGAAAGAGTCGTGACCTCAGTGTGTCGCAAACGCGAAATAGTCACGTGCGAATTAACGTCGCGGCTGTACCAGCCTTACATCTTACATCTTTATCGCGACGCGCCTGGAAGAGAGAGAATCGCCTTTTTCACACGTCGAAGAGTTGACATGACCTCGCGCGTTCTCTCGGATTCGGTTCGGCTCGGTTCGATTCGACCGTTCTCGGCTCGGCTCGGCTCGACTTTGAGTCACGACGGCTACGACGACGGGAGGAGAGCTATCGACCGTTCTGGGTTTCGCGAGATAATAATAACCCCGGTTGAAATATATTTGGCGACGAGGGGGACGTATACTTTCTAAAAACCGCCGTTCACGCGCGACAACGTGAACCACGCCGTGAAAAACACGCCCGCGCGGATACAAACTTGGCCGAGCAGTCGGTTTTCCCCTCCGTTACGCATCGCTCGTTAAAATACCGGCTTGTCCTCTCTAATGCCCGTTTCTACCAATATAGATTAACTTTAATCTCGGTTCAACTTGCTCTTTATCTTTTTTTTTAATCTTTAGAATCAAACAAAAGAGTTGTGCTCGTTTTTTATACCAATGCATATAAGAACAGTTTCATTTTAATCTCGGTTCAACCAACTCTTCATCTTTTTCTAGTTTAAGAAGTAGGAAAAGGATGGAGAGTTAATTGAACTGAGAGATTAAAATTTTACTGCATTGGTAGAAACCATGGCATTATTCGTCAAAGTCTGCGAATGGATGGTTGATATAGATATACTTTTGTTGCGAATTTTTCTGGAAATCTATGAATCTTTCGAAACGTATTTTGCTTCTTACATTTTGAGGTAAGCATGTGAGAACGTTTACGGATAATAATTTCATGGTGTTTAATAGAGTAAACATGTAAACTCATAAAATTATAAATAAGCTGTCGCGACTTGTAAATCGTCTAAAGTTTGGGCTGAATTTTGACAAAGCCCGTTGAGAATTAAAGAGGAAAAAGAAGAAGATGAGGAGAATCGCGTTGGGGCGGGGCGTTGCACCAACGGTTCCCGCCGCTTCTGGGAGCGGCGGCGACGACGGCGGCGATGGCAATGAAGACAGGAGAACATCGTTTATTTTGACTTGGAGCATCAACGAGCGTCGGCCGTGGTGAACTGAACGTTCGTATGTCGTCCGTATGCAATCGCCGACGAGGCTACGCATACAGGGTGGTCCATTCTAATAACAGTACAGCCGGGGTTGACACGTTAATTCTCTTGGAGAGACGAAAACTCATATCCAATATAGAATCGAACTTTCGCGTGATTTTTTTTTTCTGTCCACAGGGCAGATTAATTTTGAAAATCGGATAGTTGACAATGTCTGTTCAATGTGCATAAATTTAATATCCATTTTCGCGACTGTATAGCCGCTTGGCGAAGGTTTAATAATAGAGCCAATATAGGATTCTACGCGATTCTACGAACGTCAGATTACAACTGGTTAAAATTGAATGTCAGTCGACTGGTTGAAGCAGCGGGCAGAGTCGCGAGGTAGAATATCGCTGTCATATCCGAGATGTAACAAGATTCGGAAGCTCGCGGAATGAATAATTGCTAGCCGTGTGTCGGAGTCGTCGCGCGAGGTCACCAACCAACCAACCAACCAACCGACCGACCGACCGACCGACGCTGATTTACGGGGTTCTCGAATCGCACACAGGCACATTCACGGACACTCGTGCAGTAAGAGTAAAGTACGCAAGCGGAACGGCCCTTTCGGTTTTTATAACCTCCAGCAGGTGGGGCGTTTTAATCGATAACGGCGGAGAGGTATCTTGCGCGGTGGTAGAGCGGCAGCGATGGCAACGGTGGCAAAAATCGCCCGTTCCGGGTTTAAAGTAGCGCAAGAGCGCGTCCCGTTTTTTTTCACGTCGTCTCCTCGGTCCTCTGCTCTGCCCTACCCTACCCTCCTCTCCCCCCCCCTTCCCACTTGGCGCGCTCCCACTCTGCTAATACGCGAGAACGGTACCTTTAATTTTTTCAATGGTTGCTTTCCCCGCGAGATTTACCGTCGCCTCTACCGCGAGCTTTGAGAAAGTCGATATCTACCGACTAAACGCGACCGTCCTCGTCTTGGCCGTCTTCGTCGTCCCCGTGTCGTCATTTTTAAATGAAGCGTAAACTGTCGCGCGCGCGCGCACGATATACGCGATGCACGCTATAACGATCCGAAAATATCCTTTGACAGGCGTTTCTGAACTTTCTCTCCACAGCCACAGTGTTTTATACGACGCGATTCTAATTATATATCTGAGCGGGGAGCGATCACGTAAATCAGTTAATGTTCAAGTGGCGTTTACGCCACTGCATAAGTCTGCAGTGCTGTCCAAGATTTGTAATTCTAGGCTTAATGTGTATTGACTTAATTTGTCTTCCTTTTTTCATTCTCCATTAAGAAAAGGAAAGTAAGTGTGTGTATATATATATATATATATATATATATATATATATATATATAGGTAACGCTGATACACATCGAGCCACATTTCTCAAAATTAAAAGTATTGGACAGCATTGTTCCAAACAGAGATTATTCTTCGAAATCGAGAAATAAATCATTGAATTCCCAATGTTTGGAACTGATCTAAAAGTTTAAGTATACGATCGCAGACGACGCAGACTGCAACATTGCGCAATAATCCGCAACTTCCTGTATTCCTTTGACGGTTTCCAGTTTAGACGCATTCGTCGCAAAATATCCATCTTTCTACCCTTTTCTTTCTACCTTTTCTTACCCTTTTTCTTAAGACGTGCGTTAACATTTTTTTTAAAAACATTTTGATTAAGCTAGTAAAGAGAAGAATAATGCAATCTCTTTGACAATGATAGAAATAAATGTAAATGATAATATAAAATAAATTACAATTAGTGATCGCATTTAATTTTTTATACAATATAACGTTATCGTTATAAGAATTATAACTTTTGTACTTTTTTTCATCGCTCCTTCTTACTCATACTCATTCTTCTATTTCTTACTCATACTCATTCTTCTATTTCATTCAATAATTTGTTAGAGCTACGCTACGCGAGACGAGCGATGATGAATGTTTGATACAGAAAATTGTTAAACGGCAGTTTAACGCGACGGCGAATTAAAGAGGAAAAATTCACGATGAGCGAGCATGCATGGGAAGGACTGACGGTTTTCATTGTTATATCAGCGAAGTTGATGCGCGCCGCTTCGCTCAGATATAGAATCGCCTCTACTTTCGCCGTCGCGCTGTCCGTTGCGCGCGCGCGCGCGCTACAATCGATATCGTCCGGAAAAAGAGTAGTCGGGCGAAAGTGTACATACGCGCTCGTAGCAAAGAGATGCGAGATATTACGTCGATGAAGGGAAGGGAAGGGAAGCGGGCGAGCACGGGTGTTGCTTACGAAACCTGCCAATGCGCGCTCCGCTTCGCCGAAAAGTCAAGGCTTCTGTCAAGGATGTACGGTCGGTGTGTCGGAATGCTCGAGATACGTTTCCCCCTTAAGCTGTCGATTTCCGCGAATTGTTTTTCGCGCGCGATCCGACGACAGTTGGTCGGGTGATCGCGCGTTACTTTTTTTAATTCTTTTATTACCAACTCTTAAATTCTTTAATCAATCTGGTATAAATATCATCGAGTATATAATGTATTCACTCGCGAAAGATATTGAATGGTTATATAGGTGCGCGTAGGTAGAAACGCTTCGATACTTCCTCAAGTCGATCGATACCTTGTTTATACCAAGTATTTTTAACATCGATAACTTGGCTTATTTTTATCGAGGAATAAATTCGATAATAGATATCTCTACGAAGAAAAGAAACTTTGAAACTTTGCTAACATATTTCGTGATGCCTGTTATATGCGCGCGATTTACAGACTCCTCCCTCCAATCCTTCCTCACTGATTTTGGAATCGCGCGTCCAGACGTGTGTCCGGTTCGAATCGTAAGATCAGTAAGAAATGGCCTAGGACCATCCCGTCAGCCGTCGAGGGCCAATCGAGGGATTACACGCTGCGCGATAACCGTCGTTTTTGTCCTCTTCGTCATCATCGTCATTGTATGAAATGAACTCTCTCTCTCTCTCTCTCTCTCTCTCTCTGCAGCACTGCACTGCTGTGAAGTGGAACTCGCATGCGTGTGGCAAAGTTGTTTGTGCAGAGTGCACATAGGGAGGAGAGTCGCTGACTCTGAGTCGCGCGCTGCGAAATACTCCTCGCGGTCCTCGCTGCGCTGGGTTCTCGGTTCTCCGGGCTTTGCGAATGGTCGGCAAGAGGGGCAAGAGGGAGTTAGAAGAGCGCGGTCGCGATAGGAGTGGGGGGGGTGAAAGAGATGCGAGACCCTGCGCACCGGCGCGACGGTGAATGGGTGAAGCTAGATGCGAGGGCGGGAGTGGATACGAGGCACGGAGGGGGAAAGGGGGAGAAGGATCGAAAAAGATATCTCGACTCTATGATGTAAGGGGACAAGGGGTGTGCTTATACGCGTGTTTACGTTAGCCGGCCAATAAGATGTCCTCCAGTCCGGCTGCGTCACTGCGAAAGAGTCTTTGCGCTCGGCACACACACGCACACGCACACACGTACGCCTAGCGCACCACTTATGTGTGAAACGAGTATTATTCAAGTACACTCCGTCTTCTCGATACCACCGAGTATTCTTAGCGCTCGTACTTTACCTTCGACCGTAGCAAAATAAATGGTCAGTGAGAATATACGCACTAATTTATTTTAGCTATTTATATTGTGTCTCTAATATTATCTATATATGGACACTTGAAGAGATAATAGCGAATAGAGAAAGTGCGCAGATGCAGTCTCTATGTTAAATATAAACAACTTGACAAGTTATTTTCTCTTTAATGCAAGTCTTTATTGATTTCCTAATGAATTAGAAATTCTTAAATGTTACTAAAATCAATTATTGACGTTTCTGGAGAAAGTAACATCGATTCATGGATTCTATTCGCGGTATCTTTTAAATTAATTTATCGCTTCTCTATTGTAGCTTGATTCTCGATGCTCTCGCGAAAGTGTCGCGGAATTGCGCGAGAGCCCCAATTCTTGCGTCATTGTTCTTTGCCTGCCACCTGAATAGTAAGTTGACGCGAGTATCGCGAGACCGATCACGTCGTATTCGCGACGACCAAGGTGGGGGAGTTGGCCACGTAAGTTACCCTAAAGGAAACATCCTCAAGGTGGACGACCATTAATGCACTACTATACGCGATGACTCAACTTATATCGCGCGAGAGCCGTAATAACACGAGGTGTGCGATTAAGTCTTGAGAAAAAACTTTCGCTCGCGCGCGTTTCGTTTGCTCGCGATTAACGCTATCGAGAGATCGTCTGTTCTTCAGTATCGTATGCATAAATCCTAGTGAAAATTATATCGCACTTTCACGGCACGGAAAGAACGATTTTGCTAAAGTATTAACAAAATCTAGCTAGATATAGATTTGAAAATAATTTTGTTGTTAAGCATTAAAACAATTATGGTAGAAATTTCAGGCACGATGAACAATATTGCAAAAAGTTTAAACATTCCAGCAATCAGTTCGAGCGTCCTACATTATTTTGATGGTGTAACAAAATTATCTTCAGATTTATATCTATCTAAATTTTTACATACTTAAGCAAATTGAAAGTGTTACATAAAGTTCAAACCATTGTTTGAACCAAATGAGAGTAATTAAACGAGTGAACTGTGCGATGATTATTATTTCAAGCTTGAATAATATTAAAATTTGATTTTGATCATAATTGAATTTCTCTTCAACTTTCTTCTTAACGTGGTAAAGTTTTAAAGTTACCATCTTTGGACGAACGTTTGAAAATAATTTTAATTTCTATTTGATCGCAGACGGCAGTGCCGTTGTTTTGAGCCGCGTAACAAAAAGATCGATGGTAAGAGAGAAGAGAGCTAGGCTGTCCCGCACAGCTGATGCCATTTTTGCTATTGTTGCGTATTCAACACAGCAGCGAATCGACCCGGGTTCCTTGGATACGGCACCGGGGGCGGAGGGGGGGGGGGTGCAATTCGCAAACGCGTGTCAGATGCTTTCTCCCGCAGTATTTCCCACTGCGCGAGGAACGATCGATCGCCCCCATTGCGTGCTTGGTACACGTATCCCGACCGTAATTGCCGTATCTCCGTCGGCTGCTGCGGATTTCCTGCGAAATACATTACGTTTCTTTACGTCGGTCGCGTCGGACGACCGGCGCACTTAGATAGACTTGCACGACCAAGGTTTACAAATTTTGTTTATCGTACAGGTAGTTTGCACTTTCACGCGAGAAATTCTAAACGAAAATCATTCTTTACAATGTCTTTATTGTAAGAATTTCTTCTGGAAACTTGACATTTTTCAAAGTTACCTGAAGTGTACTTGGGAAGTATAGGATCTTTGAATTTATATTTACAGAAATTATGTTGTATAGATACGGATGTAAAATTTGTAGAAAACTCTCAAGTACGCATATTTTATATGTCCGAATAATTAAATATTACATTATATTTCGATGTACATTCATCATTTCTATATCTTATCTATCATGTACTTAACATTATGTTTCTTCTGTACTTTATATACAGTTGTTTGAATTTATAAACCGTGCATATAATAGCGGGTCAATAACCGGTTATTATTGAACACTTATCCTAAACTTGATACAACCATAATTTCTTTCTACCACACATCTGGTGTTTTCAGTCCGCCTCTATCAACCTCACAGATAATGATAAATGACGTACCAAATCGATGCTAACAACGCGCATCTTTGTTTTTTTTTGTTTTTTCCCTCCCAGTATACCGGTTTACGTTGTATCACTCATTTGCGTGTTAATTCATTCTCATTTATGGTTAGAATACATGGAAATACACGGAACGTAATTGCCGTCGATTACGCGGAAAATAGAGAGAGACTGAAACATAGAATATTCCGTGAAGTTACAAGTGTTTCGTTCGTTATCGCGTGACCTCCTATCGTGCTCACCGCCGAGTCTGTAACGTAATTAGTTTCTACTAGTATATCCGAGAAAAAGAAGTGGAAACCGAATAGTCAATGAAAGCATCATTCTAATACTACTCGTAATTAACTGAGCGAATTCTTTTAAATTTCTTTGTCACTCTCTTATATTGTACAGTTGTGCATAGTGTCCAGACACTAGACACATTTATTTTTATTTTCTCTTATTCCTATTTCCCTGTACGATTAATTCTAATTTGTGACTCCATTTCCGTGTTGATTTTCTGCAATCTACAATCTGCAATGATTTTAGAAAAAGAAAATGTCGAGGATTTGAATAATTCGATCGGAATAATTTTACGGAGTAGGCTTCTGGAGTACAAATTTAAATTGAGAGAGAGAGAGAGAGAGAGAGAGAGAGAGAGAGAGAGATATTATAGTGATTTATTTCCTAAAATAATTAATTCGCCGTTAATCACTGGTTGTTGATTAGCATCGTTGAAATATATTTTAATGAGAGATGTATTTTGTTTCACAGGAGAAGCGCTGCTCCGGTCAGGGGGTGCTGTTGAAAGAGGAGAATTCTCGGGCACTGGGGTCGGCACTCGACGCGACGTGTCGGATGGAAACGACGACGAGAAGAAGCAAACGAGGAGGCGGCGGCACGCGAAGGGTATCGGGAGAATCGTGTCTGACCGCGTAAAAGGGGAAGGAAGGAGAAAGGGATCATTCGTTGTGATCTCGTCGCACGAGATCGAGAGAGCGTTGTCCTCCTTGGGCTTTTTTCCAACTCTTTCGCGAATGTTTTTCAGGATTTTCCAGTTTCTCTTTTTTTTTCTTTCCCTTTTCTCTTATGATTTTGTGAATGAAACATACAAAATAAACATAAAATATCAGAGCAATATGCAAAATATCGTATGATATGTCATCATAAAATGGAACATTTGAGAGAATATTTTCACATGTAATCGGAACGAACGAATTTATTGAAATTGTTATTATCATGTGAAACATATGAATGACACTATCGACAGTCGTGTTTAACTTGTCTGCGATTGAATGATTTAAAATTCTTTAATCATAATCTTCTATTAGTTATCAAAGATACCGCGTAAGATACCGCATTAGTTTATCGAGCAGTCTCGTTATTTTTTAAATGTCACGTCAATCTATCGATCCAATTGTAATTACTGATGTACTGACTACTCGCGCATTTCCTACTTAAAAACTTATAATTAATGATTATTTAAGCCTGCTTGTTAATCCACCATCATGATTGCATGATGTTAATTACTTCATTCAATCGTTAAGTCGCAATTGTTCGATAAATCGACCGATCGTTAATTCGCAAGGCTGTACCTTGCCCAATTTTATCGGAAGGAGGGTTTTATGCGACCGTCAACAATGACGGCGATGAAAATGGAGGTGACGACGGTAGCACGATTCCCGCCATGGGAACGATAACGAGGTCCGCGCGGCGGCAACGGGGAACGATATTAATAACGGTGATGACGAGTCGCAGGTGGAATACGGAGCGCGCGGGTCAATGAGGAAATTCTCGGGCGCACGAGGTGCGCCTACCTTCTGAGCGCCAACGGGGGAACGAGGTGGGGCGAGCGATACAGTAGGAGACAGAGAGAGAGAGAGAGAGAGAGAGAGAGAGAAAGTGGGGATAACTGAGAGTAGGACGGAGCGGGACGAAGCATACCGAGCGGAAACAAGCGACGGGCAACAAAACACTGTGGCGCGAGGCACGCGGGTCGGAGAAACATGCGGATCTTTGTGCGAACAGCTGAACCGGAAGTCGAGCACTACGCTTCAGTCTAATCGCTCGCCGTCGATAGGGTCAGTCGGTTAAAACGACTGACTGCTCGAAGGCGACGGCGCGGCGTGTCTCTCGCGCGTAATCAATGTAGTTTAATTTTCGTTCAATTTACTCTATATATATTTTTTTCTTTTTTCTTTTAACATTCATTTTTATCAATGTAGATTAATTACAGTCTTGATTTAACTCGCTCTTAATTTTTTTCTAATTCTTAGAACTAGAAAAAGATAAAAAATAAATTAAACTGAGATTAAAGTTCATCTACATTGTTAGAAACGAACGTATATTCAGGTGGACCGAAACAAAAGATCGGAAATACGCTATACGTCGTAAAAAATGCCAATCGGAGCGTTAATATTGAACTTGATTTTTGTAATGATTTCGATAGTGTTTTAATTTTGCAACATCTGCATAAAACATAGAAAATTTGCAATTATTAACATATTTCATTTTTAAATCGTTATTTTTAAATCGTTCAAGTTTATACAAATCTAAATTGAAAATTTGTTTCGTTTTGTGTTGAAGGATTCATTTCTTGAGACTTACTATATCGGCATATAATTTATATTAATAACGCGCGGCTCATATATTTGCATCTTGAGCTTTCGTGACGGAACACGTGTCGTTCGTATGTCTTCTATATGTATAATGACACGCGTATGTGCGACTGTTGGTCGGTGCAACGCTCTTCGATTAAACAACGCGTGTCGCGGTTACTTGGTCCGTTTCGCCCGTAAAATGAAGCCGACGATAAACGTGGCGTGATTCGAAATACTCGGATTGCGTAACTAACCTAGGAGGTGTACTAACCTAGGAAACCCTTCGTAATTAGAGTTGTTTGGCATCCGTGGCCAGCATCCAAATTTACTCTCCTGACTTACAAATTTATTTAGGTAAAAATAAATCGTGACATAATAACATAAACAACAGACGATTACCTTACGAACTCGGACACAACCAAATACAATATAAGAACGATAAATACGCATGATTGGATAAATAATCTTGCAAGTATGAATTTTTTAAAATAGAGTCGTTTAAAAACAGATGTCGAACACTCGAAATATCTTGGGCGAATAAAGGAAATAACGAAATAGGAAATATTTCTCCGCTTTTCGAATCAGTCGCGTTGCGATCGCAGCTTTGAGCCGCAGTTTAGCGCGGGCGCGGGCGCGTGCGCGTGCGCGTGAATCGCGTGCGTTCTTCCTGCGAGTAGCAACGACGTTGATCGTCGTCATGTCTACCTTCTCTCGGCGGCGATTAACTCGCAAGTTTCCCATGACCTCGTCTTTCCTGCAGAGATCGCAGCGGAAGCGGCGACACGAAGAAGAGGCGGCGAAAGAAGAGGAAGAGACGTGAGTTTTGGCGATTCTACGGGCAGTGTCGACGCGTGTGTGCGGTGCCGCGTGACAGTGCACGTGGAGACAGTGCGGGTGAGACAGTGCGCGGTGCAGTGCGGCGACAGGCAGAAAGCGGGAAGAAGAAGAAGAAGAAGAAGGAGGAAGAGGAGGAGGAGGAGGAGGAGAAGGAGGAGAGGAAGACGGCGAAACGTAGTTGGGTGGAGTAAACGGAGCACGGAACGAGAGAAGAGGAGGGAGAGGAGGAAGAGGAACAAGTGGCACGGAGGAGGTGAGCCACAAGCGAAAAGAGATAGGAAAGAAGACGAATTTTCTTCGCGAGCGAGCGCGCGCGCGCAAGCTCGCCGACACCAAGTATGCTGTGGAGTGACGAAGCGGCGTCGCGGATTTCACGGATCGATCGGCCGATCGATTTTTCTAAATAGGATACGCGCCGCCCCGCGTGTGTGTGTACCATATGTGTACGGGCGCGCGTGTGTGCCTCGTAATTGCTACACGGAAGAAGAATCGTCGTCGACGTCGTCCCCGCCCGGCCAGGCCGGGCCGGTGAATCGAATCGCCGCGCCGGTGGATCGACCGCCCGCGCCCGCGCCGTCTGCCGCGGGAAAACTTCAGATCCGGTTTGCTTTCCACGGCTGACGTCATTACCGGTGAGTCAGTTTTTTTTCCATTTTTCTTCCTTCTTCCTTATTCTTCTCTCTCTCTCTCTCTCTCTCTCTCTCTCTCGCTGGCTCGTGTGCTGTTGTGCCGTTACTGCCGTTATTGCCGTTGGTGGCGTGACCGAAATGCGGTTAATCCATAATAGTTTGAAAACAGTCGCCAAGTTTCATGTTCCTTCCTCCCGTTCAAGTTTCAGTCGAACCAAACGTGGGCGACCAAGGGAAAATAGTAAAATACCGATAGAAGGAAAGAGATGTGGGAAGGATGCGTGGATCGCGTTTCTAAGTCGTTCAACGTAATCCTTTTTACCAATGTTCCATTTCTTCTTCTCGCATTGTTAATGTAAGATCGATGGGTATAAACTTAGCCTCAAGTCCAGGTTTAGTTGAACTTTGGAATTTCCAAGTTTAAGTTGAATCCACATAAAGTATCAGACATGAAAAATAACATCGTAGATTTGGGACACGTCGCAAACGAAGAAAATAAAAAAATACTTGGAAGACGATAAAGTTTGTCTTACTATACAACACTGTTATGCTCGTTGTCATCGTAATCACGTTAGAGAAAATTATTTATATATAATAACAATAAGAACAAAGCGCGTGAGCCAACGCAAAGTTTATTAGCGAAAACACTAGTTATAGTTTTGTATTCTTTTAACAATAACAAAACCAGACTTTTCAAGCTTCATATCGATCGGTCATCCTCTTTCTTTCTAAATAGAAAAAGTCAATTTACACAAACATGTAGTTGCAAATATGTCGCTTACGCTTACAAATATGTCATTGTCGAATTTAATTCTTGGTATTAAGTAAATCTGAATCGCCTTCACTTATCCTTTGGTTTATATTAATATCTTCCAGAAATTATTTTCCTCATCACAATGTGTCACGATGTGCTTAAACTTTTTTTATAATAAAAAATGAAGATGTGTACGTAATGATACTGAACCTGCTCTTCTCTCTTCTCTTTTCGGATCTCACAAATACAAACACAAACGCGGGAAGCGAAATTAACCGTTGATCGCTATACCGTGATGGATACACCTGCGTTTCTTGAGGACCATTGGTCTGTTGTTGTGGCATTAATTACCGCAACGCCGTCGGGGGCGCAGCGTGTGTGCGTGCATCGAATACACGCGTGACGTGTACGCGTCAACGAGAAAGTTTGCAATTACCGTAATTTAGTTGCGCGTTTGCGCGAGCGGTCTAGCGTATGAAAATGTCCAAGGTTGAATACATTTACGAGCTTCGACGAGACCGGCGAGACGCGCGACGTTAATAACGTCATTCTTCTTCTAGCAGCATTTCGTACCCATGTCAACGATATTTGCCGGTATCTGTCTTGCTTATTAAAGTACGTAGTCTAGAATGACCGGAAAGGCGGTGTCAGGTTAATGGAACATCATACTTTCCGATTACTCCGGAAAGCCACGTTAATACGCCGTTATAATTACCGCAAGCAATATTTCTCAATGTTTCGAGTTATGACGAGCAACACGACGGAATACGAAATATCTTCATAATATCTACGAAGTTTCTTGAAAAAATTAAAGACGCAAATTGAAAAGAAGAATGTCTGGTTAGATCAATTGAAGTCTTAGTTGAAAACGAGTTAAGCTCATCGAAATAAGCTAAATCTGCTAGAATTCTATTAAATTGAGGCAATCAGAATTCAGAATTCTAATTGATGTAATCAGATTTTCCCGAGAAATTCGTTCATCGTTTCAACTGGATTTTTTTCTCGGTGCGTTTTCTTGTTTTTCGCGAGGACATTTCTCGCGAGCATGTGACCCGGTAATTTTGAAGTTTTGACCGCGCGTGCGTGTTTGATTCGGACGTATGTTTGATGTTTAATCCTCTCCAGGTATAACGGCTTGTCAGTTTGCTTATGTGTGTTGAGCGTTGCGTT
>Ga0157363_1002809_pt1 | contig 15497 bp, 4 predicted proteins | sample AttsexASBM1_FD_111477 | JGI IMG/M metagenome (GOLD analysis project Ga0157363, IMG submission 111477) | Fungus gardens microbial communities from leaf cutter ant in Ribeirão Preto, State of São Paulo, Brazil - Atta sexdens ASBM1 | ecosystem: Host-associated > Fungi > Mycelium > Unclassified ...
GTCGCTCCATCTGCCTATCGTTCAATTCATGCGGCACCCATTTTCCGATCTTTTGAACCTTCCCCATGGCATGTAGCCGCATGGAAATGGCTGCTTGAGAAACACCCAATTGCTCGGCAAGCAATTTTTGCGATCGGGTATCGTCCTCGTCCAAAAAAGCCTGCAATTGACAGTCCTCAACCTTCCTGAGTCAATTTTCACATTTCTTGTCACTCAGGTCAAAATTGTCGTCATTGAACCATCGAAACCAATCTCTGCACGTTATTTCCGATAAAGCATTGTCGCCATAGACCTCCACAAACATTCGATTCGGCAACCGATTTCTTCAAATTGAAACAGAAAAGCAAAGCTTCCCGCATATGCTTGTTTTTTAGCAAAAAACTAGACATGATTACGAAAGAAAAAATGTATATTGTTGTATGAAATTGTTGATGATATGCACTGGTTAATGTTGACAGATGTCAAACACATAAAAAAAAGTGTGTTGTGTGCCCAGGGTAGCTTTGTACGCTCACTAATACCACCTATGAGCAAACGGATTAAGCTTATACACTTGATATTAGAAGGTATGGAAACGGTTAATAGATTCACAAACCATTCCTTTATGAGGTAAATGAAGAAAAAGAAATCAATGAAATAGAAAAAAGGGTTAAGAATCAATCTGTTTTTCTTTAACTGTCTCAACATTTGGATTCTGTACGTTAGGATACAACGATAATCTAGCGTTTTAGTGAATAAAGAAGTTTCACACTTCATAGATATTTGGGCAACGTCTTCTGCGCTTGACTCCTATTGCTCCTACTATCCTTTCCAGTATTTTACTTAATTTAATTACATTCAACTGGGAGACTTATTGTAACTTATAAGGCGAAAGTGAGTTTTTTCTTCAGACGCATACGTTTTTAATACTGGTTGCTCGTTATTGAATGAATCAGATGCCCTGCCTCTGAAGACGCATTACATTTACATGACTTCTCATGTGAAATACACCGAGTTTAAATTTTCGATCGATACGTTGTGTGCTGATATCGAATACGCCATCTGACACTCGATTGAGAATGTTGTGCCGATATAATGACGATCTAAGTAACGATCTCTTAGTACCGCCCATCCGTAAAAATACGTGAGAACGAGTATAAATCTTTGAATACAAATGTGCGTTTCTTATGTTTGTGCTCTAGAGATTGGCTTAACTTTAGACTTTATGTCGTTCGCGAAATTCTTTGATGAATACATTGGGATTTGGAGCAAAGTCATTTCGGCAATACAAATTCTCCAGGGACGCGCAATGTCCGAATACGCTTCGAATATAAATTTCGCAGGCGATGCTGAGATGGACATGCGTACGTAGACCTAATAACACAGTCGAGAGTACTCGTGACCAACTATCATTTGCATAATCGCAGCCTTGAAACTTCTATGCCACTGCTCGATCATACCGTTCGAGAGGTGGTACGTCATAGTGCGAATACGCCGACAGCCGATCAGCTGAAAAAGCGCGGTAAAAAGTTGTACTTCGAACTGATTATCTTGATCTATAGTTACCTTGGATGCTTCAAAATTTGCCACCTAGTTGTCGTAAAACGCACATGCCACTTATGGCTTCGATGTCTTTGAGAAGTACCGCTATTGATCAACGCGAAAATCAATGATTGTTACACAGGACCTATAACCATTTGACTTCCGTAACGAACCTATTATATCAGGTATATTTTCAGATATCAATTGAACATGTCGAGTTATTTTTAATTGCTGACAATCAAGATAATTTTTGCACCACTTCGCAATGTCGCGATGCATGTAGGTCATACACATCGTTAACGAATTACCTGATCAGTGACTTTGGTAAGCCATGTCAACATGCGAGAAACACAATTGCACAAGGACGCCGGTATATAGAAGCGAATTGCTTCGCCCGTTATTTTATAGTAGAATGGTGTGCGTCAGTCTCCATTGAATTCGTTTCATAGTGACCGGAAATTCAGGAGATTCGTGAATAGACCGCAGTTCCTTGTCTTGTTCCTGATGCTCTGTGAGCTCGTTTAGTTCTATTTCGGCGGATAAACGAATAGGTCCTATCCTTCAATGCGGAAAAAAGAATTTATCACGGTATTATTGTTGTTCGAAAGGTACTCGCGTGATGAACTGTGAGATAAACGACAGCTGTCTCTGTTGACGCCTTTTCCGCTGCATGAACGCGTAGATGAGAGGCTTGTAACAATCTTGAAATCACGCCCTTCAAGGAAATAACAAAAATATTTTACTGCTTCAGCGATCGCAGTTAGCTTATGCTATAGCATGTACGATCGTACATGCTATAATTTTGTTGCGCCGGACTTAACTTGTGCGAAAAGAACGCGAGGGATTTTTAGATCTAGGCGTTGCTTGAGGACAGCTCCAATAGTAAAATCGAACGCGTCGCAAAACAAGGCGCATTAAATGGATAAGAGAGTATAGTTGCGCTGGCCAGACTCTCCTTGCACTACTAAATGCTTCTTCAGCCGCCGGCGTCCATATGATTGGTCATTTGTCGTTTTTGCGTGAATTTCGAAAGTATTCATGGAAAGTATTCAGTCTATACAGTGGCTGCATTATGCAACAGTCTGCGATTAAGAAATTAACTAGCCCTAGGAAACGACGCAACTCAACTATCGTACTTGACTTAGGAAACTCGCCTGAACCTTACCGGATGTGGTTTACAATTACCCTTCGTTGTTTATCGCCAAAGCCGAGGAATTCTAATTCTTGCTTGCCGAATTCGCTTGCCTTTTCTATATTGAGATGTAAATTCTTTTAATCGCTGTAAAACAATGCGTAAGTGGGTTTTGTGCTCTTCTAAAGACGACGACGCTATGAGAATATCATCAATGAATGCAAACACAAATTCAAGATCACCGAGTGCGCGAAAGATCTGTCGCTGAAATGTCTGACTAGTGTTTTTAAGATTATATGTCATAAATTGATATTCAAACAGTCCGAAGGACGTGATGACAGTCGTTTTCGGAATATCTTCGGGTGCGACTGGAATTGGGTGGTAGGCTTGATGCAGATCTAGCTTGGAAAAAATAACTTTCCCGCGAAGGTTAGAGGAGCAGTCGTATAAATATGGGAAAGAACATAGTATAGAAAAGGTTTTTTGCCCATTAACGGAAAAATATAAAGCATAGTGAATCTTATAGATTTCAATCTGCTGAACATGATAGTGCTATTAGTTTTCATTGAAAATGAATGTGGGGAACATCATTTTTCGAGTTAAAATCCTATTTCACCCTCTCTGTAATATTATACATGATTTTCAATACGAGTAAATTATTTCAACTGAAAGAGTGAAATTTAGTATGCGAAGATTTCTAATATTGTTAAACGGAAATCTAATAAATAAGATGAATTCGAAATAAAGGATCTAAAATGGCGGATGCCATTTGGCCATTTTTTTGCTGTCGCCAATTGCTTTCTATAAATTGTTCTCAGTCAGGCCCAGGATAATGAGCGTGGCGGTTTTTTGTCCCTTTTTTTGAGTTTTATGTATTTTTGTTTTTTTTTTTGTTTTTATTTGTGATTTATATTTTTTTATATGTTTTAGGATTTTTTCATGTGTTCATTTAATAAAAAATACTAAAACATATAAAAAAATAACGGCGATGACGCTCTTCACGGATCACAATGGCGAACTGACCTGCTGCTGGGCTGGCCCAGTGTATGGCGTGGAGACGGCGCGCTACACGCCTATCGTTGAAACTGCTTCTGCGATGCCTTCGATGACGAACCTTTCTCACCGGTCTCGAGCGATGTAACTTCTCGTCGGTCGCGATGTTGGTGATGATCTTGCTGCCGGTCACAACATCTACGATGTACCTCCCTATCGGTTGCAACATCAACGAAGCGCAACATTGCTTACAAAACAAGATTTGTCTCGAAACCGCTTAAACGGCGGCTGCCAATCGACCATTTCTTCCTCACGAATTACGTTGAGATCATCGAATATGGAGTTTAGATAAGCTTGGTAATTAAGCCCACGCCTCCGAACAAGTCCACGTTTATAGAAATATTTAATGGAAGGTTTGCAGATCGATTACCACATTACTTAAACGTTGACAAGATAAACTTTATTTTAAGAGATAGGCACATGACAACTACACAGGAGCGCCATTAAAAGTCTGTTCATAAAAAGTGCTGATCGTAAACAACCCTGTAAAACAACAAGTACAGAATCCCTAGGTTTCTCTTGTTTTATGCGCTAGGAAGGCATTAAGAACGCTGTTCCCTATTAAGACTAAGAATTAGAAATCCTCTAATCACACAAAGTTTGGTCACCTAAAATGGCAGCCATTTTTCATCGAAATTGTGCGAGAGAAAAATCGTGCTATCTCACTTGATCTCACTCTACAGTAGTGCTATTAGTTGCGGCTCTATAGAAACGTTCTATGTTTCATAATTTCTGACAAACGAACATTCTAAAACGTTCAGGCGATTTATAGCTGGTGACTATGATTAAAATTTAACAAAACAAAAATTTAATAGTATCTAAACATAAATATTACAACAACAAATCCATGTGCATCATGCATTTAAGTAAAAGCATAATGTATTTTATGCATTTAAATGGAATGGATGAAAAATATCACAAAACAGAGAGAAATGGACAGACTCTAATTAAAGGGGTTTAATAACGTCAGTAATTATGCAACCAGTCAATCATAGTTATTCTTCTGAAGAATGGAACGATTAAGGTTAAGACCAGGAATTGTTTCATATAAGTACCTCAGATGTAGGACACCAAATGGCTAATTGGCGTCACTTTCTTTATACTCACTCTAGATTTAATAATATTTGTAATTAGAGGTTTGTTTGTGTCGCATGCTCTAACATATTCTAAAATGATCCAACTATAGCATTTACTTATTCTAACGTGCTCGTTGAAGTGAGTGGAAGCTATAGCAGGAGCATGGAACGACGCGAATAAACCTTATGATATGGAAATTGACTAATCATAATTACGAATGTTATTAAATCTGAAAAAAGATGCCATGCAAACGTAGTATTTGTGATGTATTCTGTTTTTAATTAATGATTTTTAAAGGAAAACAAGAGATTCCTAGAAAGGAAAGAATTAGAAAAAAAGAAAAAATAAGAGAAAAAAGAAAAAGGAAGAAAGAATGATATGAAAAGAAGCATAATATTATTAGGAACAACATATTAATATTCAACATATTAATAAACAACATATTAGCATTTCTAAGTATGTATTTTATTTATTGTTATTGTATTTTATATTGTATTTTATTTTTATAAAAAGGATAAAAGATTCATAGAAAGGAAATATAATTAAAAGTGCAATATTATGAGATTCTCTTGTGTTTTAATAGAATGATTCTTAGAAGAATGACTTAAAAGCTGCAAGATGAAAATAAATAAAATAAATTTTGTAAATTTAAAAGCTTTATAAAATATATATAGAGCTCTCGAAATAAAAATACAATAATGAAAGAATATATGGGGCAATGAGAGCGTCAATATAGCGCGAAAATTGATGCGCAATTATAACAAGAATTTCAACTAATTCACATAATATATTGTATTATCATCTCGATCTCGACAACATTTTCCTTGTATATTTCCTTGTATATGTTGTATTTGCTTCAAATCATCTTCAACAAGTTATTTCATTGATGTCTTATAAAAAATATTAAAATATTAAACGAAGAAAAGAATTATAATAAAAAACTAATTTCGGAGATCCTCATTAAGAAACAGAAAAATGGATTAAAAAATGACACTATATCGTTAAATCCGTTATATGACGAATTGCTTACACAAACATGATGCTCCCATTTCTTTCGTATATTGACTATGTACTTTCGATCTTGTCTCTCAGTTATTGTGTGTTAGACAAGTTAACATTAATATATATGTAAGCTTTAACTTTGTAACTTTAGCCCAAAGATTTTATATTTGACTAAAATAATTTTAATTTATGACACAGTAAACCTGCAAGTGTAATGATGGCATATGGTTTCGATGATATTGGTTCATTATATCTCATAAATAGTATATAAATAAGAATAAATAATAGGACTGATTATAATTTTATTATTTATTGGAAAATTAGAATGTTTGTTATTACAATGATTGTTTTATTTAATTGATCAAGAAATTGGATATATGAGAAATTATTACAAATAAATACTGATGATGATATATATACTGATGATGATCCTTAGGATCAAAACATTTATAATGAAGACATCTATGTAAACTTCTAATAAAATATCGCACATATATAACTATACTTGGCTCAAATCGGCACTTCATTGTGTGATTTATTCTTGAGAGTCTAAGTTTAATTTTATTTAATAAAAAATATATATCGTATTATTCGGAACATCTAACTTTGATCACTAATGGCGTTTTCTATCGTATTAATGTATTCATATGTATGATATATCGTTCTCAACATAAAAACTTAAATTAAAAATATTTTTTGCAATAATCATTTAAAAAAATAAATTACAAGAATTCATGTGATAATTATATTATAAAAATATGCATACTTCTCTTGTCTGTTCTGTATATTTAAATTGTCCTGCGCACTTTTACATAAAATCACTCTACAAGGTGTCTTACATGAGTAGAACACTGCAGATAAAACTGATTAAACAAGGAGAGACTCATATATATTTCACAAATTTTTATCAGTTTTTATTCTGTGATTATTCTGGCATCAAAAAATAATCCCTGTAAAACAAAATGGCACCTCTGCGTATTTTTCGAGAAAATTGTGATTTTAAGTCCCAATGGCGCTTTCAAACCTGAGAGAATCGATAAATATTTAAACATTTGAAACAAGTAATTTTTATGTATATATATGTATATATATAGTTTTTGAGAAAATTATTCTTTGATTTCAACCGAATCTTGAAACATCTCGCAAACAGTTGCTATTCATAAAACAATAAAAAAGGAATCGGCGCAGATGTTACGAATCCTATATTCGGATATATACTTATATACTTATATATACTTATACATTCGTATCCACCGAAAATATATTTTTCTTATTTTAAATAATTTCAAATATTTCATTTAAAGAGTAAAGAGATTTAAAAGCGATTTGGGGTATGTGAAGTTAGCACTTCAACTATATAGTATATTTCAACTATATAGTATACGAGTTCTAATTAAAGTTTTCACTTCCTTTTAACAAGACAAAAAGTTCCTTATAGTTTATAACAAAAGTTTTAATAACCATTAAAAAAAAATTTTTTTAAATAGGTGCTAATTTTTTGTCAAATTTTGTAAAATTCAAGATTGAAGAGTTCTGAGCATCTTAATAGCTTTATTTTATAAATATCTAGAATATAAGAGACAAATCTAATCTAATAAGAGTTCTACAAGAAATTATTATAGCAGAAGACAATCCGATCACTAATTAAGAAGTTATATGCCCAAAGAATATGACTGACTAAAATCATTAATTAAGCCTCACGAATTTTTTTTAGAAAATTCTAGCAGTTCTAATTGAAGTTCTGGACAGTTCACGACGAGTTCAGTCGAAAAAAATCAAGGCTCAAAGCAATTGGACCAACGATTTGCGAGATATGCGACATTTGTTGAATCCTCGAAAATTTTCAAAAACATTTTCAAAAAAATTTTTTTTCTATTTTCATGGTCAGATTTGTCTCTTATGCATCGAGCTCTAGATATTTAAAATAAGCTCTAGATATTTAAAATAAAGCTAAGCCGCTTAACTCAGAACTATTCGATTTTGAATTTCGATAAGAAATTAGCATCATATTAAAAACAATTTTTCTTTAATGGTTATTAAGAGAGTTAGTATTCCATTTTTAAAAATTATTAAAAAATGGTTATTAAGCGAAATTCTTGTTATAAATTAGAGAACTCTTTGTTTCGTTAAAAGGAAGCAGGAACTCTAATCAGAACTATTGTATCTTGTTTAATTTTTCAATAATTTTTAATATTTTTATTTTTTGAAATTTTTTTGATGCATCAGGAACTCCAGATAAAATACTCAAAATAAAACTATTAAGATGCTCAGAATTATTCGATCTTGAATTTCGATAAGAAATTAGCATCATATTAAAAACAATTTTTCTTTAATGGTTATTAAGAGAAACTTTTGTTATAAACTACAGAAAATTCTTCGTCTTATCAAAAGGAAGCAGAAACTCTGATCAGAATCTAAAAATTAATTTTTCAATAATTTTTAACTTTTTTGTTTTTCAAAAAAATTTTTGAAAATAAAGAACTCTTCATTTTATCAAAAGGAAGTAGGAACTCTAATCAGAATTCCTGAGTGCTATAATTGGGATGCTAATTTCACATATAGTATCTGAATTATTCTTTGGTGTTCTAGAATAACTACGCAAAAACTGATCAATATTCATGAAATACAATATATGTGAATCTTTTTTTTGTGAGTTGAAAAATCCTATATCATACTTTATAATTAATTTTATAATTATAATTATTGAAATGTGTTAAACTATTGCTCTATTAAATCATATTAAGTCAATATTAATATTAAATTAATAGCATAAAACATGCGATAATAAATTTAAAAAAAAACAATTTGAGATTCTAACAAACCTTTATTAATATGATAACAGAAATGATATACATATTATGTATATGTACCTATAAATCAAACTACTTATAATATAGGTATAATAACAATAAAAATAATAATAAAAATATAATTACTTTATACAATTATACATTTAAATGCGTATAAATTAATAATGTAATTAAATCCTGTGATAATCAAGTCTTGAGCGAAATCCAATTCATGCGTATAGACAAGATTTGCATTTCGATCTGCTTTATGTTAGCCATACACGTAATCGTAACGTATAGACTCGTGTCGCACACAAGTGACATCCAGGAAAAATAATAGCTCGAAAATTAGTTTCTATATGTTTCTTGTTATCTTCTTATTAACACAAAGTACCATATGTCTTTTTGATGCCAACGAGGAGTCTCATAATATAATTATGAAAAATTTCAAATACTTGCTGTTTTTTCGACATCAAATTCTTCTTTATAATTATACACACGCGCACACACATTTATTATTAAAGTGGATAAGGAAGTCTCTCTCCAAATATCTGTTATTCGTAGAAAATATTTAAGGTTAAAATTTTATTGAAAAAAAATAATTTCAATTACTATTAATAAATTAACACTTATGTTAATTAATATAAATAAAAATTTATGACAAAAATATCACGCTACTTTTTAAAATAGCTCGTTTGACACATATCGAATAAGTATGAATTTTCAACAATATATAATTTATAAATCATCTTTACTATTGTAAAAAAAAATAAAGATATCAGTCATTGCAATTTTTTATTTATATAAAAAACTTGTAAACTCTTGTCCATCAGAAAGTTTAATCTTAATTTAAACTAAGGACAAAATTCAAATTATCGAAAGTATTTGGATCTATGAAATGTTAACACGACGTTCTATCAATATAAAAAAAAAAATAATAGTTCCAATAACACTTTTCATAATTATATAATTCTACATAAAAATAAAAAAAAATTCCGCATTTTTTATATTAAAAAGCAAATATAAAAATACGGCGAGTTACTTCACGAATTACGCATTTTTTCCTGTAAAATATAAGAAAATGATAAGTATTACCACTTTTGGCAACAGTTTCCATTAGAGATCATATATGCACTTTGAAAACAAAATTCCAACTTTGAGAATGACACTTGGAGAAGAAGTGTCGTATTGATTGCTTAGTAGTTTGAATGACAGTTCTCGTTAGTTCTAGTAGAGTTCTATGTTCTACAATCATTTTTAAACAGAGTTCCGATCGCTATATAATATTCAATTAATTTTTTTAATCTAAAAATTTTGCATTCTCGACTCGGTACTCATTTTAAAAATTGTATAGCTTAGAACTTTGTTAAAATTAGGACTATCGCTAGAATTATAGTAAGTAACAAAAACAACAGTCTTTTTCCAAGTATCGTGCTAGACTCGTAGATTAATAAAATTGATTAAAAATATATAACGAAACTCTTTTTTAAAATTACTGTAGAATGTAGAATTCTGCCAGAAATAACGTGAAATATCACTAAAACTACTTTAAGTAATCAACATGACATTTTTTCCACAAGTGTCATACTACATCCAGATATTAAAAAATTAATTAAACATATATAGTCGAAATTTTATCAAAAATAATTATAGAACATAGAACTCTGCTAGAATGAACGAAAATTCTTGCTAGAATTGCTAGTGAGCAACGAGCACTTTTTCTCCAAGTGTCGTGCTGAACTCATAGATTAAAAAATTCATTAAATAAATTGTATAGCAATCGAAACTCTGTTTAAAAATAATTGTAAAGAAGACAGAGAATTCTGCTAGAACTAACAAGAACTATCGCTAAAATTGCTATAAGCAATCAGTACGACATTTTTTCTCGAAGTGTCATCCTGTCTTCTATATTTAAAATGTATAAAAACTGTTGGAATTTTGTTCTCAAAATATATTAGTAGATCTCTAGAAGATTAATAGAAACTGTTGCCAAAAGTAGTAATTTATCATTTTTTGTACTTTAGAAGAAAAAGTGCGAGATTTACGAAGTTAGCACGCTATATTTTCATATTTGCTTTTTAATATAAAAAATGCAGAACTTTTTTATGTAAAACTATATAACTGTAAAAAGTGCTACTGCAACTGTCATTATTTTTTTATATTCATAGAATGTCGTGCACAGATCTAAAATAACTTCGTTCGATTCCGAACTTATCAAAATAAAATCAACATTCTCAAAAGATTCAATAAAATTGATAAATCTGAGAATTTAAAAATTTTTATTAAATTTTTACTAAATTTTATACAATAATAAAATTATAAATATAGTTATAAAACAATCTTTTTGTAACTATTCTTATAACTGTGATCGGAAACTGCTGACAGCTTCTTTTTGATTGGTCAAAAAACGCAAGTGCGAATGCAGACGCAATCTCTGATCACTAGTGTGATACCGGCATTACATTACTCATAGTGCAACAAGTGATAAAACGAAATGTGATATGGACATAATGCTTGTAGAAATTATACCACATTAAATATAGTGACATTCAAGAAATCTAATTTCCAATTGCGATTGTTGAATGTAAACCAAACTTATGCAGACGATTATGCATTTTATACTTGTTTGCAGCATAGCAGGCATTGGTTATATATGAAATTCAATCAGTCTTGTCTCCGACAAGAGAACGAGCTATGCTCGATGTGCGTATTTGCAGCTCTAAATAACTTTTAATGTCGTTTTCTATTGGACTCAAAATAAATATTGTCACATACGCTATCAATCATGAATTTGTGCATATCTAATATCTTTTAATTAAATTAGATTAAATGAAATTTATCATGCATCACAATTATGCGTTCATTGTGAATCCTATGTAATCACAGAAAAAGGGAATAGTAAATATTACATAATTCCTTTTTTAAAAAAAAATAGGAATTTTATTCGGTGTTATCTATAGAAAATAAAAAACTAAAAGAGGTACAGATTTCAATATTAATTTATCTTTATTTTAAATATTTTTACATCGCAGATTTTTATTAAATTTTCTGCAGTGACAAAAAATGATATTTTTTGAATGATTTTTCTTCAATCAGTCCAGTTAGCTCCTTTTTTTATATATTCTAACTCTGTAATTTTTTTATATTAATTTAATATATGATTTATAGTCTGTAATTTTATTGTTCATTATTCAATTAATATTTATTATATCCGATTAATATATATTATATAACTCAATACAGTACACACAATACATTTTAATCTATGTATTAATATTTGATTGTAAGTAAATTTTGGGAACATTTTCCGGAAGCCATATAAAATATCGTACAATCGCATAATGTTAATGTAGATCGCAAAATTAAATTTATGTTTTAAAACTCTTTGCTACGTCCGTATAATGCGATGACAAAGAAGAAACATTTTCTTACATGTCACATACATATTATTCGCGTTTTCAGATAAAAATTAAAATTTGTTAAAGACATCTATTATTAGCAATTATAACAAATTCTAACAGTTATAACAGTTATAAGCAATTATAACAGTTATAACAAATTAGCAGTTATAACAAATTACAATTGTATTCGTCAAAATAAATATTGTAATTTTTTTTAACGTAAATCTGTAATAAATGATACTAAAATCATGTAAACTTATTTTAGATAGAAGATATAATAAAACTAATAGATAAATAAATAAAATAAATATGGTGACATATGTTTGTTTTGATTTACGCTTTAAGTAAAGTAATATTGTATCTCAGAAAAAAAGAATTATAAATATAAAATATTAACTAAAATTATCTTTCTTTTATATACATGTTGTGTAAAAAATAACGGAGTGAAAGAAATAGATATTTGCATAATGCAGATATTACACATATTTTAATAACATGCGAATTTGAAACTAATCTTCAATATAACATATAAATATGTATATATTTTAATTTCCTTTTTCATTAAATTTTCTATCACGCATAATATAATTCCGTCAATAATAATCACTTAACGCATTATCCTTCTTTAAATATTATTACTGATTTTAAATTTTTGTCGAACAGAGTTGACATTGTCAAAGTTAACTTTGATGAATTTTTTATATTGTTATTACGTGTCTATACTGATACATATAGTATTTCATCATCATCTTGTTAATAATTGTTATTTTCATCATATTTAATCTCATATCTAATCGCACCAATTTTGATATCATCCTTTTCATATTTCGAGATTTTATTTTAGCAAATAAGCAAGTTTATATAATTACACAGAATCAAAGAATTTATAAAAACAAGTTATATCAAAAATAACATTATTTATGAAAGTAAAGTATTTAATAATATTTGTAATATTGAATTATAGATTTGTAATATTTAATATTATGTAATATTTAATAATTTTAATTCTATTATAAATATGATTAAATATACCATAAATTAAAAAAATGTTTCCTACGACAATGTTTTCTACTAAAAATTTACAATATATCTTATTGATTACGTTATAATTTATATCAATAGATATCAAATTAATATGATATGTCATCATCAGTTATCAATAAATCTCTTTAATTTCACCGGAAATATAAATTATATCTCTATGTTGCCAGTGTATCTGAGATAATATACCCAAAAATTTTTCCAAAGAAAAAGATATTTTTCTATATACTATTTGAATATTTATTTTATAAATTAAAATACTTTTTGTGTTAGACAGATGCATACAAAGTAATAATTAGAGGAGAATTATTGAATGCGTACCAACCTATTTTTTATTATATTTTCCATTTTACACTATTTTAATATTAGTTATTTGTACGCAAATGAACATTAGAAATTGTAACTTGAGATTTACAACGCTTATTATTAAATGTTTAACTTTTCATTACTAGCAAATTAATATATTATAAATCTTTTTGCATTAACATGCTACAAAAGATTTAAGCAACTGATCGCCTAAATCGTTCTATAAATCGTTTCTATAGGCAGTGATAGAAATTTGGCCCCGCGCAACTCAGAGAATCAGTCTCTCCACTTTTGTTCCACCAATTGACGCCGCACTCTACTAGTCAAACGCGGCGTCAATTGATGGAGCAAAAGTGGAGAGGCTGATTCTTTGAATTGCGAGGGGCTAAATTTCCACCACTGCTTATAGGTCTTTTTTAAATCGAATTTCCTTTGAAAGTATTAAATTTATAAATAAAAATAATTGAAAGTATAAGATTAATACAAGAAATCATTAATTAATATCTAATAATTAATGAATATCTAATTTTAATAATTTATTGATAAAAATCAAGTATTTTATAATTATTAAATGAAAATACAATAATGAAAAAAGACAAATGACGTTAAAATAAAATTGGCTCAAATATATTTTTGCACTTGTGATATTTGTATTGATATCAATTGTGAGTTTTATTATTGTGAATTATTAGTATTATCGTGTGATAATACGAATTTAGAAAACTTTATGAATTTTGTAAAAATATCGATTTAATCTTTACAATAGTTGCAAATACATATACAGTAAAATATTCTACAATAAATCTTTTTTTAAAATATAAAAATTTATAATAAAATTGGATGATCGCGTTGTCATAAGTTGACATAAATTGTCAAGCGATAACAGCGACATAAGTTAATTAAAAATTAATATTGTAGCGTAGATACATTTCATTAGGTGGGGAGACGAGAGTAACTCCAGTATATACGCTGCACATAACAAAAACTTAATTTATTAAGTATTATTTACTATTTTTAAGATAAATGAACTATATTAGTAAAAACTGTTACAATTTGATTTATTATTGACTACAGATTATACAATGGTTAACTTATAATATTCGCGCCAACGATCGTGACAAACGCGATCGTAAGAAAAATGATTGTACTTCTATGTTCACTCTACTCTCTGCGCGCCAAAAACCTGGGAATTAACAGTGGCTTTCTCGCTTTCAGCACTGCCAATCTCATAAATAATAACGATCAGATCAGTAATTAATCTTACATGAATCTTACAAGATTACTATCCTACACTCTCCTCCTACATCGTCGTTGTATGCTATTTCCTTTAAATCTATTACATTAAATCTATCTAATCTACATATCAATTTCTTTTAATTTTCATAACAATTTATCGCTTTAGTTAAAAAATCTGTAATCATCAATTTCGTCTCAATATAACGTACATCAATTTCGCCCTTCTTTATTTCGTCTTTATAATAAAATGAAATTTCAAATTTACATGTCTTATTTGATGACTCTTCATCCATTTTATAGCTGCCAGTACATAACAACAGGTTTATCTAGAGAGAGAAAGTTTCTAGTCCATTTCCATAAACTTGATAGCCACATCCTTTATTGGGAGTACAAATAAGTTTCCGCCGTTTGCAAAAGACGGCGCCACTAATAAACTATAGTTCAAATTGTTTGATGTAAAACGACATATCGTAAGATTGGACATCCGGCAACACCATAACATTGAAATATTAGCGATTTTGTATCAGCATATATTTTTTTTGTACGAAAATGTCGAGTTTTGAGCCGAATAAGCGGCATTTGCGGGAACTTTTGATTTTCTTCTTTAATTTGAAGAAATCTGCAGCTGAGGCTCATAAATTGCTTGTAGAAGCATGTAGTGATGCTGCCTTAAGTGAGAGAAGTTGTCGTGAGTGGTTTTAAAAGTTTAAGAACGGTGAATTTGACGTCGAAGACAAAGAACATAGCGGAAGGCCGAAAGTGTACGAAGACGCAGAATTGGAAGCATTATTGGATGAAGATTCGTGCCAAACGCAAAAAGAACTTGCACTTACATTAGAAGTGACTCAATAACAATTTCATATCGTTTGAAATCATTGGGAATGATTCAAAAGCAAGGGAATTGGGTTCCATATGAACTGAAGCCGAGAAACGTTGAAC
>Ga0157363_1002810_pt1 | contig 15497 bp, 6 predicted proteins | sample AttsexASBM1_FD_111477 | JGI IMG/M metagenome (GOLD analysis project Ga0157363, IMG submission 111477) | Fungus gardens microbial communities from leaf cutter ant in Ribeirão Preto, State of São Paulo, Brazil - Atta sexdens ASBM1 | ecosystem: Host-associated > Fungi > Mycelium > Unclassified ...
AAGCGGAACACGGAATAATATAAAACAGAACTTGGCAAGATTTGCACTTTTCGACCGATTTCCGCCTTCCCTTCCGCTATTCCCCTTACCTCTCGCCCCGCGCCAATTGTCCAAATGCCACTCGACGTTTAGGAGTGTATGATGCTTGTAGACATGAGGTATATCCACTTTGGGCGTTCAGGCTGTAAACTGCATTCTATATCTTTTTTTTCATTCATTACATAACTAAGATAGAATGAAGCAATGCATAAGCGCTCAATCTTATGCGTTCTAACAACGTTAGAATAATATCGCAAACGTATATTGAATACGTCAAGATATCCGAGACGCGTTTGTGACGTACAAAAAATTTCTTCAAAATTTACTATGTCTGCGGTTTTTCATTTCATAGACTTTCGCAGGGAGCTTCTAATGATATACTGTAGTTATTCTGAGATAAGTATATATAAGTATGTCTTCATTATATATCCAGTATGTCTGTATAGTATCTGCGTTATCATAGTGATGTCTCTAGTATGTGATGCATGCACATATACACATATAGAAGAAAGCCTCTATCATGAAATAGGCCTAATATGAGATAGTAGCGTTTCCGCTAAACTAATAAATGCTATCTATTGGTTCCACCATGAATTTATTGTTCTTAGATTGAAAACTATTTAGTGGAAAATTCATTAGATCATGCTTGTAGTCGTTGCAAAGAAAGATTTTAGAATTTGGATGTCTCAAGTTTCATTGAGATGAGCTTTTAAATGTTTATTATTTAATAAATAAATATTTGGCAATAAATTCTTCATGTGGTGATAGAGTAAGATCGTACTAATAGAAAAATACGTGATATGATGAATTGCTTAATTACGGAAGTTAGATTTGACGATCGTAAAACCGTGGGTATATATAATATAATAAGGCGTGGAAATCATAATATGAGATACCCAGGGTATTTCTAATATGAAATAACCCATAGTATAGTCCTATGTATAGTGAAAATCATTGTTAAAGAGTAAATGTTATTATACAATAATAAAAAGGACAATCGGAATGAATGTCGAGTGCCTATTTTTGCGACGCTGATTCCAACTGAAGAGTTCTGGATATAATCGCATGCTCATTTTTCACGTACGCTGGCTGTGTTTGCTTGCAGAAACATGAAATAAAGTTTCCAGAAACATGAAATAAAATTTTTTAATTGCAATGATATATTTTGCATTTTACTTTCGATTTCTTGGGGCATTTCATATTAGAAGCACAATTTTTTGACTTTGTGATTTGTTCACTTTTTACATTTCTTTAATTTAAAAAAAAAATGGAACTTGAATTAAATTTTATATGATGTTATTTTAAAGCTTATTAAATTCCTATAAAAATGACTTATTTTTTAAAATTCTGCCCATAGATTTTTAGCATTTATTCAAAATGAACTCGATATCTCATAATAAGGGCCTTTCTCTCTCTCTCTCTCTCTCTCTCTCCCTCTCTCTCTCTCCCTCCATCTCTCTCTCTCCCTCTCCCTCTCCCCCTCCCCCCTCCCGTGTGTGTGTGTGTGTGTGTGTGTGTGTGTGTGTGTGTTTCAATCTTTCACTTCTGCATAATTTCTTACAAAAAATTTCCTGCGTTCATATTACCCCTAAGGATGCTCATATTAATCTACTTAGATGATAATATGAACACTGGATGGATAATAAGAGCACCAGCAATCATTTCAACATTTGCATTAAAATAATCAATTTCAATACTAAGATACATAAAACATCAACAAATCTATCAAATGGTATGCATAAAATTTTTTATTTTTCAATATGCTAGATATATGAAAACATAGATATATGTTTTCATATATTATATTTAGCATACTGAAAGTGCTCATAATATCCTATATAGTTACGAAAAGAGATAAAACTAGTATCTGCCTATTTCGCATATCCGCTTTTAGTGGAAAGTTCTCCCTCTGCTTAGAAGGAGGGACTTTCTTAGATTTATTTGTGCCTGTTAGGTAGGCCAAAACAACGATAATTATTTTTTACTTGCCTGCACGGTGATCACTTCAATAAGGTCTTATAACTTTATTAGTTTTATGAATATTGTTATAATTTGAATTGAATATTCTTGAAATGTGAGTCTTTAAGAAAATGCAAAAAAATCAATTTTTTTTCCAATTAATAAAAATCGATTTTTTTCAAGCGAGAACCTTCTTAAAGTAACTTAGTGCAATCGGGCTTAAGTAGAACAAATTAGTTTTTTTCTAGAACAAGATCATACTTATTTTTTGGTGAATAATTATCAAATCGTGATATTTTTTCAACTTGCATGTTAAAATTTTCGCATAACAGTAAATACTTCCATAATATTTATAAAGTTTTAGTAATTCGACGAATGTAAATTATAGGTTTTAAATATACACTGGAACTTCGTAATAGCGAATCTCGAAAAATTCCTTCCGCGCTATGAACAACATGAGTAGGGAATAGTAGCCACTAAAATCTTGAATTCCATTGTTTTTGAAAAAAATAGGGACGATCTCTTTATAACATTCACCCACGAACCGCATGCGAGGTCTTAGTATATCTGTATAAATAATTAAAATTAAAGTTTTCTAATACAACACTTTTCTTACAAAATTTAAATAAAAACGCTGAATATAAAATTTTCTGTTTATTTATTTAATGAAATTAACACATAAAGTACATAAGCTACGATCATTTTTTTTCATGGCTGTAAGTCTGTTATCACATCCCTAAAGAAAATTTTTTTTGCAATTCTTCATAAAATTTTTCAGAATTCCTATATAATTTTATCATAACTCGTCGACTTATGTAAAATTAATTGATTTCGTCGCTGCACGTTAGTGCTGTAACATTATCATGTCTTCTAATAATCTTTTATAAAATTTTTCAAAGTTTTTATACGTTATTGAAACATTTTTCAGAATGCTGAAAGTTTCTCATAAAATCTCATAAAATCTAAAACTCATAAAATCTAAAGAATTTTAAGATATTTTCTATTTTTTTTTTAAATATTAATATAATTAATTAAAAATTAATTAACTTAAATATTAATATAAATACATAAATTTAATAAATTAAAATATCTTCTACTTTTTAAAATATTAATATGCATAAATTTAATATTTAAATTAAAAATATTCATAAATTTAAAATATTTAAAAATTCGTAAAAATGAGAAATTATGAAAATCTTTTAACCAAGAATAGGCTCGGTTATTTTTTCATGTTTTTTTAAGACTTACGTATTTGGATTCGCCACGATTGCAAACGGCGAACATATGAAATGGAACTCATAGAATGTCTTTATCACAAATTAAATAATTACATAATTGCCACGATTGCTACATATTTAAGGTTAAAGATGATATTTTATTAATATTCGAGTTTCTAGGTTTTCTGGTTTGCCCAAAGAATCCATGTAATTGTTTCTGTCTATAGACCGAGATATATATGAAGCGTTTCGAAAAAGATAACTTTAAATGTTCCACTTCTTTCAATAGAAGTCTTTCGAGACACTCAATATATCCTATACTATACATTTCGATGTCGTGAACTCTGTGTATTTCAATTGCTACACGAATCCCTCATCGGATGTATGTGGTCTTTTGTGCTGGCTTGGAAATGAATCCTGTAGAACCACTTTCGCCGATTCGTTACCTCCACTTCCCGCCTAAGCATCGGTAAGATGAAAGTTCTTATCGTCCATAAGGATATAACCATTTGTACCTGTATCTGGCCGGACGTGGATAATACGCGAATGTATAGACCACTGCAACAAAGAGCACGATTGCATGCAATAAAATTGACTAATAAAATTGATTTTTTTATTATTAACACATAATAGATATTAATTTATCACGAGAATCATGGAAATATATATATTAATTCTTTCCAATTTACTAAAAACTAATTTATTTTATGAAGATAGAGAAGTATAGGCCGGTATTTATAGTTGATTCTTATATTTAAGATCATTTTAATTAGCCTTAAGATATCTTGAATCACATGCTATATTAGTATCTTAAGACATTATTTTAAACAGTCTTAAAATATAGATAGATTATGAATATCGACTATAGTTCTTCAAATAAATATATACTAAGCATAATATTGAAAGTATGTACATGTATGTATCAGATATAAGGCTGATATTTCATCGTCCGACAAATTTTTCGAGAATATTGATTGATGGATTGATTGACATGGAAGATTTTTAAAAACTCGAGAGAAACAAACAGATTTTTTTTATTTCAGAATAAAAAACCGAGAAAAAGCTAATTTCTTTTTACTGGTAAAAAACAGATTTTTACAAAAACCTATTTTTTAAATATTCTGAAAAAAGGATTCATTTTCATAAATATTCGTTCATTAAAATACTTATATATATATCATTTCGATATTATTTAACATTTTTTGTCTTTGTAACTTTAAATATCAATATGGAAATCTATTTGCCTAATTAATAATGCTTTCTCGAAATTGAACTTAACAATATGTATATCCATTTTAGTGATTGCACTACATTTTGTTTGTTTATGGTCTGCCTTTTCACAGAAATCTTTTGAATGTAGCAACTAAATTCTAGAATTCTAGAACAAATATTAATTTAGCGTCAAATGTTCACAGAAAATATATCGAGTAAAAAATTTTCGAGGCCAAATTAAAAAACCTTTTATTATAGATTTTTAACTTAAAGTTTTTTAAAAAATAATCTTTATCTCTACTCGAGAACTTTTCAATTAACATGCTTGAAAAATTTTCGTATGATAAATAAAATATTAACCTAATATGAGACAAGTTTTACTCCAAAGCAATTTTTGTTTTTTGTTTACGAATAATTGCAATAATTTTGGACAAAGTTTGTCCCCATGGGCATATGCAGGGGAGAATAAGAGAGAGCGCTCTTTAAATTATTTTGTAAGAAAAAATAATTGAATTATGAAAATTATTCTTACAATAAAAAATTAAACACATTGCCTAATTTGTAGGTCACATGTTACTCATAAGAAAGTTTGTTGAAAATTCTCGAAAGCTTTAATAAGTTTTGTGAGGATTAATTTTTTCCTTTTTAATTGAAATCTTAGATATGCCCATGTTTGTTCTGTTTTGCCTATCTTTCTAAAATCTTATATATTTAAAATACCACATTATATGAATTGCCAGAAAAGTATATACTTAATTTTAATATACACATTTAGGATGAAATACGACGTTTATATTACTAAATACGTCGATTTATGTACTTTCCATTTTATTATTTGAAAGATAGAAATTTCAGTTCTAAAAAATATTCGTTTCACTCCGTCATACCGTTGTAAGAACTTTTTTGGAAAAGGATTATTTACATGTTCGCCTACTTATCGTCAACGCCGATAAGTTCTTTATAGTCGATGGAACCTCTGTAACGACGCATAACGTGCAAGTCGTTTGGCAAATGCTCGTCTTTGGATATTCCTTTTACGGAAATTATCCAGCGTGTCGAAAGCCGAGGTCGGTATCAATGATCCTTGACTCCGCCAGTAGTAAGCTGACGGCATCGGACTTAAAAGTGGCACCCTCAATGGGCCGCCTAAGCTATCATGAAGGTGATTCATGAACTGAGGCTGCCCGTAAAAGTCCACGTGTGGCTGCAACTTGGGTAAATCAAGGAAGTCTGAATGGCCCAAGAGAGATATCTTCAAGGGTGCGATTTGTGGTTTGGTATCTACAGAGAGACTCGCATACACTGATGTATCGTCGTGTGGCAGTTTGGACGGATCCAGCAGAGAGCCGTGCGAATTCGGATATTGGATTTGCTGTAACGGTGGGTATTCCACGTTCGGCTGGATTAATAGATTTGGATCCAGATTCGGAAAGTGATGATGCGACGTGACCTGCGATAGTTCAGGCCGCTGGTAAGCGCCGTCTTGAGGATTATCCTGTCCGTAGTTATGTGTCGGATCGTTGTAGTTTGTGGGATAGCGTTCCGGAACACCGTATGTCGAAACTGGATGTTGGGTGGGAGGATAAGAATTTACGTTGTTGTTGGTGAGGCTGTCTTGGCCAGCTACAGTTTGATCCTTTGAATCAAAACTACCTTTCGGCACACTGTTCAAGAGATTCTTGATAACGGAGCTTTTGGTCGGGTCCGGATTCTTTAATACTGCCACGTGAGTTTGTTGATCGTTGTTCTTGTCCAGGTCAGATTTCGTCGGTGTCACGATCAGCAGGCCGCCCTGGCCGTTGTCTGTGAACGTGACGTCTGTCAGTCTTGTCAACAAATTTATTCGGTACTTTATAAGAGTGTTAAATTCGTTAGTCAAGTTGGAGCATAAAAGTTGATACTATCGAGATTAGTACGTTTGTGCTAAGGGTATTACAACGTGTCTGTCGAGCAAGTGCTAAATGTGAAACAACATGAACAATACAGTTCTAGATTCTCATAATACACGAATGGTACACTTACACATATTTGAAAGGAATTATCACAGGATTTGTCACAATACGATATAGTGCGCTTGTGTCATGCTAAATTCTAGTAAATTTTGGACGTGATTGGCAAACAACAAGGATGTAATGATCCACGGTGTCACACCGTGTCATTTGTCGCTTGTTGGAAGATACACTAAATCTATCAGAATTTCAATTAATGTAACAAGACCTCTTTTCTAATGTACAAGTGAAATCATCTTACTTTTTGTATGATTATAAGTTATAAAATATTAGGGATGTGCAATCTCAATCCGATTTTTTGAAAAATTGATCTTTTTGCAAAAAAAGATCGATTTTTTAATCGATTCGTTAGAATTCGATTTTACGGCAGATCGATTCATTTAATAAGAAATTGATCTTTGAAGCGCAGGGATGAATTAAGAGATATTCTGATATATGATTTCATCCCTGTTGCTTATCGAATGTTAAACAAGGATAAAATGACATCTAAACCTGGCCTATTATGGAACAAAGTCGGAATGGATTCCGATCGGAATTATTCTGTTTCCCCAGAAAACACAATAGAAAAAATGTTGAAAATAATTGAATAATTCCGATCAGAATCCATTCCGATTTTGTTCTACGATAGGTGCTCCATCAGTAATGAATAACATAACACTTCATCTCTTTTATTTTTCTTTATTTTTACTTTTAACTGTCGTCAATTCTTCATCATATTAACACTGTTGTTGTCAAGTTTGATTCTGATAAGTATAGATATTTAAAAAGTCGTATGTTTTCACGTAATTATTTTATTATATTCTTGTTGCTATTAAATAAACATGTTTTATGATATGTATATAATTTTAAAAATTTAATATTTTCATTTAGATCTTTATCAATTTATTGAAAATTAATTCTACATATGTCGTGTTCCAAAGAATTTAAAGTTATAATATCATTACTATGCTTACACTGCTTACATTTACCATTTCGGATTTAGTAATGTTCACAGTTACACTTATTAATTATAACTGACAAAATATATTAATAAAATTCTGTTTTATAATACTTACTTAAATTTTATTTTATGACAATTGACACTGATAGTTATAATTATATTGAATTTAATGCCTTTATGTATGATATTTTATCAATTTTACATCAATGGTTAAAAACTGTAAATGTTAGATTAAACTTAGATTTTTAAATTAAAATTATTTTACTTGGAGACAAATCAGAATCGTGTTTTAATTATTTTATTGTCTTTGTTAATTTATATGATTGTACTAAAAAAATTTTAATTAAATCAATCTCTGATCTCCACTAGATCGATTTATTCAGCTCCGAATTTTTAGTAGATCAAATTCAATCAACCTGATTCAAGATTGATTCAGAAATCGATTCAATTAATGGAGATTGCACATCTCTATAAAGTATCTTAAATATCTGATATGAATTATCGTATATTACTTTTTCAAGTAATATATTTTTGCTGATGATTTCGACATATTTATATTTATATATCAGCGTTATGAAAACAGGTATACAAAAGGGGGCATATACACCTAGAGGTAGAAAAAAATCGATTTTTTCTACATATTTAAAGTATAATGTCTTAAGAATGTTTTTGTAGAATTATAAATCAATCCAGCGAAAAATAGAGAAGTTGTACGAAATTATAGACGAGGTATTATATATATTATAGATTTGAATGCATTGAAGACAGGTAGTCGTGCCTACGACAGGATGATTCACGCAGGTAAAAAAAAAAATCTTTCTCTATTCATTATCTTTATCAATAGCCTCAGAGCTGCATTAAAATTTAAAAATACGAACGATTAGTTAGATAACAATCTCGTCTGGACGAGCAATTGAAAAGGTTAGCAATCAAAAGTATAAACTGAATGTAAAACTTTAAATGCGTTTTTCTAAAAACGTAATTCAAAATGCGTGACCACTACATCTTGAAGAAGACTCGACTGATCGATTTGCAATTTTACACACTTTTTCCATGTACTGAAAACTAGTTTTTGACGCAAGATTTTTTTCTTACAATTATTATTTTTTTTTGTAGCCAAATCAAGTAAAATTTTTTATGAAAAATCGCTCTGTTAACTTTGACTAATTGCCATTTTATTCAAATGCAATATTTTATAAGCAAGATCTATGTTTCATTTTAAAACTTATGTATGTATATACCATTTTGCTTTCAGACGAGTCGTGTGTGAGCCGCAAACACTGTTTTATAAAATATGACGTATGAAAATTTGAATAGTGACTCTATTTTACATTATTTTTAATAAAATTTTAATGTTAAATAGAGAAAAATATCACCTTTACAAGGAATAAATCCGACTTCTTTATATCCGTTTTTTTCACAAAAAATTCGCAAAATTAGGCTTCGTTTTGATCCATCTAGATGTATATATACCTTCTTAAAAGAAATTGGAAAAGTATGTCAGGTCATGAAACAGGTTTTATTTGTAGTTGCTGTCTCTCGCCAACTTTCGGGGAAAGTGAAAGACCACGTGCTAATACATTCATGGGAAAACATTCGTGGTTCGTGAAACGAAATGTTCTTCCGGAAGGAGGACATTGACTTCATCGGCGATTGTGCGATACGGAAAGAGAAATTCGGGTGAGTCATCAAATGAATCAATGTGCGGAAAGAAAGATATTGCTAAAGTATCAAACAATTTAGCTAGATATAGGTTAGAAAATATTTTTTATTTATAATTATTTTAGACTATCAAAATAATTATGTAGGAGTTCAAGCTAATTGTTAGATTATAAAAATATTTTTGCTACATTGTTCATCATGCTTGAGTTTCCTATATAATTATTTTAATGTTCAAAATTCAAAAAAATTATTTTCAGATCTGTATATCATCCAGTTAAATTTTTAGATATTTAAACAAAATTGTTCCTTCCGTGCATATTCCGCAAAACAGTATCAAAATTCGATAAAAGATCGAAGATTATAATTGTCAGATTATATCAACATTTGACAAAATTTATTCGCGAAAGCAATATTCCATTACTTCTAATAAATTAAGGAATATATCTTCTTCAATTTAATTGTTTCGAAAGAGAAATTAAAGGTTTTAAAAAATAATTTTCTTCTTGCTTCATATCGAAGCTCTTCTCTTTTCTCGAATAATTGCTTATTACAACATCGGAAATATTAGATGGAAGATATAATCATTAAGACTTCATCAGCATAATTAATATTCTAAGTTAATTGTCGTTATCTCAGAAGATGCAAAAAACAGAATTTGACTCAAAGGACTTTGCAATGTTACAATTACATGTAAGAATGTGAAACCTACTGTTTGATGGCACGCCGTAGGTCTCGTGTGCTGAGAAGTCATTAGGCACTTCGGAAAAATCATCGGAATTTGGCGGTGATCCTGGGTAGCTGGGATTGTGTTCTGTAATTTTAAAAGGATATGATAAAATACTGTCATATATGAGAAGAAATAGAGATTTTACTTTTTTAATGAGATTAATTCAATATAATAATTATAAATCACGATATAATTAATGATTAATAAACGTACACTCAATAGTATTAGGTAATAATATAATGTCTGTATATATATATTGTAAAACACTTCATCGTATACTTGTTTATTTTAAAGCTTTTTTATCGTTTATAATATTCGATTGTTACAGCTTTTTGAACGAATTTGAGAAAAGCGAATAATACTCATTGACAGTTAGGTCTCGAACGTGTGATGCCGTGAATATCTGGCTTCACGGATAATCAGTTAGCTTGTAAATACTAAAATGACTTTCTATTGCTATTATCGATATAAAATTATATCTTTGATAAATTTCTACTCGATAGACAAGTAAGCGTACAATAGAAAGTAAGAAAATGTGTCAAGTTTTTAGTACTTTATTTGCGACGTATAATTTGCGTATGTGCATGCAGATGTTTAATTTTTAAATAGATTTATAGTTGATTTTTTATTATCATAAAAAATAATGACAAAAGCTTAACAACAAATTCTGTTCAGCAGAGATTGCATTTTATCTAGATATGAAAGAAAAAAATGTCTTTTTTAGGATTAAAAAATTTAAAGAACTACAGTTTTTTAACGTAAAAAACTTTTTAATTTTTTCTATCAAAATTATAAAAAAAGATATAGAATTAATTTTTTTTATTAAAATGTTTAAATCTTTATTTCGGAATTATCTTTCGTTTTTATAACTTTAAAAAGCGAAAATATTTTTGCATTGTTATTTATGAGCGTATCCAAGAGCGTATCCATTTTCGAGGGGAACAGGAGGAGACTTTATCAATTTTGTTATCATAAACAATAATTTTTTACGTTAATAAGTTAAATAAGACTTTTTTGAATATTTACAATGTACAAATGTCTCCTTCTCATTTATGATTTTAAATAGGAAAAATATTTACATTTTGTAAAACATAACTTTTATTTTTTTTTCTAAAAAAGTGTAGGTAAAATATAGTTATTAAAAAATAAAATGTATAATTGTATAAATGACTATAGTTAATATTTTAACGCATTCTATTTTTAGCTCAAAAATTTTAAGAAAATTTTTCTATGTATCTTAGTCATTCTGTCGAAGCTTCAATTAACAGAAGAAAAATTATACTTTATATATGTTCATAATGAGAAGCAGAATTAACAAAAGAATTATTTAGAAACAAAAGTAAAGTTATATTTTTTTAATTAAAAATGAAAAAATGAATAAGATAGTTTGTGGAAATTGACTCCTATGAATACACTCACGGCGGTATCTAATGAGTTAATAATAAGTAATTCTTTTTAGCTGAACTTTTGTACCAGTTCATTTTCTTCTTTTTCTTTTTAGGAGGAAAAAAGAGGAAAAAACATGAACACTTGCAAAAATTCAGCTAAAAAGAACAGGCCTAATGTTTTTTTCGAAACTGAATCTAATAGCGAATTCGATTGGATACACTAGTGCATATACACTGGTACATATTAAAACAGTTGTAGGTACATTAATAAATTATAAAATACATATTCTACCTAACAGCACAATAAAGTATATTGAGATTTAATCAGTTTTTATATTTATACTAAACATCTTTACGTTAATTTGTGTACGATAAGCTTAATGTGTATCAGTGCTGAATATGTTCAATCGAATTTGCTTTAAGTATCCATGATCATTACTACTTATAATTGGTGATTGTACTACATTGTTTATATCTACAAAGTTTGTCCCGATTTGCGTATATCAATCCTCCCTCTTCCCTCCCTCCCTCTCTCTCTCTCTCTCTCTCTCTCTCTCTCTCTCTCTTGTGGAAAACAAGCAGTAAGCAGAAACATCAAGGAGTATCTCTATCAAGCAGCATGACGTACATGCTGTTTAGTCGGCAACGATGTACGCAGTTGTGTGAGCGTCGAAAATAGTTGAAAACGTCTAGCATCGCATTTTATTATGACTGAGCGAATCATAGTAAAGTCAACAGTCAAAGTCATAACAAGTCCAACAGAGGATGCATTAAATTTTGCCAAAAATTTGTCCATACATATTTCGAGACAATCGACATGATGATAATGACTCTGAGTGATACAATACACAAATAAAAGAGTGGTTTAGACAGTTCAAACTTCAAACATGCCGTGTCTCAATGTATAGTGATTCTCGTTCTAGCAGATCTTCAACATAAAGAACAGCTGAAACTGTGGAACAATCAACGAAAATTGTTTGACTGCACAAGAGTTAAAAGAGAACTTTGCAATCCCAAAAACTATTGTTTCTCGAATTTTGATTGAAAATCTGAGAATGAGTCATGTGTGTGCAAAATTTGTTCTACGAGTGCTCCGGCAAAAAATTGAAGTTGTCGAAAATATTCTGAAATTCATCAGAAAAAATTCTGAGTTGCTCAAAATGATTATTACTGACAATGAAATATAGGTTATGACCTTAAAACAATCTTTACAATGGACGACGAGAAAAGAGTCTCAATCCAAGAAAGTGCATCGATTGGAGCAATGTGAAGGCAATATTCGTTTTCTTCGTCCAGAAAGGTGTTGTACATCACGAATGTGTTCCACAAAGTTGCAATACACAAAAAGTACTTGGAAGTTCTTAAATGATTGAGTGACGCAGTGAAGAGGAAACGGCCGTATTTGTAGAAAAGTGGGAACTGACTTTTATATCATGATAGCGCATCTGCCCATTTATCTCATCCTGATTCAAGATTTTTTGACTGAACACAACATTGTTCAACTTCTGTACAGTCTAGATGTAGCTCACTTCTGGTTATTTCCCAAGTTGAAAAATCCGTTAAAAAGCAAAAGATTTGACGATATTAAAGAAATAAAACGAAATGCGATGAAGAAGCTGCTGGTTCATCACAAAAAATGATTTTTAGTATTGCTTCCGGGAATAAATGGATCGCTGGAAGAAGATCATTGCTTTGAAAGGAGATTTTGTAGGCGACATTGTCCATCCCTCTGAAGTAGTTCTTTCTCACAATATAGACAAAGGTCGGATACTTTTGGGAGAGAGATACCTCATATTTTTATACAAAAATCTTTTGAATGAATACGAAAATTGAATAAACAATAATATGCTAAATGTCCAAAGAAGCTATATAATCAGTCCTAAACAACTTTAAAAAAAATCTTAAAAAGTCAAATTTTCATTCCAAAAATTTTTTAGGGCCGAAGTAAAAAACTGACTTTTTATTGATATTTTTATTGAAAATTTCTAATTTTTTCGGTAATTTTTATCTCTAATTTACCGATATGTTGAACCGATGGATGATCGTAGTAAATCTCTGACGGATGTTTTGATTGCGCATTGGCGGCCAAGTGTTTACCGAAGGATGTAATAACATCTCCTGCTTTACTGACAACTTTGCCTTTACCCGCTAACAGGTAACCACTTCCTTTAACTAGTTGACCTTTGAGGGCCAATACGCCGCCACCAATTGCCTTGAGAGCTTGAAATAGTGTACTAAATATCACCTTCTTGAAATCCCATGGACCAAATGGCTTTTCTTCGTACTGAAAAAAATAATGAAATCGAAGTAAAATTATATTATAACATTAGGTTGTAATTTATTGCGTAAGAAAATAAACATAAATGTTGAAATAGCGGAAGTGATATATCATTTTCATCTCTGTCCATCGTCGTCCTTTCCCATTCAATTTTTAATTGATGTATTAAATTGCTTGTTAGGCAACATGATAGCTTGACGCGCACTGCGATTTTCACTTCGCTGTATCATTTACTTTAATTGCTATGCAGAATATATCACGATATCCAAAGAGAAAAATCTTGATAATCACGAAGCAATTAGGAGCATGGATAATGGAAAACGTGAACAATGTGAATGAAGAACTAGTTGAGATTTCGCTCCTTTGCGGCAGTGTGGATGACTGACATGTTTTCAGCAACAACTTTTCTCTTTGCAATTGCATACTAATTAATTAGTTTCTCTCTCTTTTTTTAATCTTTATATAAAAATTTAATTTTGTCTATACTATTTTATTTTTTTTGTAACATCTCTATTATCACTTGTAATAAAATTTACTTCATTCGAATAAATACGAATGCAAAGTACACGACATTAAAATTCATCGCGCACTGAAAGATAAATATTCTGATTTGTAATTATAATCATATAGTAAAATAATTATTTAAATTGTTAAATAAATTGTGTTTTAAAACTGAAGAAAAACTGAAAACTGAAAAAGATTTCGGCGTGCAGTTTGCAGAATCAGATATGTATAGAAACATTTAAGAACTAATAATAATATCCGCTTTGATCGAATGTAGGAATGTAGTTCTCTTATTTAATTAAAAGTAAGTAAATAATTATATGATTAGGATTATCTATTTTTTTATAGTTTATATTACTTTATAATGTTAGTAATAATTATATTTATTTTATATCATTATATTCACTACAATTATTTTCTATGTTTTATACAAAAGCATTTATATTCTACATTCTATATTTAAAAAAAATTGGTATTAAAAATGACTATGAATTATATCAGTTATATTTTTTTGCATATAGAACTATAAAATATAATTATTACACAGTACAACATACGTTCCCTCTCGTGAAAAAATCAAAGAGATTTTGAAAATAGATGTAAAAAAAAATACCCGTGTCTCGGCTTTTATCAGATCAAGTCATTAACATTTTTTATGCAGCCATTTATCATATTTGCTTCATATTAATTTTTTACAATTATTTTAAATTATATAATTTTTTAAAATAAATAATTGATGTTTTTGCATGTGAAATTATGCGAAATTATGAGTTCGAATATAAAAAAAAAATTGAGAATTTTTTTTTCATGTTTTCAAATTTTTATATAATGATAATAATAATACAATTATATTGTAATTATAATTATTATAAGAATCTTGATCGTTTGATTTGCCGTTTGTATGATTTCGGTTTTGTATCACGAACAATAAACCAATACAAATTCACCAAGCATGTGTCTGATGTCTTTGCTTTTCAAATGTTTCTCAATAATCGCAATGTCTTGATGAAAGCGTTCACCATCAATGAATTCATCCAAAGTAAATTTTTTTGGTAGAAAAAAATCTAAATGATTGTGAAGAAAGTGTATATTTTGAGTGACATGTTAATTACTTCATTGCATGAAAAGCCGAAATCATTTCAGCAACATTTTTTTTGTAATTGTCGGCTTTTTTATTTATTGCTCAAAAAATTTTCGATGATAGTTACTAAGTAATTCAATACCGAGACACGGATATGCTTTCCTAATATCTACTTTCAGAATCTCTTTGAATTTTTCATGGAATGAAACCTGTGCTGTACAGTATAATAAAAAGACATTTGGTGATACTTAAAAAACGTTAATGACTTGATTTAGTAAAACACCGAGATATGGGTATCTGGAGACACTGGTAGTGTCTCGGCGCTAAGCTACGCACAGCAAAACTGCGCTACTATCGAGGCTACTTTACACGAGCCGGCGAATTATGCCAAATCGAGATTATCGGATCTTAATAAGGGTTGAATCAATCAAGTTCTAAGTGTGCTCAATCGATTGCGACTAGTTGGAATTTATAATGAAAG
>Ga0157363_1002811_pt1 | contig 15497 bp, 7 predicted proteins | sample AttsexASBM1_FD_111477 | JGI IMG/M metagenome (GOLD analysis project Ga0157363, IMG submission 111477) | Fungus gardens microbial communities from leaf cutter ant in Ribeirão Preto, State of São Paulo, Brazil - Atta sexdens ASBM1 | ecosystem: Host-associated > Fungi > Mycelium > Unclassified ...
AATACGTTATTTATTACAATACGTTTTATTACAATACATTTTATATCGATTTGTTTTCTAACGTGTTAGGCTATAATATCTAACATTAATAAACCAAAATTTTTTGTTTCTTATACTTGTTAAACTTACTAAAATATATTTAAATCAGTTCTGTGACTATATTTTAATGTTAAATTTACTTTTGTTCTTTTCTCAAATGTTTTAATTTTCATAGATCTTTTCATCATTTTTCTTGATTATCTGAAAAACTGACGATAGAGCAAAACGAATTGGAATTCAGTGACTCAAAATCTATAAGAAACATTTATTTCGAGTTGGCTCTCCAAAAATTTTCTTTGTGGTCCTACATTATTAAAGCTTCTACTCACTACAGCCATCTTGGATTGTGTGAAACGAAAAATACATAAAGAAAATTCTGGCAAACCATATTAAAACATATTTTTTAAATAAAATAGTATTTGCAATTGAATAAAAAAATAGATTTGTAAAATGTATACCGAAAACTCCCTTTGTGTTTCAGTAGTTAACAAATATATTTGAAATTGAATTATGTCTAACTAAAAAAAGAAACAAGCTATATAACAGTTGTCGAATCAAGATAAATATGATTTTATTTTGAAACAAAAAGAGAATTCAATGTACATATTTTAGTATATTTTACGAGTGTATTTTATCAAATGCAAATATTATTTTATTAAAAAATATTTCTGTATTGTGCAAGAATTTTCATTGTGTTTTCTCTTCTGATATAACATATCATCAATTTAAAAATCTGTGCTGAAGATGCTTTAAATTATTATACTTATATTCAGGAGCTTTAAATTATACTTATAATAATGATCATAATCATCATGTCTCTCATATCTAATTCTGTTTTTCCTTCTTCGCATTTTACCAATTTCTTTACGTTTCGAAGTCAACATTCAGATCTTCGAGATTACATGTGCAGTCGCGTACGATCATTAAGATTCGCTTTTACTTTCTTACTAGACTTACACGGGAAAATAGCCACGCAAAAACATTCTCCGCGCTTTGTGCTTCAACATGATTTGCTCTTTTCTTCATCAAGAAGTGGAGGAGCTTTTCTTACTTCGTTCTCTTCGTGTGGATCTTCGTATGGACCTCCTCTCCTGCTTCGCGTAAATTTAGCGGTAGATTTCGAGCCTGTGAGACATTTGCCGCGCCATTTGCCGCATGTTGCGGGCGTTACTGCGAGCTCGCCGTGTCCTTAAATACACTCAAAAACTCGCGCGTACGCTTTTACGAATCCTCTGGTTCAAGATCGCTGAGCCCTCGTCACGCGAATATATTTCTAATTTTTTGTTTTATTACCTACGCTACGTATTTTCAGCAAGATTTTAATTGCACGTTCAAGGAGCTTTACAAGTGCAAAGGCGGAAATAGGAATTTATGCAAGATTGAACTTTTATCTTTACGGATTTATATTGCTTACTGAACGAAGCTAATGACTTAGAGTATAACCTAACAAACCGTAAAACAAGGCTTTTGCAGTTGTAACTGCTTTATGATGTCCTTATGGGTTATTCCATTTTTCCGCAAAGGTCGAAGGTCCTGAAAATCTCCGGTTTTGACAAAGAAGAAATTTTGTACGCCCCAGCAAGCCTTTCAAAGGCAAATTGCGACCGTTTTTGCGCGCTCATAGAGTTCGTGGATCGCAAAATATATCGCGGGATACGTGGTATTAGATTGCGGGGGTATGGCGTGGCGTTTTGAAAGGGATATTTCCTGCCCGGTATTATCCTTTGCGACGCATATTCGTTTTAGTCCTAGCCGCCATTGAGCGTGAATTGCTAGGTCCACGTGCCATGCATGTGGAAATAATAATAGCAATTTATTTTCAAGGGACAAACGGTTCACCTTTCTGAAAGGAACTTTTCCGTTCGTCCGATGATTTAGGCGTGCTCGTATAAAAAGTTTTATGAATATGAATAGTAAGAAGCAACATATTCTATGCAAATTCTTTCCCATTATTCTTTGTTAATTAAATTTTATTAAATATCTTTACTTGCAATATCAGTATGGTTAATTCAATATGCTTATGTTGTGTTCGTTGCATGTATGCTCATATTTTTACTTTATTGATAGTGTGATACTACATACTTATTCTATTTATAGTTGATAAATGACCATGTTTACGGAGCTGTCTATTGGAAACATGTCGATAGATTTTGATAAGTATACTTATAAGAATTATTACAGTACATTATGATTTAAAAGATATATATACATTTAATAAAAGATATATACATTTAATGTGTCAAATTTTTTAAAACTATAAATTTTATTTAATAAGATAATATTTTTTAAATAAAAAGGATACTTATCTTTAAATGTATGATTGTCTAGTCTAAAATAAAAGTTAGCATCGCGACAGTTAGCATTCCTACGACACCTGCATATCATTTTTTTTTTAAAGTCACATTTGCGAGATCTTCTCGATTGATCCTTGTTCATATAAGCGCGTAAAAGTGTGCACACGTGTGCACACTACCTCATGCTGTACGTCTATTCTCTGCTCGACGGACGAGGGTTACAGGCCTTAAATGTCTGTTTGTATTTATAGAGCTACGACATGCATTTCGGGGAACCTCTCCTTTCGCCGATCTTCGAGGACGATATGCGCCCCCGATGTCGCGTTGCCTCTTAGTCAGCCTCTTTATTCGCGAACCGGAATTCGTTCTATGAACAAATGAAAAGACACTACGGCGTTCCCTTATATTCTTTCTTATCGCTCCTCACAGATCGGCATTAGTCATGGCGGATAACAGAAATAGATATCAGAACTCAAAATAAAACGCAAAAGAAACGCACTTTTATTGGTCCTGTTGAGATATATTCAGTTTTAATGTATTTTTTAATACAATATTGATTAATACAATATTGTTTAAAAATTCTCGAATAGAAAAATACAAAAATATATTTACATTTTTGATATCAAAGTCGTCCTATGCTTACATAAATTTGATAAATTGATGATAATTTTAAGCATAGATGTTTAATGTTAATTTTAAGTATAGATGTTATTTAACATATATTAGTGATTATTATGGCTAATCGCGATCTAAATATGGATTGCCTTGAATTTATTAACACTGAAAATGGATAAGAACGTGTCCTCGGAGCCATTGACCATATCGTTATGAAGGTTCAGCGTTACGTGCACAACTTCTTATACCGGTATCTTTTTTTCTAGCTATTGATATAGTTTTATATATAACTGCATTAACCTAGGAAATCAATCACAAAAAATGCCGTGAAGAAGTCGTGAAGATTACTTAAATTAATAAATTTTCTTATACTTCTTTCTTAACTTCTTCGTCTTAATAAAAGATTACAAATTTAATATTATACATATAAAAGACAAAGAGAACGACTCATAATACATACATTAGCTCTCACTGTTTGTCTCTTTTTCTCTCTTCCTTTCTATTTGTTATCATTTTTTTACCTTAAATATTTTTTACCTTAAATATATTTCCATGTTAAAAAGTTTTTTTTTTTGCGACAGAAGTTTCGTTGACCAAGCGCGCGCTGGATTCAATTATAATTTCGCCAATCGATACGACGATTATTTATGACGATAGTAATGTGAATTGAGGGGTCCGAATATTTCGTGGAACTTCGATTGTGTCATGCAAAACTTTGCATGCACGCAATTCGTTTCTATGGCGTGCGTGACGCACCTTGCACGATACTGAGATGCATATTTTATTAGGGAACAGTATCTATTATGAACGTTAAATGAATACATGGTGATAGCTGGCGTAAATAATAAACGGTCAATCTTCCCAGGACAAAGAAAACTGATGAAATTTCGATGATATTCACACATATGAACTACATTTAGAACCGCGATACGTGTTTCATGTTTTTTCGAAACTGAATTATTCGGAATTGAGTTCACGCAAAGCAGTTTCGATCGCCGATACCAATTTAGAACCGGGGTGAATATACGAAGCCTTTTTTGTACATATGCTCGATCAATCATCGCGTATTTTCGTCATAGATATAGATTCGGGTCATCGCCTCTAAGTAACTACATAATTATCGGTATACCTGTATGTCAAAAGTTCACACATCGAATGATCGATCGTGTGGCGATAATCACATATAAGTATGTACACGCAAAACAGTGTCCTGATACATACGACTCTTATGTGCACTGCATGATACTCGACAATGTTTGGATTACGTCGGCTTTCCGAAATAATGATCAGTTAAACTGTGTTGTGTGTGTTATGTACAGCACATCGCGCACTGTTTGTTACTGCAATTTGGTAAATATCTCTTAACACGTGAAATGTCTCGACTTCAAATCAGAATCTGTCGTTATAAACATTTTAATTAAAGGCTCTGTAGATTTTTGTTGTTAAACATTAAAATTTAGGGCAGTTTATATGAGAATTATATTAGCTGTAGAAGATATCGATCTGGAGGAAGCTCAAGACATATAGATACGGAACAATGTGAAATTAGCTTCAATTGTGTACTGTTCTCAGTTAAATTGCTCGGTCATAGTAAGTATATTATGTAAGTAGTTTCCGTAAGAATAATAATTTCTGTACTCAAAGCATGTATTATGTAATGTATAAATAAGTTACATATGTTATTAGATAAAATGAATGAAGTCTCCTATCATCTACGAAATTACAAAATAAACATAGTAAAACAATAAATTGCCAAAATTATAATACAAAAGTAAGACTCATTATTTTGTTATACATCACGAAAATGTATTCATGTATTTCTTTTGAAATTACAATAAGCAAATATATTTAAATTAGAGAACTTTTTCTCCGTGAAATATTCAACAAAAAAATCGCTCGTATAATTTTTAATTTCTATTTTCTGCTTCATAAATATTTTTATAAATTTTTCATAAGTATGATTTATTATCAACAGTAAAATATAGAAAAATCGATGTGTAGCTTTTGTATCATAAATGTGTTGAATCATGTATATACTAATCAACGTAATCGAACATTATCCGTTCATGCTATACTGTTATTTTACAACGATAAACTAGGCATTTATGAAATTAAAAGGATTTTTAATATCATAAAAAGCGCTGTAGATTCGAGTTCCTCTTTAAGAGATCATTTTAAAAACAGTTAATTGTATTATTCTTCAAATGATATTTGTAATATTAAAGTCAATATAAAGAAGTAAAATGAAAAAGGTCAACTATTTTCCATCATCGATACTCGCAGAAATTAACGTGTCAATAAATTTCACATCAATTGGAATTTCCCATAAAATTTGCAATATTAATGGGTAACACGTGCAATTAGCGAATAACGCGGAACTGCGCGCTGCGTCGGCATTTCATTAAATATAAACTTATTTTAACGCGTTTCTATGTCTGCCGCGTATAAAGAAAGGATCGTGGGTTGTAACAGAATGAAATTTATATCTATCGTTAATAAAACAATCTCGATTTAAAATATGACATTATATTCTCATTCGAAGGAACATGACGTTATTAAAGTTTCATAAAAAAGGAGAGTATGAAAAAGACACAATATAGTATCTCACTGGAAAAAGAGTCTGGTTGCATTAATTGAAATTTTAGTGGAACATGAACAATTCCTGAATTTTGTAAAATTTATTCTAATTCTAATGAGAGAATCAGAATTTTGATTGATGTGATCAGAATTTTCTGGTTCATTTCATTTTCAATTGAAATTTCAACAGAAATTTTTCAGGAGTAAGGATGTGAGGTATCAAGAATGATAATATGAGATCAACGAAAAAGTGCACAATGGCCGAAAAAAGAAGAATGAGAAAGAAAGAACATGGCGGCAGCTAAGAAAGGGATCGACACAAAAGAACGATTTTACAACGACATTTTCGTCTGAAATAAAAGTGCCACTGCAGTAATAATATAATTATTGTTGCATCGTATATATCTATAAAGATAATGAAAGTACATGGATAGAAAATTAAGAAGTCTGAAGAAAAGATAGGTTTTCAATAACAAGAGACATAGAAGCTGAAATCGTGTAGAAAATGAGAGAAGAGAAAAGAAGATAAATAATGTTTGAGAAAAAGGGGGAAAAAGAGAAGGTAACAAACAGAAAGAAAGAAAGAGAGAGAAAGACAAAAGGCAGTATAATGATCAGAGCAAAAGATTTGCAAAGGGAAAAAAGGAGACACGTAAGAGCAGACCAGGAAAGGAACGTGAGGCAGTGAAAGGACGAGAAGGTAAGAAGGTTGCAAAAAGGAATAGGGCAACGTCGGCAATGAGGGTGAACGAGAGAGGGCGAGAGTGTAGCTGTAGGTTGATGCGGCATGCGCATGTTGGTACCTGCCTACGGCCACATCCCCGCAGTCCCAGAACTTCGATCAATAATCCATCCACTCTGGTTCTGAGTGAAAATTGTCGCTAAGCCGAAATAACGATGTCATTTTATCTTCCTCGCCACGTGCGATCGAAGCCGAGCGTCAGCGTCCGTACATAAAAGCACAGAAAGAAAGAAACAAGGAAAGAGAGAGAAGGAGAACAAAGAAAAATGCATTGTGCAAATGTACAGGGAAACTTGAGAAATGAAGAAACAGGGGAGAATAATGATAACGAATAAAGAATTAATCGGCGAAATGGATCGTAGCGCACGTAATAAAGTTACAATTAATGAAAGCAGTTACAGAGTGACATATCTAAGAAGATAAGATAATCTTAAATTTTTAAAGGAGGAAGAGTAATGAGAGAAGTATCATTACTGCAACTTCCAATACAAGAAACTTGCAAATTTCACTTTGCAATGGTCTTTGCTAAATTATCAGATGAAAATCAAAATGGAAAATTATATTGTAATGTATACAAGGTATAATTTACTGACACAGTTTAAAACTAAAGAACGATGAGATGAGATGAGATAAAAGCATCGCGTTCAATGAGCAGTGGTAGCAAGGTCATCGTTCACGGGTCAAGAAATAATTGGAGTGAAGGGTGTGTATCCTGTCTCGAGTTCCTAATGAGAATTAAAAGTTTTAATTTCGCATCCTGTGCGGGGGCGAACGCGTTACGCTCGTCCGCGCTGAGCAAACTATGAAGTTATACTTTTGTGAAAAACGACGAAGAAAATGTCTAATCCTTTTAGCGATGATTTAATATTGTTCGACCAATTGCACGCGACAGAAATCCTTTGTTGTCCTTTGTTCCTTCAGCAATCTTCACGACTAATTTAAAGAACGGTAACAAGATGGATGTGAGTCATAGGATGATGAAATCCTTGAATCCAAGAATACGTGAAGACATGTTATCTGGGAAATATAACCGACAAAGTAGTCTTTCACGGGTCGTTAGGTTATTATATTACTGATTTAAACTCTCCTTGTTGGCACAATTCAGCGAGACATTAATGAACTCGTCATCGCTAAGAATTGCCACTGTCGACTATCAGATGCAGTTACTTATTATTAGTGGAACGCAGGGGGGATGAATTCATTTTGCCGAAATATATAGGATACCTTTTGTCCAACGAAAATTTCAACACTGCTTTTATTTTAAAAGGATATTTATAATAAAGTTTAATTGAGAAAAATGTGCCGAGATAAAGCTTTGAGGCGTTACTTAAGAATACCCGATAATGTTATTACGTATGAGGTATATTTTTAGTGGGTATCAGCAAGGCTAACGGTATAGAAAAAATTCTCAATGCTGCATTATGTATATTACATTATATACCGTTCTAATATTATTTAATACCATATAACACTGTTTATTTTCCACCTGATATTATCTAACATTACACGATACTGTATACTATATTACGCATCCACGCACATGATGTGTTATATTTATATGGTTTCACAAAATAAAATCTGTTCCCTGTTCACTCGATTAGATTTATTACGTGAATGCACTAACGTCGATTGGGCGAACAATTCTTATAGCTCGACGAGCACCCAAGAGGTAAAAAAAAAAAAAAGAAAAAATTTTGTATTCAATTTGTGCTCGCCGTCATGAAATTATGAAATACTGAAATAAATGAATTTATCCAAATTGCAAAGTCGAGCCTGTAGAGGAAGATTATTCGGGAAATGTCTTCTCGTTCATATTTTTATGTGGTACCCAATGACAGTGTATTGAATGTATCTTTTTTTCGATATGTGAGATATTTAGATGGGAAAACTGTATTAAATCTTGAATGCAGTTGAAAAATCGTGCAAGAGACGTTTTACAAATTGATACCGTTTATATTTCTATCGTACTAATAATATCTATACTTAATCCTCTGTCTGCAATCATATTTTTATTCCCTGCGTCTGCAATTTGGGTTTTTTCCAATCTAATTTTGTTTTACTGTTCTAGGGTGCAGTCCACTCGGTATTGCCAATGTTTCGAAATATTTAATTGGAAGAAAGAATTTTGTTAATTAATCAATTAAAAAATACTTCAAAGCATTTGTATCATGTTGTTTTCCAAATCCAATTAAGTCTTTATATTCTCTTTCTTGGAGTGAGATTTCACTTCAAGAAATTTAAAGAATTGAGTTACAGCCCACTTAATGCTACAAATGCTTTGAAGTATTTTTTGATTAGTTAATTAACGAAATTCTTTCTTTGAAGTGAAATTTCACTCAAAAAGAATGAAAATTGTTATTCTTTTTTAAGAAGTCAAATATTTTCACTCTTCTCTAAAAATGACTGTATTTTCACTTTATTAGAGTGAGATTTCACTCTAAGAAATTTAGAAAGTAGACTTTCAAAAAATGTAGAAAAAGTCAGGATTACTTAGAGGATTAAAAAGAAAGAAAGAGAAAGAGAAAAATTCATTACTAATAAAATTTCATTAACGTTTACACTTTGTAATAACACACATTGTAACCTTCCTTGATCTGACTATCTGAAACAAAGTCTCAGCTGACGTTTCGTTTAAACGTAAAGAGTTAATAAAGAATCCATATACGTATCCTCGTCATTGGCGTTTCTACTGAGATTCTATCATAATCGCTTTCCACTTTGTTCACACTTTATGACACGAACGGCGTGTACCGCAGAGTTTCTCACTCCTCACTCACACCCACGATACTATACTTCGCGATGATTTTATCTCGAGATGAATATCGCGCTACAGGAGAACGAGGCAACAATGGCAATGCGATACTTGACGATCGCGTTTCGCTGTACAGAGAGATACGTCTCGCCCGAGCGCATTCGTGATGCACGTCATCCGGTATTAGTGACTTTGTGCAGAAGATGACTCGTCGTCGAGGCGGAGATGAATAATGCATTTAATATCGCGATAACTGAATACTATATCTAACTTTAGATTTGCGCGAGTTCTAAATTCCGTTGGTACGCGAGTTTGATCAACGAACAATACGTTTATCTCGCTGCCAAACGGCACGATGGAATGACAACTGTCCGTAATTCGATTTCGGATGTGTGGGCGCGGGCTTAACGACCTACCGTTCCCGCACGTGCGGGATCTCCCCATCGGAGATTTCCACATGTACACACCGACGGTTACATTTCTCCATATATATTCGTTTATTTGTTTGTTTATTCGCGTGTGTAAGTCGCTTGCTGTGTTACGAGCACAATGCAAATGTGCTGACTGGTCGGCTTGACCGGCAGATTTTGTTTGACTCATAGGGCACCCACATCGACTAGATTTGGTCAAGCGGAAAGAAGGCGAGACGCGAATTCATTCATGCGTTTATTTCGAGCCCGACAGCTCACTTTTGCATCATCTCGATGATGCTCTTCTGCCTTCTTTCTCTCTATATCCCTTTCATTCGTTCTTTCTCTCTCATTTATAAATAAGAGGCGAAATCGAAGTGGGAATCATCTGGTTGGACACGCCCGTTTCTACTTCGTCTTGCGATAGTGAAATTGTTCAAGCACGCGTATGAAGTTTCATTTCATACATTTCAAAATTATTCTTTGCTCATTTCTATTTTTTTTTCTATAAATAATATTATGAAAAAAATATTATGAACTGTTGTTACATTTTACATCTTTATAAAATATATTTTATAATATACTTTAAATATATTTAACGACAATGTATTGGGTGAATTCAAAAAGTTAGTGCCCGATTAAAAAAAAAATTTTGTGTAAGTTCAGGATATAATATTTTACTCAAACTGGCAATTATATTACTCGAGAGAAAAGTTTAAGAATCTGTTTTTTTAATTGCAATACGATAATTTAACGGAGTTATGAGCAATCGAAATCAAAATTATTAAAATATAAATAATAAAAATTCAGATGAGGCTAATGAGAGTCATACGTTGTTGTAAAAGCGAAGAGATAGGAGTAGTTAAAAAAAGTTACATCGTATATTAGATATATATCGTTCTTCTGAATATGATTTCGTGTACGTACAATATGACATGTCATTTAAAATTTTACGTTACAATATGACATGTCATATTATAACGTTCAATTTTAAATGACACGTCATGTTGTACGTACACGAAATCATATTCAGAAGAACGATATATATCTAATATACGGTGTAATTTTTTTAACTATTGATATGATTGTGAATCGTATTTTTGAGTTTCTTTTTTTCGTTTCCCATTGAGTAAAGAATACTGCAATTTCTGCCAATTCTGCAAGTGACTTGCTCTCAATAAATGAATTTTTGGATTTTGTAATCGCTGATGAAGACTCCAAGTGAGCTGAAATGTTCGAAATGAAATAACATGAAAATAACCATCAACATCTGAGGATTATTTATTTTTCCTATCTCTTCGCTTCTACAATAGTGTATGACTCTCATTATCTTCATCTGAATTTTTATTATTTATATTTTAATGTTTAAGCTTCAGAGTCTTAATTTATATTTATATTTATATTTAATTTATTAATAATATATTTAATTATTAATAATATATTTAATTTAATCGAAGTCATAATATTCTTTTTATTTCATTTGGAATAACTTAATAATAAAAAATCTTAGAAACATTAAAAAAAATAATTTTGTAGGGAAAACTTTAAGCTTTCACATTAAAAAGTTGAAAATTTTTGTAAATTTTTTTTACAAATGACCATAAAATGAGAAGAAAATTTCCCATTTTATCCAGCTTAGTTTTTTATATGTAAAAATTATCAAACTCACAGAAACTGAAAAAGTGAATTGTCGAAAACAACAGACTTTAAGCTTTAAAACTTTTTTTAAATTTAAATTTCATTCATTTTTAATGAATAACAATTGCAGCTGCTGGAATTTTGAATAATAAATCGAACACAAATTTTTGCATTCAATATGTAAAATGTAATTTTATATTTTTAGAAACGTTACATAATTAATATAATAGTTGTTACAATTTCGCAGATATTTTTTTAAAGACTTAAAAAAGCAAACGTTAGTGCGTTGTACGCCTTCTTTTATAATTTATATAGAATATTAAATAAATCCGGTGAAAATTGGACGCGACATTGATTTCCAACGTTGCAAGTTGTAAGTTAACGTGAAATAATTACATCGCGAAAATCGGCGTGACGAGGAGAACCTTGATCGCCCGTATCTCTCGATTCTAGACGGTTAAACATGTGTACGCTCGAAATAGCGAAAGGGTTAACGCGCAACTTTACGCTGTCTCATCGATTGCGAGCATAGTGTATGTGCGGATAAGTGACATAATATTCGCATGATTAAATCAGAGTTTTCCTGTCAGCGCGAGCCATGTTGTTTTCTTTCATATAGGATGAAAACGAGTGACACAAAATATTGAAGAATCGCAATGTCCGAATATACCCCCACATACAGAAAAAAATACATACTGTATGCAAATAACAGTTACTTGTTTCAAATATTCGAAATATTTCATATATCACAAATCTATCATAAATCACAAGCAAATTTATTCAAAATATATTCTGAATCCTAATAAATTTACTTCAATCAAGATTATTAAATTAAAATAAATTCAATTTGCTTATTATAATATAATATATGTATTATAATATAAAGTTTCTTCTTTGCGTGTGCAAAGAATTTTATACTTTTCAAAAGAAAAATTCTTGTTTCAAGTACATACATAATAATGAGTTTTTCTAAAATTTGTAATATAGATAAAGGTAAAAAAGATATGCCAAGTACATAAAAAAAGACTTTATATTTATTCAAGAATTAATTATTCCAAAAAATTCTAATTCGTCTACTTTCAACCAAAATTTTAATTAATCCAATTAGAGATTGTTCTCAGTGATATGTGTCGTGACCTCTTATTGCAAAGGTGCATTTTCCGCTTTTATTAAATGCAGCTCAGAAATATGCGAGCGACGTATAGGTGGGAGTGTACATATAAAAGAGAGCGAGAAAATATCGCATGTGAACGCACATGCGTGAGCTTAGCACACGGCAGCGTGATCGATGTATCAACGGTTTATGTGTTCCGACACGGCAATAGACATATGTATTCATGCGTATATATTATATACATAGACAAAATGATATATAGGGAGGCATAATTGTGTCGATATGATTCATGATCGAGGGGAACATCGAGAAAGCTGAACTTATACATGATGCTATGTTATATATTCAGGTGGATTGATTTTGGAAATTTTTATAAATTATATACAAATTTTATACATCCTGAATATTAAAATGAAAGATATTTTAACTGACTCACCGGTACGATGTGTGGCAGTGGAATTGTAATAACTATTGCATGTTGTAATATTAACGTTGTAATATTAATCTGAAAAATACAGATTCGAATTATAGCAGCGCCAAAAATATTGTAATTAATATGTCGTAAAATAATTATCGAGTGCATTTAATTATTTGCTACCTTTCAGGTAGATATTTAATTAATAAAATAATTATATATATGTGTATACATTTTCTCTCTCTCTTTTGGAACTTTATTTTATAAATGCAAGAGTTCTCTCTCTTTATAAATAATTCAAATCTAAACAAATCTAAACAGATAATATTATGATAAATAATAAAGAATGAATAAAATAGATAATAGATACACGAAAATTTGTTAAATTTAACACATTTCACATGTCTCAACAGTCTATTCAAATTTTCGTGTTAATTTATTATAACACAAGAATATAGACAGATTAGAAGGTAACACAATATTTCTAAAAAATTAATACAAAAATGTAACATTAACAATTTGTAAAATGTAGAAGCACATTTTTCAGTAAAATCAACATTTATGATACCTTAAACTAATACTCATTTTGTTTATTCATCTTAGAATTTACTCTTTAAATTTCTTGAAGTGAAATCTCACTTCAAAAGAGTTAAAATACTGTCACTATTGAAAAAGAGTGAACCATTTGCATTCTTGAATAAGAGCAGCAGATTTTTACTTTTTATATAGTGAGATTTTACATGAAGTAAGATTTCTTTCCTTTGAAATGAATTTTATTCCATTTTTATTCAAGAGAGTGCAAATTCACACATTTTCAATAGTGGTAGTATTTTAATTCTTGGAGAATGAATTTTCTCTCCAAAAAATTTAGAGTACATTTTAAAACATATTATTTTTATGTTTTTATGTTCACTTATTTATAAATTGTATTATTTTAACATTAAGAAATGTTGAATATTAATTTATAACACAAAATATTTTAATAATATTATATTAAATTAATACTCACAAATATATTAAGAATTTAATATAATACAAGGACTTGAGTGAATCATTTTTTTTATACAAATACAAAATGCTTTTTTACTGTATAATTTCAGATAACAAAATAGATAACAAGATTCTCACTCTGATTGCTCCGCCATTGTTCGTCTTCTAGAGATCAGCTCCTTCATTCTTGATTTTTTTCCCGGTACTTAATAATACACTCGCGACAAACGGATAATTACGATCGCACGAAAGCACTAAGTAACAGTAAGTAAAAAACAACGGTCGCTCGGCATTTTATACGGTACTCTCGATCTTAATGACAAACAATGCATATTTTATTATACCGAGACGAAAAAATAAACACACGATAAAACAGACAAATGGCTTTCCATTTAGGTCTATTTCTAAATTATCCAATGTTAAAAATTTTAATCTCGTTTTAATTTACTCTTTATCTTTTTCTAATTCTTAGAACTAAAAAAAGATAAAAAATAAGTTAAACCAAGATTAAATAATTCAATCTACATTGATAGAAACGAACATTAATGACACACGTCGATACAAATATCGTTCAATTTTTCTTGACATTTAGTGAGTAACAAAAGTATAGAAACTATACATACAGTATTTCAAAATTTACGATAAATATGTTATAGACAGATGTTTAAGAAAGTCTAATACAAAAATGCAAGGTTATAATAATTTTCAAATGAAAAGAGTTTAAAAATTACGAATGACAGGGATAGAATTTTGAGGGATGGCAAGATGATCAGTGTGAAGATGCTTGCTCGAGAACTTCATGCCTTTGACAATAATATAATTTAGCACACTGATCATTTTGCTGTACCTGAGCGCGCAAAATTCTATATATGTCGATTTACATCACCAAATGGAAAGAAATCCATATCATCAACATTACGATATCACCGATACCCGCGGCGCCGAATCACAATGGACGAATAGCAACAGGAAATCAAAGAGATAGCGCCTTGCCAATTTCATGCATCACCCGCAGCGGCAATTTGTATCTCCCATTCTAACCTAAATCTATGTCCGCTTTCCACGCCTCGGATAAGAAACGAGATACGCTCGCGTTTTAGAACGATTACTATCTCGCATCGTAGTTTTCGTGAATAAACTGAAACGTGAATGCTAGTTAAGATCGAACATAGGTATCTGCGAAGCTCGATATCATCGAACGACGATCATATCGCTTCGCTGATCGTACATATCCCGCGATATATACGTCAATACATGTTTACCACACGCTACCGGCGTGTGAGAGATAAATATCTGTTACGAGATTGATAAATTCACGATACAAGATTAATCACTAATTAAAGCCGCCTCACGACGCCGTTGACGATCAACCTGACGCGACAACGACCCGCTCTTCGCTGACGCGACAGTACTAACGGACTGACGGTAGTACTTTAGCGAATATGTGACAACTTCACTCCACTACCACGCGGTTAATTGAAATTGAAATTGAAATTTAAATTTATCGCGCAATATATGTGCGTATTTCGAATCGAACATGTGTAAATCCTGCGGAATTATTTTATACACTATTGATATATCGCTGTTTTTTTTTATTACGTGAATTTTTTGATCTCGGTGATTCGTGCATTATTCTATGTTTTAGATCTGAAAATAGAGAAAATTATGTTTAAACCAAGGGAGAAATTCAAATCTCAATGCGATTTTAACATGAAAGGAATAAAACTTGCAAAGAAAAAAATATATATAATTTAAAAACGAGTTAAAAGAAAAGGGCTACAAGCCAGAAATATTACGTATAGACAAATTGATAGATAAAAATATCTTAATAAGATAAAAATCTTAATAAGATAAAAAATGTCTTAATAAGAAAAAAATGTAGTAAAAAAAATCTTAATTAATTATTATGAA
>Ga0157363_1002812_pt1 | contig 15492 bp, 9 predicted proteins | sample AttsexASBM1_FD_111477 | JGI IMG/M metagenome (GOLD analysis project Ga0157363, IMG submission 111477) | Fungus gardens microbial communities from leaf cutter ant in Ribeirão Preto, State of São Paulo, Brazil - Atta sexdens ASBM1 | ecosystem: Host-associated > Fungi > Mycelium > Unclassified ...
GAAATCGATAAAATATAATTTTATCCACCAATATTTATCGACGTTATCAATACATTTATACGAAAAAATAATAATTGATAAAATTTCATAAAAAGTAACAATTAAAATTAAAAATTAAGAATTTGGTTGCTAGTATATTCTTTTATTAACTGTTTATTGTTATACATTACATTGTATTTAAATATTACATAAATTTATTGAAATATTGGAAAACACTACTTTCTGTTACATAATCATCAATAAAATATTACAATTTTCAACTTGGACGTTACATTATGTTAAATATATGGATTACATGTATATAGCAATAAAATTTTTTAAAATGTGTACGACATAGTAATAAATGTCTATAAATGCATTAATCTTTAAAATCATTCTATATTTTCTTAATATTTATTTCTTCTGAAAAAAGCTAGTAATGCTTTTAGATCCTGTTGCTGCTCTCTGTTTAGCTAATTCTTTTTTACCAGGGGCAGTGCTTTTCTGTAAAAAAAATATATGTAGATATTAAATTTGTTCAAACAAATGTCCTATTTGAAAGTCCTTTATAGATTTCGTAAATATTTTTTTGTGTTCTATATAATTTTAAATAAATAAAACAAATACAACATACCTTTCACATTATTGTAATGTATAAAAGCATTACAACAATTACAATTCTTCAAATAGTCAAAAATTATTTATATATTTTATTTGTAACTTGATATTTGGATTATAATTATCATTTATTAAAAATGATAATTACTATTGCTATTGATAACTGACCTTTTCGGGTTTACTTAAAGTTTTTGTTTGCTTCTTTGCTTTTGGCACTGAACTTTCTTCGAAGGAATCTTTCTTAAGCTTCTTCTCATCCGTTTCATTTTGAGGACTATTCAGCTTGCGTTTTTTACTCTCCACTTCATCAGATATATTCATACGTTGTGCCAGTTTCTTTGAGAGATCTTCAGCAAGGTATTCTGACACAATGCCATGTGCATATTTTAAGTATTCTATAAGAAAATTTTCGATAAGTGCTCAATTAATTGATCTTGCTTGTAGATGGTGGCCTACAAAAATTGGTTGAAGACTCATTATATCTCAATTCAGCTATAATGATATTGAGAAACCCTCAAATATTCTATCTTATTCCTTCTTTGTTTCATAAACAGAATTGTGATTTTTCTTACCTGCTTCAGTACCAATTTCATATATAGTACTCTTAACATAAGTGGCACTCATAGCACCTTGAGATACATGAACTCCTTTTTCTTTTAATACATGTGCTACCTTTTCTACCTTCTTTTGTAACCAATTTAATGATTTCTCCTCATTAAATTTGAAAGCTTGTAGTGATTCGTCTCCTTTACGATCGGCAACTAAGGATAGATTCAAGTTGTCACATTGTGCAAGTCGAGAAGTCTCTGGAAAATCTTCATCCCAGAGGCATTGTTCCAAAGGTTGTGCTAGTTGTGACTATAACAAACATTTATTTTAACAACTACATCTCAAAAATTTTTCATAAAGAAATAAAATTCTACAATTACCTTTCTCAAGTATGGTAAAGCCAAAAAGATAGGATCAATTGGTGTCGATAAATGCAACTTTCCATCAGATTTGACATTATCATCAATAAACCAAGATCTTTTCTTTTCGTCAAAGATTAAAATCTCTTGAACTGTGAGATTTCCAGCGCCAAATACAAATATAGCTGGTTTATCAGAAGCTGGATGTCTAAGTTTCACTATCTCAGATTGACCTCTACTTGTGCTGTCTAAATTGCCATCTAAAATACATTTTCATTGATATACAATACGGAGATATACAATACATGTATTTCTCAGGGACATCTACAATGCGACCGCGCAACAATCACTAGTAAAATTGCAAGTTGCAATTGTCAATATGATAAAACAACAATAAATCGTCGCGTTCACCTTTCATCAGGAACACCCACGTGTTCGCCGACGGGTGAGAGCTCGTCACCTTGACTAGTTTCTGCGGAAAGCTTTTGGCGCGCGGCATTTTCCATGTGTCAAGCGTCGATTTTTGAAGGTTATTTTTCCGGCTGGACGGGAAACGCTCGATTAAGCCATTCGCTCGCTCATATGCACCACTATGCACGCAAGAGTTTAACGATCGATTGTCTCTTACGAGCAATATTGCTTTTGATTTATCGCAGCCAGAATTAGTTTCACTTGCAAACAGTTTTGTTTTGGACGCGACATATTGCGGAGACGGAGTGACAGACAGCGTTTGAAAATTCGATGCGTTAAAATGGCGAAGCTAAATAATCGATAATAGCTGAAATTCTTGTACCGTTTATTTTTTCTCTTTTTCTTTTCCAACATGTATATGCTCACCGAACGATTGGTTATTACTTATAGATCCATAAGTAAGAACCAATCGCTCAGTGAATAGGTTACATTCTGAAACTCATTTTAAAAAAAGTGTTGTATTTTTTAGACTGCCCTTTTTATTGTCCTTTTAGTCCAATCACATTATGATAAAAATAATCAATTACTATTTGTTAATTTCTTACGGTTTACGATCCTATTGTAGAACAGACTTTAAGCCTGTTCTAAAGAAAATGTCAACCGGTTGAAATTCTTATGGATAATATGGATTTACTGCTATTTCCGTCATATTACATACACAGGTCTAAAGCAGTATCCTGATTGGCTCATCGATTTAAGTCCACGTTATATCCACACAACTTGCATAGCCGCATAAACATATATGCATAAAGAAAATTATCCAATCACATTTTACGTGCGACTTTATGAAAGAAATGCGATTGAATAATTTTCTTATAAATATATAAAATTACATAAAATTATATATATTTGTATATAAATGGACATATTTTATGTGTAATTATATATAAATATATTATATATAAATATATATAAATATATATAATTAGACAATTATATATAAAATATGCCCATTTATATACAATTATATAAAATTATATAAAAAATATTTTTTTCCGAGTTGAATTATTTACTTAGTATCAAATTAAGCTTAAATTATTTATAATTAGTATTAAAAAAGCATTCTCATTAACATATGAATTTACAATTAATAAGCAAATTTGAGCCTTTAATAGTTTTTTTGGATTAAACAGTTTTACTCTATTTAGTTAAATTAACTAGAGATATTGAATAAGGCGACTTATAAAAATGATTAAAAATAATTCAAACTAAGTATAACGTGATATTATAAATTTAATATGCATGCACAATAAATTCTACAATATAATAAAGATTAAGTTTATCCTAATCTGTTAAAATTTATCTGCTTCAAGGCAATGGATGTATGAAATACATACATTTATCCGTATATTTTTATTAAATTGGTGCATATGTTCGTTACTTCAATAAAATAATTAATTTATCACTCACCAACTCAATGCGCAACAGCGGAGTTATATCAGCAACGTTGCTATGATTCTGTAACAAAAACAAAAAATAAAAAATTCAAATTAAAAAAATCAACCAATATTTCAAAAAATATTTATCTCAAGCGAGACAAAATATTAAGCAAAAATAATTGTCGTCCGTAATTATCGCGAAATAGTAATAAATTCTATTTTTCCATCGTATTTTGATTCTAAATGAATGAACGTTCGTACGGAATGTTTGTTCCATGATATATATAATTGTCATCTCGATTCTTTTATGAATAATTAATCGTGCGAGTTAGTAATCTGAATGTGAATATTCATAAGTATAATGTTTCATACTATTTAGCATTTGTCGCGATTACGTTTAAAAAAGAAATGTAAAGAAGAGAGGCACGCGACACGGCTACCTACTTATACGAGCCTCGATAATGAAATAACTGCGCGGTAATAACTTCACGTAAACATGACGCGCCACCCCGTGCCACTCCGTGCCACCCCGTGCCGCCCGTCTGCCCTTCAGCTTCAAAACAATTCCCAAGGTTGCGTGCCGATCACCTAACTGTCGAAATATTAATGCGTATTACAAAATAAATAAAATAATCTATTCGTTACAGTTTTAAGATTCTTTGAATTTATTGCACGATTTTTGCTTTATTTCTTGGATTCATTATGCACACAACTCATCTTAATATCTTAGATAATTTTAAATTGTGTTACAATAAGTTTGTAAGAATTTTTTGTAACACAAAATTCGCGCAATGTGCACAATATTTTTAAGAAAAGATTAACGCATTTTAGCGTAGTACTTTTGTTTTAGTACTTTTGAATCGTAATCCGATAATTCAATAAATCTAAATTTATCGTACGAAAATAGAGAATGATATGCAAAGTCATTAACGTGCTATCATTCGTCATGACCATTAAAGAGGACATTATTAAGTATCGGTTTAAACGTGACAATTTGTAATTATTAAACTAAATTATCATATATTTCGACGCCTTGATGAAAGTAAAAATCGAAGCATAAATCGGATATAATGGATAAGAGTAACAGAAGGGTGAACGAAACTTCTAGAAGGCGAAAATTGAAACAATGAAATGTGAAAGAAGCATTTACGTTTCTTTTATATTTTGATGTTTTAATTTTCTTCCTACGTTTCATTTACGCTTCTGTTATTCTCCCATTACGCTCTGATTTTTATTTTCAAAACACCTATTTCGAGCGTGTGATATAACTATAATATACCTTCGACGAACGGTAATCGCTTCGACATGAACACGCACATTATGAATATCAATTCGCATTCGCAGATATATAATTTGAATTAATGCGACGCGCAAAGTAACCCATATTACACATCTATCCCGCTCCGAGGTCGCCGAGCGAATGCCGAAGTGATGACGTAGTCAATCGCCGCGCCTAGTGCCGCCTGGTACACTCCCCACTCCCCTCGCCGTGCAGCGAAAAGCGAGGGAGAGCGTGCCTTCCCCATTCTTTGTTGTTCGTCGCACGCTGTTTGGATAGCCAATTATTGCGCATAAAAAATATTCACGGTTTATTCAATTATTCTTATCTTACATTATTTTGACAAACGGGTATCGTCGTACATACATTTTGCGCTTTGTTTTGTGACATCTTTGGCATTAATTTAATCTTATATTACTTGCAGAGTTCTTTAGTCCGGATTTATAATACAATAGTTTTAAGCCTTAAGCCGTAAGAAATTGACCAATTGAATGCAAGAAAAATAATTGATTATGATTCGTCCATTTCTTACAGCTTAAAGTTAAAAATCTATTATATAATAAATCCGGGCTTAAACGTAATTAGTAATTATATAAAAAATATTTTTTCCCGGATACTTGTACTATTTACTCTCTTCTAAAAAATATAATTATAAAAATAAAAACTTTTTGGAATATTTTAGCATCTCGTCTATCTAAGTACTTGTGTTTTAAAAATCCATCTATCTGTTCAAAGGTTAAAGATAAAAATTCTCAAATTAAAATACGTAGCTAATGAAAAAAAATTTATAATTGATTTCAATGTCATTTTTATACCTATTATGTTTGAAATTTTATTGCAAGTGATTTTGCTAATGAGTTAGAAACATTTAAGCCAATCAGAACTCGATCGGGTCTCCAATAAAGAATGAGTGGAACATCTTTGAATCAATTGAGCATTGCTTGTTGGTGTTGCTGACGTGTGCTGACATTTGTACGCATGGAATAGTATCTATGTATGTATGCCGGTTATCCAAATTGCAATTAACCTGTGCTACCTTAGTAAACAAGGAATTGTACACAATTTATGTAAATTCTCGCTGAGAAAGAAAAAAAGGATAGGTCTATGATTATTCCTAATTTTTTCAGCAACAATGGGTAAGTATCAGCTCTTTGAAAGTTATATTTTCAAATTATCAAATATTAATAGAAAAAATTTAACAAGAAGTTGCATGCTATAAAGAGTAGTTATTAATTGTCAGGTGATATTTCAGTCTCATCGATCTGGTAATTTTATTAAATTAATTAAAACAAATTGTGTCTCCAAGAATAAATCTAATACACGAAAAATTGTCTAAAATTGTTTCTGCAATTGATAGTGCATAAGCAATATAGGCAAAAGGATAGTAATTTTTTTATTTATCTTTTGTTACTCTTTAATATTATTGCTAACATTAACATTACATGTTGATGTTATAGCTGTTAACAGTGGAATGTCATTCATGCTGTCATCGATATTAGTGGTATTATTGTTCTCTGGTATGCAGATGTACAAAGTTTGGCTCAGCTCGTCACAATTGGGAACCATTCTCGGAGGATTGATTGGATCTTTGTTGTTTATGTGTACATTGACTGCTGTGGGAAATCTTGAAAGTACTTTATTCGGAAAGTCTTTCCAACAGAAATTACTTCCAGAAGGTATATAAAAACTGACAGAGAAAAGTCTCTTAAAAGTCAAACTAATCAAATTTAGCAAATTTCTTAATTACAGATATATAATTAGTGTAAAGTAGAATTTTTTTTCACCTTTTTATTTCATAGAATTTCAATTTCAATTTAATTTCTGAGAGACTCTTGTATTGCATTTGTGCTGTTTAATATTATAAAGTGAATTATTTAAGAGTTAATAGTATACAAATAGTTTTTAAATGATATACGTAAGCTGATATATTTTTGTTACAGTGGTCTTCTCATTGACTTTAAGTTTAATTGCTTCTGCCCTAATTCACCGTGTGTCCACTACAACTTGTTTAATATTCTCTCTAGTTGCACTATATTATATGAATAGAATTTCTCAGGAAACGTATGGCGTATCTATACAAAATACAGTTATGCAGTCCAAGAAACGCAAGTGAATAAGCATAAGGATATTTGTGCGACATATCTTTTTACTATTATGTACACCATAATATATCATACATTTTACGTAAAGCTTCCAATTTGTAATAAAATGCCAATTGTAAATTGTTCGATATTATTTTATCTAAGATATTGAGTGGTTTAAGATTTGTACTAAAAATTGAACCTCAATTGTGAGCAATTTCCCTATCAACTTGCATTTATATAAATGTATGTAAATTTTGAAAATTTGTGATGCAATAAGGGTTTGACTAATGAAACAATTGATGAACGACAAATTTGTATGTATGTAATGCTTTATGATAGTTTATGATGATATTTACATCAATATCATGATATTTACATCGCGAAATTTAATTAAATAACATGCAAAAAATATGAAAATATTTCTTTATTGCAGGTATAAATATTATAATATTCGGGGCTTTTGTTCTTCCGTTTTTCTATGCTTTTCAGCTTCTTCCTTATCGCTGAAATACTCAAATGTTTCATCAGAATCTTCCATGTGAACATTTGATTGATTACTCGTTACTTGTTTTATTTGCTCATTACTATTTTTGTGATCCGGCATTACTTGTTTATAAATTGCCATCGCCTATAAAATGTAACAAAACAGAAAATCTTGATAGTACTATTATTAAAATTTTAATGAATAATAAAAAAACGAACAGTGTGCGACAAACCTGTGCTACAAACGTTGGAACATCTCCTACGTTGCTTGGCAATATCAATGTATTATTAACTTTTGCTAATTTATTGAATGCATTGACATATTGTTCTGCTACGCTGAGCGCCGCTGCATTTTTTGCATCCGCGACACCAAGTGCATTTGCAACTATTTGTAATCCCTTCGCTCGTGCCTCAGCCACTGCTACTACCGCTGCGGCTTCTCCTGTGGCTTTGTTTATTTGCTCTTGCCTTGCTGCTTCTATAGTAGTAATCAAGTTTATCGTTACAAAAATTAAATTTTTCACTAATTTTGTGTTCATACATGCAATATTAAAATTGCTTTTTCAGATAAATTCAAAAAGCAATGTACAAGTTCACTGTGAGTAGAAGCTATACTCAATATGAATAGCACACAGTACCAGAAGCTAAAATTCGTGCGAGTCGTTTGCCCTCGGCCACATTTATCTCAGCCTCCCTAACACCTTCAGATTCCAATATCGCAGCACGTTTCTTTCGTTCGGCTTCTACCTGCATTTGCATTGCTTCCTGCACCCTTGATGGTAATTTTATATCTCCTAAAATATCAATGTACATTTAATAAATTTAATGAAGAATATTGTGTATTTATTTATTTTGGATAGAAATTTTTTCTAGTTTTAATCGAGCAATCTGAGATATCTGTTACATAAGGTCTGTTCTTTTTCGCTTAATCGTTGCACCAATTTCTTTCTTTTCTCTCTAGGAGGAAAGAAGAAGAAGAAAGATGAATTAGTGTAAAAGTTCAGTCAAAAAGAACAGGCCTATAATTATTATTTTTACAACTTACGTATCTCATATCTTAGACAGGTTATTCCCCATGCACTACTCGCCTTGTTGATACTTTCAACAATGGAAACGTTTAATTCTTCCCTTTCCCTAAATACTTTATCTAAAGATATTTTTCCTAACTCAGATCTCATGGTAGTTTGGGCTACTTGAATTACTGCAAACTCAGCATCCTCAACGCCATAGGATGCTAGATAAGGATCAGTTACTCTTAAATACAATACTGCATCGATATTTAAAGTCACATTATCTGAAATCAAATCAAAAAAAATTTATTACGAATACCGTGTTATATTCTCAAAATTTGTGTTAGACAGCATAGCTACCTGATGTAACTGCACTTTGTTGTGGCACATCTATTGCTAATTCCTTTAAAACTTGCACATACTTAACTCTATCAATGATAGGAAGCAAAATGTTCAAACCTGGTTCTAAAATTTTATGAAATTTTCCCATTCGTTCGACGATCCATGCCTAAATAAAAACGCTTTCGTTTAGGCTAGTGATTACCAAACTAATTTTATATGTAGTTTTATTTCAAATAATTTAAAAAATTGTAAGTTGAATAAAAGCTAACTTGAATAAAAGTTAACTAATCAGAAGTATATATGAATCATGTACAGTAATTTGCATACATTACAAATATATTATTCATTAAACAATGACAAACCTGTTGTTGAGGAACGAACATTATAACAGTGTTTATTGGATTTAACGGTTTATATCGTGAATTTTGTGTCACAGAACTAAACATTTTATTTCCTACGCTCGCAAACATGTGATCCTGCAATGTGAAATGTTTCGTGAAACTTATAATTAAAAATTTTTTCAGAGTCGAAACTGTGAGATATATTTCACCTTAACAAATCCCAAGTTCCTCGCCAATATCATGGCACTACCAGACATTGTGCGTTTATACATCCTTTTATTATACTAACTTTAAGAATATAAATACAAAGAATATAAATTGACAAATTATCTTCTAGGTTTCTTCTAGGTTATAACAAGAATAACGCAATATTGGAAAAATAACCCGGCGTCGTCCAGCATAGAGTATGTTGCAATAGAAGGAAAACTTGTCAGAGATATTTTGTCATGTGAGAATACAAAGATCAATTCTGTATCTTGAAAAGAGGTGAAAATTATAAAAGTGAACGAATTTACTAGAATATTTATAATTTCATTAGTCAATTAAACTAAATTTGCTCACTTTAATTTTCATCTTGTTTTAAGGATCGATAGAAGTAACAAACTCATTTACATCTCATTTGTTGTGCAGTTACATATATTTGCATATAATATTTAATCTATAAACTACCATATATATTGGATACATTAGAACAACCATTATTTGTTTTAGAAAAGTTTGGAAAAATATAAAAAAATTGTTCATATACAATTATGCATAATTTTTATATATTATACATAAATAATTTTCTTATATTTTTTCAAACTTTATTTTTTTTTAAACAAATAGTGCAGAAATTATCCTTTTAATTTACATGCATATCATATTTCATATAAAATTATGTATGTATAAATATTTATACAAGTTAATGAATACAAGCTAACATCATAAAAAGCATGTGCCAAATGTGTACAGGATTCTTTAACTCCCTTAAACGCACGGCTTCAAATTCCGAGAAAGACTGAAATGTTTTACGCGTAGCGTTTACTTATATACCAAATTCGAAAGCTAATTCGATCCAATAAGCATCCGCAGCGAGGCACGCATCGCACTCATTGGCTGGCATGCGAGTGGTGGGGTTCACTGTTTGACTCGTATAAATAGCGCATAATTTCTAGCTTCGTGCTTTTGCGATTCGAGCAGGGGGCCGGAAATTTGTCCTGTCATTTTAACGTTGGAATAGTTCGCATTTCGCAGTCCTGTCTTCGAATCAATTATAATTTATTCTCCATAAGTATTCTACACAGAATCTCTCGGAACATAAAACGCGAGCGGAACGGCACGAAAGGATCGTTGGATATGTTTACTAAGGTAATCAATAATTAATTTTGCCTTTACTTCTCGTAACAGTGTAAATATCGCGTATTGTACAATATTAGCACACTTGATTATTCGACTAAAACTTTTCACAATACTCGTTCGATCGAATATCAAACCGCGTGTCGTCGCGTCTCGCGTCTTTTACTTTTTACACGTGAAGTTGACCGCACGACGCCGCTTCCCCATTTTGATCGCATTCACATTTCATTCGTGAAATGCGGTGGATAGAGAATGACACGGTGGAACGGAATGACTCTCACGAGTGGCAACGCGATCAAATATGGTAATTAAAATCTATATAAAACTTAACTAAATATACTTACTAAATGTATATTGTTGATATTTAACTACCGCGTGACTATATAAATTCAATATTTATACATTAACAATCCGTTTGAACGCCGGAAGTATATCGCTTGAATAATTGATGAATGAGATTTTTGAATATCAAACTATAATACGGAAATAATAATCATAAAAGGCGAGTGTATATGTATCTATTATAATACATGCGCTCGTCTTTTATGATTATTATTTCCGTAGTTTGATTGTAGATTGATATCAGATATATCTGATACTTGAAATACGGAAAATTCATGAACACGACGCCAAGAGTGAGAAGTGCAGCATCACAACGCCGCGTCGTTCGTCTCGCTTTTGGCATGCGAAGTTAACCGCGCAAAAACGAAAACCCTTCGTCAATCTAAATTACAACTACGTTTCATTTATACATCTCGATTTGTAAATGAAGATATAATCAAGAGACGATCGTGATCATATGATATTTTGAAACTTGTATTAAATCTGTATTCAATTTTTGCATCTTAGTTTACGCAATTATAATTTCAATATTTACAAAGAGAAGGACGCGCATTGTCACGTGTCGCGACAGCGCGCCGCTGCGTCGCTCTTATGAAATTGATTGCACGAAAAAACTTCGATAAATTAATTGCATTTATTTGCAGAATGCGGTGGATACGAGATAGGTCAGCTCCAAATGAATGCTGCGACTTATTGAATTGGTAAGTAAAATTTATATTAATTTTATATCTAATTTTTAAAATATCTAATAATTTTTTGTGTAACAGTAGATTCGGCACTAATATGCGGATAATTCGTTCGAGCATGTATTTCACAATACTTATGCAGCCGAATAGCAGTCGCGTATAAAATCAACTGTGCAGAAATTTTTCGCCATTTTAGATACATTCCAATGTCTAAATTTTATTTGTAAAATATCGCAAATATCGAACATGACAAATTTCCTGCGTTCTTATTTTTCTGCTGTTGTAACATGAATTATGCATCATGTCTAATTAATGTCGGATATACGAACAAAATATGACATGATCACATAATATTTAGGGTGCGTTCCGTTTTCACGCTTACACAATGTAAGTTCATCCTTGTTTATCAAATATCAAACAAAAATAAATGATATATTTACAAGTACTGTAAGCGTAAAACAGCACCCTAGCAATTATATGCAACTACACTTAATTTTAACAAACTATTTGTTTCAACTGATAGGTACACAAAGCAAAATGAAAAGAGAAGAGAGATAAAAAGCAGGCTTGACAATTTTATGAGGAGAAAGAAGAGAAGGAGATTCAGAAAAAGCAATGGAGCAACTTTGCGGTAGTCAAGCTTATTGCTTATTTGCATAAAAAATTAGTTTTCATTTCTTTTTATTAGGTTATTTTATTTCGATGATTAAAAATAATAATTAAAAAAAAAAGAATTAATCTAAAACATTACGGAAATTTATTCTTATAAAGATAATTTTGAGAAAATGTATAATTATTTCAATGGATTGTTTAATTGAAAAACTATTTAAAAATTCAATGTGTATAAAAATTAATTTTTTAATTATTTTGAACGCTATTTTAATTTGTATCTTGTATTTGTATGTTACAGAATCATGTAATCATGTAGCTGATAACTCCACTGTTGCGCATTAATCGGTTTTCCTTCTTCTTCTTTTATTGATACGCGCAGTACCTCGTCCGCCATCAGGCCATTAACCAATTAGTGAAGGTGTAGTGAAATATAATGGAATCTGCATGATTCTGTACTGAGAAATCGGGACATCGGTCGGTGAGTGACAAAAATTTTATCAGGTAACGAATCTGTAAAAAATGTACAAATCTATTGTATTAGAAATGAATATAATTTTATAGATCCATTACTTTAAAATGGATTTAGCTACAAACGATTATGATACATATTTAATCTTGGATTTATCTATTTGTCAACTTGATCAGCGTCTTGGCTATTATGTTACCCGAAAAAAAATGTTTCATATATAATTATATAAAATTATATATAATTATATTAAAAATTGACATATTTTCTATACAATTATATATAATTATTATAAAATATATCTATAATATATATAATTTTTTTTCCCGGATATTCACAAGTATACATATAAACAAAGAGAATGAAATAAAATTAAATGAGTTAGTAATGAGTTCTAAATTATACAATATTAATAAAATTATATATAATATTAATAAATCAAATAAGAACATAAATACTTAATTTAATTTTATTGAATTATTATTTAATTCACACATATTAGAAATAATTAAATTTTTTTAATTCAAAAGAATATCGAATAAAAATTCCTTTCTTTACTTACAATATAAATTAGAAAAAATATTTATATAAAAAACTGCATTTTAATAATAAAAATAAGCTTGATGAATATAAAAAAATTGTTGAAATAAATTGGTTTTTAAATTAAAATTAATGAAATAAATAATGAAGAAGTAAAGAAAAAAATAAAATTTTATATAAACAAAATATTATGAATTTTAAAATACAAAGATTTCCACAGATTTTTTTATTTAAATTAGTGCAGCATATTCACATATTCAATATATATGACATAAAAATAAAAAATATTTTGATTCCAACCTATAATTAAACAAATTATGCATTTATTTTTCTTAATCCCATTCCCAAATATTCATCCAAGATTAAATATGCTATAAATTGGTGCAAAGAAAAAATATGTACATTTAAAAAAATACTTTTTTAATATATAAATGAAAAAATTGCTTTTCTTTACAAGAACAAAATACAATAATGTTATTACACGACTGACTAATCTTATCTTACACATATACATATGTATGTACGTGTATGCGTGTGTGTGGGTGCGTGCATGCATGCGTGCATGCGTGTGTAAAATGCAATACTATATATAATTAAATAATTAATTCTTGAACACATATAGCATCAATTTTAACTTAATAGATTGTAGCTTATATATTTGATTGATTGACAAAATAAATTTATAACAAATAAAGTAACATAAATGATATAAAATCCCATAAGTTAAATAAACAAGTAAGTAATTGATGATTTGCAATGCAATACAAAATCCTGATAACGACCAATAAATGAGTAAAAGAGATGTTAGAATAAAAATAAATTAATTATATTTAATACATAAAAATAATTTAATACATAAAATTCTGCAAACGTTTCAACTCACAGAATCTTCATCAGTATAAATACAATTATATTAAATAAAAAATTAACATTTACAATCTATATGTCGAAATGAGAACATTACAGAAATATCATTCATCCTTTTCAAGATATTGTCACATGTTCAGAAGAATATATAATAATCAAAATAATTCAAACTAAATCCCCGTTTGACAGCGAGAATCATGTTAGTCCTTTTAAAATTAATTTGATTTAGAACAATTTTATATTTTATCTCATATTATATCATATTTTATATTACTTATCTCATATTACACACAAAGGATTAACACGATTCCCGTTTCACGTGGTATGACAATAACTATCTTGAAGAGGATGAATGATATTTCTATAAAGTTACCTAATTTCGATATATTAGACTGTAGATGTTAATTTTTTATTTAATTGTATTTATATCGTACTGAAAACTCTGTGAGTTGAAACGTTTGCGGATTTATTTTTATCTATTAACTATAATTAAATTATTTTTATTTTAACATCTCTTTTTATTGGTTGTATATACAGAATTTTCCCATAAGTTCGTCGCGGAACATACAAGAACTTTTTAAATTAAATTAACGTTTTTTTCATTTTTCTGTAAGAAAGATATTTTCATATAATACACAACTAAATATAAGTGATATAACAATGATATAAATGCAACTGATAAGGAGTTTATGAGTCACAACGCAGAATTTTTTTACGCAGTACTCGATAAAAAATTTGTCATGTATAAATATGTATAATTATGTAACACAAACATACATAACTATATATAAATATTCATAAACATATATAATTTTATATGAAATATGTCCATACAAAATATTCATATTTTTTTTTGTAAAATTATTTTTTAGTGAAATAGAAATAATAATAGAAGAAGAAATAATAAAAAAATTTTTAATGTAAAAACATTAAAAATAATTAAAAAAATAATTTTCGCACTATTTGTTTGAGAAAACATCAAATTTAAAGAAATATAAAAAAATTACTTATGTACAATTATATATAAAATTATGCATAATTATGTGTGCAATTTTTGCAATTTTTGCAATGCAATTTTTTAACATTATTCCAAACTTGTTTTTTTCTAAAACAAACAATGCGAAAATTATTCCTTTATTTAATATCCCTTTATTTAATATCCCTTAATTATTTTTTATGTCTTCACATTACTATTATTACTTTTATTACACTAAAAACTAATTTTAAAAAAGAAGGATGTATAAATATATATAGACATTTCATATACAATTATACATGGTTATGACATTTATGCGTGTTTATATATGTTTATACATATTCATATTTATATATATTCATGCTTGAACATTTTTTTTACTAAGTAATTATATTTAAATATATATACATATTTATAAAGATAATAAATTATAGACATTTTAGCCCAAACTGGGCCATCTTTAGTATATCAAAACGAGAACAAATATGTAATTTAAAGAAATGATGAAGTGTTAATATGATAAGAATTAATAGCGCGATTAGTACAAAATTTTCACAGATAAATCATATAAAATTATCTAGTGCTATAAATGCAGTTACTATGTACTGGATCTATGATGATTCGATTTCTTATTTTATATCTTTACAATTATTTCCATTTCACATAAATATTGTGCAAACATAAAAATTCCAGATATAATTTAAGATATTCATATTGTAAAATTAATATAAATTGCCAAATTATGAATTATTATTACCAATTTTTTAAAAA
>Ga0157363_1002813_pt1 | contig 15490 bp, 10 predicted proteins | sample AttsexASBM1_FD_111477 | JGI IMG/M metagenome (GOLD analysis project Ga0157363, IMG submission 111477) | Fungus gardens microbial communities from leaf cutter ant in Ribeirão Preto, State of São Paulo, Brazil - Atta sexdens ASBM1 | ecosystem: Host-associated > Fungi > Mycelium > Unclassified ...
AAAAAAAAAATCTGATCTAATTTTAATGTAAAATTTGGGAATTTCGTTCATATATTTAAATATATAGGAAGAATTTTCCAATTTCAAATTAAAAGTAGATTAAGTTAAGTCAGAGATGTTCATTAAAATAGAAATGTTTATTAAAAAGAAGAGATGATGCCTCATCCTCATTTATACTTTACAATAAATATACATATAATACAGAATTCATAATTAATAACACTTTATTTTGTGTTAATAACTTTTTAATAAACAATAAGTGACAAATTAACGAGTATTCAAGTTCATAATAATATATATTAAGATCCCATCCGAGTTGGGTCCCTTTTCTTATAGTCTTATACGCAGAGTTAACTAAAAATCGTCGAAGTTTCTATTTTCAGATTATTGTAATAGATGTATAAAAAGAAAGAAACAAATAAATCTTATTTACAAGAAAATAATTTTTGAAATGAATTTCCGTAATGTAGTTTTAGGCCTATCGTTTTAATAACATTTGGTAAATCTAAATCCATATCTTTTCTTTTTCTTTTTCTAAAATTTAAATACGGAGACCTAACGATTGTTGCTTCTTTGACCTCGTACATTTTAATTAAAACTTTTAACTGAACGCATACAGAAGCAATAAAATTGCAATAATTCAATAAAAAATTAGAGAACATGAGTTTTTGCTCTTATATTCCACATATTCCTCGACGTAATCGTTATTATCGTCATCATTTCGGGATCAATCGGGAAGAAAGCGATAACGTGATTACGTGATACATTGTAACGTATATGTATGTTTCAAATGTTTATTACGAAATTATAGTGACATCTGCGTATCACAGGAGAGCTCAGTCGATTCTTCAGAAATCACTCCATTGTCATGTTATTACAAATGTTATATTCCAATTATATATAGTACGCAAATTTTCAACGCGAAAGATAGCTACAACAACTGCATACCATATTAATAATGGAATAAAGTCTAGAATTTGTTTTCCATTATCATAAATTCTCGAAGTCTAACAATAAATGAAATAGAAAGACAATATCCATAACTCGATATCGAACAACATAATTCATTTCGCACGATGGATTATCTCAAATGGAGTGATTACTCGAATTTCGTCATAGGTCACAGATGTTTTTGTATTGCTCTTCGTATAGACCTTGGTGTATCGCCCCTCCCTGCATGATTTATAATTAAAAAGCAATCTCGAAAGTAACGTTTTCGCGTTATTCGTGAAAAATAGGCGCGCAGAGAGAGAGAAAGAGAAACATATAGAGAATATCGCAAAAACGTTGAGACGCAACAATAACGACGACAATTATAATAATCTTTTACTGATCATAATATTTCTTTTAGCAACGAGAAGTATAAGAAATGATACTTCACGTTTAGCATCATGTGATTGTTACAATGAAAAGACGTAAATTGGCGTATTTTAGTGCCCATTGACTCTTCAACTTTCGAGATATTTAAACGAACTTTCTCTATTATCGATAAGATTTAAGTTTCAGCCTAGGAGAATTAAATTCTCTTAGAACCAGAGACAGATTATCGCTTGTCATCGATGTAAAACGGAAGAAAATATCGAGTGCGCTGGATTTGTATGATTTGAATCAGACTTCTTACAAGAGTTACATTATTTTATGATATATATACGTAATATATAAAAAACTGATTCCACGTTTTTCGAAGTGTGTTTGGATATAATAAGATATTCGAAGAAACGAACGATAAGAAGAATAATTTTGTTACTTCATAAACATGAAAAAAATTTTATCAATAAAAGATTGACATTTAACTCATTAACGGCCAACAAATTCTCAGCAGACAAAAATTATGTGTGTATGCGTGCGCGTATACTGTGTGTATGTGTGTGTGTGTATATGCATAATATTCGACAATAAAATAATTTTGCTTTAACCATGTTCGTCTATATTATATAATATATACTATATAATAATGACTTTTAATGCGTTAAATACCATTATAAGAGATAATCTAAAGATATGTTTAGAGAAAATAAAATTTTTGAAACCAATTGTATTGCACAACATTAAATAATTTACTATCACAATCAATAATCATTATTTTTCTTTAAAAATATGAATATAATACATATCTTGCGCATGAATTAAATTTGTCAAATTATTGGATCAATCTAGTTCGAGATATTCAATTGTCATAATTAATTTGTATTAATTTTTAATTGATTGGCAAATGATCAATACCAAGATAAAAAAAGTAGTGACACAAATAAATCGACTGTTTAATAATGCCTTTAGGAAATTGATTTACTTATTGAGAATCAATATTTTGTATAAAATGTCTTAACATTAGTCCGTGGTACCTCGTAATATAATTGATCAAATCAATCAATTTGTATAAAGCAATGAATGTGATCACGATTGCCACCTTTTGATATTGGAAATTAACAGTCCTTTTGCCAGAGATCAGTTGCTATCTCAAAATTATTTTCTTATGGTACTTTTTCTAAAGAAAAAAGTTGTCATCATTGACGCGCACTTAAAAAGATCATCAGGATTTGACTCTGGCCGAAAACCGAAGAGGAGGCAATTGTGGATGTGATGTGTGAACAAGTGTGATATAACTATAACGAGAATACGCTTTCACAGGCGAAAACGGAACGCGCCACAATCGCAATAGGTACGAAACTTTCAGCATTTTACGTATAATACTAAGAATCTCAGTTTAAAACATTTAGATAAACAACTTTCCTTGTTCGCCGTTAGCTATACCTAAAGCTAAAATTCTGTTATCGACGTCAAAATTGTGTTTTAACATTTAAACGTTCAAAAATACAGAATCGTATTTGATTCGTTTCGCATCCAACATGTGCTAATGTTTAAAAAAGTATCGTTGATTTAAACTCTTTATCTCTATTTCTCTTGCTATCGCTTCTCGCTGTCTTGTTATTTCTCCACCAGTTAAACAGTTTTTACTCGCGTTTTATCGTACAGCTTACTATTTAATATTATCATCTTCGCGCGCATAAAAATGAACTAAAAATGAACTAAAAATTAGTACGTGTCAGAATCTCTTGCCGAAAGGCTCGTTCATCACGTGCAATATGCTTCTATCTTCCAAAATATAAATACTAAATTAATATACTTAAAATCGATATTTATGTACTTAATGGTCGTTTATATTTTTTCTCCTTCCGCACGATTATTAACAATATATAATGCTAACATAACAATATATAATGCTATTGCATTAAAATAATGCAAAACGTAACAATAAAGAGCGTTGTACATTATTTTAATAGAGGAGTAAAATAAAAAGACATCGCGACGTATTTTGATTATGTGAAGAGAGAGAAATTGATAAATGGCGGAAGTTATCGTGTCGGAGAGTATGCTGGACACCAAAGATCTTCACGCGAGAATCTCTCTCATTCGACAGAAAAGATTGCTCGCATATTTATCGTATTCTATCATAGAAACTTCGTTAAAACAGTAGTATTATTAGTTTACAGTAGTACAGTAGTACCTTGATGCGGGGAATATAAAAAATTAAAAAATATACAAGTTGTATATAAAACATATAGAATGCACATTTGTCATAGTGTGTCCTGCATCAAGTTAGATTTTTGTTTTTCTACCTGTTCGTTCTAGTCGCGAAGTCATAAAGGATTGGCTTGCACTTAATAACAGTACATTTAGCGTCGAATGCGTCTTATGTCTAAATTTTCTATTGTATGTAATTGTATGTTCCCATCGAGATAAAATATAGTATGGCTTAATATAAATGAAGACTTGAAAGACTTCGGCGTTGAACGTGCAGAGAGAACATGGATCATGTTTGTTTCATGAGAAAAGGTGTATTATTTCGGTTGTAAACGCCTTTTCTCTATCTATTTTTTTCGGTATATGATTTCTACAAAAAGATCCATTTAATCTTCGGCCGATGCACACTTTGGTATCCAACAAGTTTCTCCATGTATAATCGGAATATGAACGATCGATAATCGTGATATGGGCAGTGAATGATTAAGCAAGTACCAATATTAAATGGGCTGGCTCTCCCATTGAGGCGCCCATTCTGGAAGTCGTCAATCTGCATTAGATGGCGGCGCGGCGTACCTTGAACGCGAATCCAAGTCTCCGTCGCATATGTATTTTCCTGAAATAATTCAAACTGTGATAACTAGTGAAAGTTAAATTATGAAGATTATGCTTTTCGACAATCATTTCTTTTTTTATTAATAAATAATTAATTTAAAAGAACACTGAAATTCTTTACATCCTTTTTATAACAAATTTAAAACATTTAATGTTTATAAATTTTAATTTATATTTAAACAGTTTTAAGCAGTTTTGTAATAGTATCATTTTTAAAACAAGATACAGAATAGCAATCGGGAAGTTGCTTTAGTTAAACAATCAAAAATTTTATCTTGTAGCTATTATTTTGTAATGAATATTGCTCTGCAGCAGAAACTTGTCGTTTTTATTAACAAAATGAATGGTTAAATTTATCATAATTATATATAATCCTTAATTTTAAAAACTAATGTATTTTGGCATACTTTGTATAAATCAGTTAGTTACAAAAAAATCGGGATTAAAAGTTTTTGCGGGCTCATTCTAATTCATGTCAGTTCATCCTTCATTAATAATTTATTATAACGAATTTCTCGTAATAAAAAATGTTTTTAATAACACAAAAAATATTTTTTCCATATAACTTGTGTAATCATCCAAAGATTAAAAAATTTCTGATTATATAATTAACGTACCAGACACAAATTTTCGCTTCACCAAACTTAACCGATATCCAGATCCTATAAGCTCAAATTCGACACCCGATAATGTGGTCCCTTCGCAATTGAACTGTGTAAATATCGTGCCCTGATTGCCCGGGCCGCGTTCGAGCTCGACTCGCGCTTTCAAGGATCCGACTCCGTTACCCTCGCTATGTTGCGAAAGCTCCGTAAATTTCCATAGTACGCGATTCGTGTCGGGCAGCCACTGTGCCGACGGTTTACTATTGAACGATTTAAAACCGCCATCAATAGGCGCAGCAACATGGAGATTCAGTAGAGGGCTCGGCGAGGCCATGGCGCGACTGTTATACTTATAATCAATCTAGAATCAAAAACAAATTAATTTGCAACGACTACGACATCAAGCGAGATAGACGAAATTGTCGCTTTTGTTTCTTTCAAACATCTTTTTTCTTTAAAAAAATGACTAAATATCTTACCTTGAGATCGGTGTGGGTTGTCTCACATTTCCAATATGCGACTAATTGAAAAGGACATGAACCAGCACCTTCCTTGCATTTGATTTGATATTTGAGGATGTCTACATTGAAATACGAGGCCGAGGGATTCTGTTCAGCTTGCCGCCGAAGCAACATAGTTAAGGCACTCATGTTGAATTCGAAGATTGTACTATCGACGGTAGTTTGAGTTGCGTCCCTATAAATACAATCTCTTCTTTCATCAAACTGCCCTTTTTCGATTTAAGGATCAAAACGATTAGTAAACATGACTTACATGCTGATAAGTTGGCTATTTGGCAACAGTCTCTCTAACCTATTGGTGTTCCTCACGCGGAAGGTCAGCTTGGCAGGACTGGGATTATTTGCTAGGACTGTGACAATGCCAGCCGGAAACGAGAGCATCATGTCACCGCTTAGTTTTACTTGGCATCGGGTTTCGTCCGTACCACGGAAATAGGAATGCACTATCTCATGGAAAGCGACTGCCAACGGAATGGTGTCCGCTAGGCCGATCGTGAGTGGAGATGGTCCCCGCGAAGATCCCACGCCCACGCCAGCAGTGCGAAATTCCAGACTAGCGACGCTATCAGCCCGAGATATCGTCGCAGGTGACATCCTACCGCGTGGTGATGGACCTTCTCCTCGGCGCGATGGCGGTCTGGGTATTACGATCGATCCCGTCGGCGTTGAGGATGCGGATTGCTTGGGTGGCAAAGCCGGTGTGATGTCTCCAACTTCCGAAAATAAATCCCCATCTAAAAAAAAAATGTGATTCTTTTTACAAATATTCTTGTGTGTGTGTGTGTGTGTGTGTGTGTGTGTGTGTTTCTTTTGTTCCTAATTTCATGTAAAAATAAAAAATATGTTTCAATTTAGTACATTGCTGCGATATTCGTAATTCATATCTTAATATTTTTTTTTTACATATATAGGTATCATAATAAATAAGTTGACCACTATTTAGTGTCGCAAATTCCGCAGAATTTATAATGACTCAATAAATTTGTAGCTTTCATTCAGCAGATAAGCGTTAATAGGGCTTACCTGGAAATCGGGTAAGAGAATGTGTAGGCGGTGCAGATTGTGGCGGCGGCGGCTGCGACGGGGTCGGCGATGTGGAGAGTGGCGGTGGACTCTGCAGCGGGGCGTAAGGGTGGCTACCAGTCGGTGTCGACGCGCTCGATGGCGTACTGCTAGGATTGAACAAGTTTAGGCCAAGTAAATCTGAGCTTGGCTTACCTCCTAATTGCTGTGACACTGACTGAGACCTTTTCATATGATGATCGGAATCAGTATTTGATCCTCTACGTCCCTGTTCAAATATGGATATATGATAAAAAAAAAAAACGAAATGGTATATTATTTTTTTTTAATAACATATATTTTGAGTACTGTTTCCGAAAATTTGATAAAACAATAAAAAAAAATTTCTCATAAAAAAGCAAATTATGAAGATACAACATCAATAATGTTTTTGTAAGGGACGTTTTTTTAATTAAAAATCACATACATCTAACAAAGATCGAGAAATTAACACATAATATTAAAATAAAAAAACATATATACATAAAATAAATACTATATAATAAATACATATATTATATATTATTATTTATATATTATAATAGTATATATATATAATAGTATTTTATATATATATATATATATATATATATATATATATATATATTGTTACATAATATTACATATATGTATATATAATTTTACATTTTTAATTTGCTTTTTCATTAAAAATTTCCTAAATTACAATTACAATATTTAACAATCAAATAAAAGTATTATTTTACATATTTCGGTTTCTTTATATTTTGTGCTATTAATATTATTTCATGATTTAAACATAAAATCGTGGTAAGTATTTAATTTTATTAAATATATCATATCATTTTCTAAACTATAGAATAATTGTTTTAATTGCAAGTGTAATGTATAATACACAATATAAGATTTTTTTTAATAGAAAGTACAACTTACTGTTGGTGCAGGTGATAAAGATAAATTTTCCACTGTCGCCCTCAATTCATCTACACTAGCGCTCATGGGTGCACCACCATTGCTAAGAGGCTTTATTTCCACTCGTATTTTACGTTCCCTCTCATCTTCCGAATCAGTATCCGAACTGGAATAAAATCCCTTTTCATTTTCCCATGGATCCGGTTTCGGTCTAATACAAAAACCATCTTCGTCCACCTCTGGTGTCGGCGTTTCTGACTTTCTGCTGTCTTCTTTGTCCTCCCTATTGCGTTCGTGAAAATCATTTAAAATAATATACTTTTGTAAGTTCCAGCAGGCCCAGTGCATTACATAATAAAAACTCTTTCATGCTAGAAGCGTGCTAAAATAATACAATTGTTGCGCTTATAGGCGTGATACGTGAGATAACTGAAGTTAATGAATATCAATCAAATATTCTACTGCACTGATAAAGAAATACTATACATGAATCCATGAATGCTTTCTGTTCGAATTTTATAATTCTTTAACTTTTATATATGGCTTTCAACAGAAATTCAATATCGGTTCAACAAACAAAACATCAACCATGACCAATAAAAATTATTTCTTTTTTCATTATTGCTTGATATCAACTTAAAATCAATATAAAGCTAAAGGTAAAATATAAATATGAAAGATCTGTTTTTAAGTAATTATTAACTATAAATAAATAAACTAAGATAAATAAATATACTAAAATATAATTCAGGAAAGATCATATCCATGATAAAGAAAATTAAAATTATACCTATCGTTATTCAGTATTTAATTATCATTATTTAAAACATCCTATCATATTGACATTGCATGATGTTTACTATGTTTGTAGGACAATCCTGATTGTAAACAATCAGGAAGTTATTGAAATTAAATATTCATTATTTTGAATATAACGCATAGACGGAATAAAATAAATAGAGGAAACCAATTATCTCTTTATCTATCTTATCACCATGTAGTTCAAAGAAATAGAATATAAATAAATTTATAAAAATAGACATTATAAAAAAGAAACAATATATAATTTAGTTCAGTAATATATTTTCGAAATGCTGATTATCTAAACTTACAAAAAACGGTTATTTAATTTCAATACTATCATTCTGACAGACGTGACAATTCATTTGAACATAGCATATACCAATACAACGTACAACTTTCAACATCTATAATATGAAAAGAAAGTATTTGCAGATTCATGTTCAAAACATTTTTAATGTATGCTGTATATTGTGATTGATAATAATTGATAAAAAAAATTATAATATGTAATATATCTTAAACGAACAAATAGAATATCTAACAACAAAGCATTCCGAGTCTAAGATTCACATCCAGCAAAAATATTTAATTTACGTTAAATCTTTTAATTAAATATGTACATCATTTTTTTAGAGTACAGATCGATTTTGTCTGCTGGTTATGAAACTGACTCTATGTGCACTAGGTCTGCTGTGCATGCATGTACTGACAGGTCAGACTTTTCTTCTTTATTGCTGCTTGTATCCATGAGATCCTTCTTCTTCTTCGCCTTCTTCTCCTTTCGTTTTTCTCTCCTACTGCGTAGAAACCCTGTTGGTCGTGGATACCCCAAATGTAGACAATAGGATGGTATATGTACTGTGATATATGTACTAGCTACTTATTAAACGTATGCTTTATGCAAATTACATTCTTACAGTTACACCAAATTATGAATTCATCTGTATCTGTGAAATTAATATACTATTCTTGTTAAATTCACTACAAATATTTATAAATTGTTCACTTAGAAATAAATTTTAACATCTATTTTTTATTATTTACTATTACAAAAATAGAATTTTGCACAAAAGAAAATAAGATATTTATATGATTTCATATTAATATCATGGAAATATAACAGAAAAGAATCCTGTTAGCATTAAAAAAATATCATGGAATAGATGGCATTTCTATTAATAATAAAACTAAATTATTTATAAATAAAATAAAAAGCAAAATCTACTCTATAGTTGCATTACTATCTACACGAATATGTATCTATTCAAATCTACAGTGTAAAGTTTAAACAAGAACTGCTGTTGTTTGTATAAAAAAAAAATTATACAAAAAGTTATATTTCATTTTAACATTTTAGTATTTGAATGGGCAGTACATAATATACATTTAAAAAACTTTAATGAAAAATTAAGATTAAAGAATTTACTTTCCAAGTGATCAAAATGTAACACAACATGATCAAATAATACGAAACAAATCGACGTACGTCGTATTAACTAGCATTCCTGTATGCATTTCTAATTAATTAATCAACTTCTATATTCTTTGATGATGCTGACACGAGTTTCCTTGCAAAAATCAATTTGCAACTATATTAAAATAATATCTCTCGATTTAAATTATATAAACTATAAAGAAGTCATATTTCTAATGTATTGGATTGGAACAAAAGTTCATAATCACTTTTTCATTTGTACCATATTGACGTGTTTTTAAAAAATTTTAGCAATTATACTGTTCGATACAAGTTTTAGCGTTAAGAATCTGTTTTTTTTAATTGCAGTACACGCGCGCGATAACTTTGAATGGAGTTGTAATCAAGGTCTCCTTTTATTTAATCCGCGATAACTCAGTAACAAAAATCTTAGAAATATTTAAAAGATGATCTTGTAAAAAAAACTTTAAGTTTTCATGTTAGAAAGTTAAAATTTTTTGCAAATTTTTTTTTAGCACAGATCCATAAAGTAAAAAATATTGTTCAGCTTGTAGTTTTCTATTTGTAAAAATGATTAAATTCACAGAAACTTAAAAGACCTTTCAGTAAATTGAAAGACTTTTCAGAAAATAAAGACTTTAATTTTTAAAATCTCATTTTTTAATTCAAATTTTCATTCATTATCAACAAAGTTACATGTATTTCTTGTATTTCTTGTATTTTGAAGTTCGCTCTATGAATTTGTATTCCAACTCAATATCTTTAAAAGTATTACCTTTTCGAGGGAACGCATGTCAGCGTTTCATAAAACAACGACTAAAAATGTGAATACCTATGTCGAACGAAGGTAGATAAAAGAGTGAAGTATACAGAAAATAAAATTCAGTAGTGGAGTAGAGCACGTCACGTTAGTAGAAATATGAAGATATCCCACGCACCATCACCATCAAAAATCCTACAGTATCTGCATCGTCTACTCTCTTCTTAAATTGTTTTTCTAACAATTACTAAATCTACATTGACACTATAATAAACGCATTTCGTTTTGAACATTCTTATCCGTGCATGTCTCTCTTTGGAAGATTATACACAGAGGAACACATATCCTCTGCAAGCCAATCTAACGTTGCATGCAAAAATAGTCTCAAACATTAAATAAATAAATATTTAGAAGAGTAATCTACAGAAAAAGAAATATTCTATAAGATATAAAAATATTCTAATAAGATAAAAAAAGTAATCCATCAATTGAAATGAATGTAAATGCTGCCGAAGATGCTACGGGAATGATTGTCATCGACGAGAACATAGTTCGCAATAATAGTTGTTTTCAAAATTAATATTATGTTATTGGAAAAGAAAGAAAGATATTCCTGCACTTGGAAAATAAATGTAAGTATAAACACGTGAGCCATGCGAATTAGGAATTTTATAAAAACGGCTCACCTGAGGCCCCCGTCAGTAGCCAACCCCGCACTTGTATCTCAACATTATTCAAGTCCAACTCCCTTTAGTTTAGTTATATTTCTTTTTTTTTTAGCTCAACTGCATTGATGTTTACAGAAAGAACTTTAGAAATATAATTATATGCTGCAATTCATGTAATTACAAGTCTATTCAGGACGGTCATTAGTGGTACGTGTTAGCATTTAGATCACTTATGACATGTAAAAAAGTTAGATGTATATGAATACTTGTATGTACCGCGATTGTATAACCCATCCATGTACTTATTCATGATTTTATCGGAAAAAAGATAAAGAGACAGAAAAAATAAATGGAAAGACAAAATTGAAGCTATGTTAAATACATCCATTAAAATCTATGATATTTATACTTATGTTTTAACAACATGTTATTTAATCTTTAATCTTCCATGGTTATATTAAAAAATGTATATATAAAAGTTCGAAGTTTTAGCGAATGTTAATTTCATAATAAACCGAATGCACTCGATAATATAGTTAATTATAGAAAAATATATGTACAAATATTTTATGGATTTTCTTATCGTGGTTGTGTAAAATTGATGCAAATCGTATGTCGCCATCGGATAATATATATATATTCCCACAGAAAGGATTGTTAGAAAAACAATTTATAGATGAAACTTTATGAAAATACGAAAGTAATTAGAGTCCCATACATTTCTAATGCTAGATAGTGCCTATATTCTATTTAAGCGTTTTTTTAATGTTAGTAAAATGCAAACAAAAAATATTTCTTCTTTTAGTTCAAACTATCTTCTCAGTCTTAGGTCTATTTCAAACGCGGAAATAAATTAAAGTGAAGAAATATTTTGCATAGATGTTATATGTGAAGCAGAAATTAATGTTAAAATAAATGATTTGTTTGGTGAAAGATATATTTCTAACATTAATTTAAAGCGTTTAGACAATGTTAGTATACGTACATCGCTGTTCTAAAAGTGAGCACAGTGGAGGAATCATAATACGCGCAACCACTATAAGTCAGTAGATAATTTATTTAACCATATTACGTTCTGTTCAATTATAAGATATAAGAGGTATTTAAAAAGAAATAATGTCTTTGTTCCGAGCACCATAAAGAGAGAACAACCGATAGAGAAACATTATAGATAAAGAGCTACATAGGAAATGCTCGAATAAGACTGATCCTGTTAGAAATTATGAAAGAAAATAATTTTAAAAATCAATAAATATGAAATAAACTTATATATGAAATAAACTTATATATGAGAATTTATGTGTCAATATTTACGATAAATATTTTTATATTAAATTTTCGAATAATATTAATATATATAATATTAATAGTTGATCATTCATATTCGAGCCAACACATAATAGATTGTCTAAATAAAATCCTCAATTAAAAAGTGACAACTGTGGCATAGTTGAAAAATTGTGCGCAAAGTTATTTTACGTTTCTTTAAATATCTTTAATAAAAGAAAGAAAACGAGATAAGTAGAAACCGTACGAACAGAAGCATGACAATCGTTAATTGTCATATCAGCGAAAATTAAATACAGAATATGATTATTTTATCAATATACTCGGCAGCTAACGTCAGTATCAGTAATCTCTAATGTATGTTGAATACTGTATTCTAACAACAAAGTCAGAGGGTATGGTAGAGGAGGTATAGGAATAAAATGTAAATTGTTACATTTAGATCCTCTGAGAGGGTTCCTGGAGATGCTGGGAGGTGGAACAGCAGGAGGCAGGTTGTTCCCTTGAGGGGTGGCAGGTGCCGAACCAGACGACCCTGCTTGCTTCTGTTTGTCTGAAACAACACTCATCATTCTCACGTCTTTGAATACCTCCCCATCGACTGATGGCCCCTTTTTTTCTCTCGCTCCGTGTCGCACTATTATGCACGTTAGTTGTACCGATTCAAATTTTAATGACCTTTGCAACTTTCAATGGTATTTTAGAGCGTTCCAGAGGGGTGAGAGTATTTTAAGTAATCATATAATATCTCCATTCATATATAGTTTCGCATCTGAACATATAATTGTAATAATATTCGACGCATAAGAGCAATTGTATACACAAATATACAAAAATCGAAGACAGAATTAAATATCATAATTGTATAAAAAATTATAAAATTATAGTTATAATAAATTTTCTGTCTGACACGATAATTAATTGCATAAACAAATTTATTGTTCTTCTGTTTATTTTCCATGGACAAAATAATAAAGTAGTATAGCCTTTTATAATAAAGTATCTACGTATAATATATCCCCCCTTGACATGTAATATATATAAAAAAATACATAATTTGAAATATACATACAAGAGTATAGTTAAAATTAAAATAAAAAACAAACCCTCTGGAACACAATGTATTCTATGTCATCCTCCACCTAATGTTAGATCGTTACGTATAAGCAAGTATAACACAACAACCACATAAGCGTAAATAAATCAATAAAAATTGTCTGCTTATCATATTCGAATTAATATATCTGTGATCGAGTGCTGCAATTCAATTGGACAAGTGTATAATGTGACCGATGATGGTATACTAACAGATATAAAATTAAAAATAACAAAAAATAGTCTACCTAGACATATGCAATGTTATGCCTTGTTTGAATGTTTATATTGGTCTACAAAAAGAACAAAAAGCATATTCGTTTTTTGTAACAATTTAAAGATATAAGAGTGTATCGATGTAATGTAAAATGTTTCAAAAAATGGAAAAAACATGTCTCATATGAAATGTAGCATCTCATTGCATCAAAGCCAAGATAGATTCAAACTATTGCAATTAAAAAGATAACGAAACTTTAAAAAAATTTATGTAATTTCGATGAAAGAGAGAGATAGAGAGAGATAGAGAAAGAAACCTACCATGGGAGTTGGACATGAACAGGTTGAGTAGCGAGGTAGTACGGCGGGAAGCCTTGGTGGTTTGTGCATGTGACAGTTCTCTGTCCTTTTCCTTCTGTTTTTCTTTTTCTCTATCCTTTTCCAATATCACCCTCCCCCTTTCCCCGTCCAGTACCCTCAAAGTACTACCCTCCCCCTTTAATCCCTGATCTTTCTTTGAACTGTGACTGTTACCGGCTACGCCTGTTTCGCCATTGGTGCTCTTCGACGTTTCCTTAGGTGTCTCTACGCTGCCTTCTGACTGAGAGTGGCTGGTCATTTCCGCTAAACTCGTCATCACTTCTTCGTACTCAATCACACCTGATTTACAGATATGTCATGGATACTGAGGGGAACAAAGATGAAAAAAATCTTTTAAATATTCTTTTTACCTGGTTTTTCGAAACCCGTGTATTTACTTTGAACGAATTGCTCTAATAACTTCTCCACCGTCATATCAACGCATTGTCGTTTGAAGTCGATATGAACCTGGCCAACTTGCTCGTGATTGGTTTGCAAAACATCAGCGTATGTATTCAGAAATTCCTTCATGTGCTTCAGATGCGTCTCTTCCACATCTTGGAACCGCTTAGTAACGAAAACGTACATTGATTAGTACGCTTCGCTAATCGCTTGCGCAGCAATATTATCTCGCAAAGCCTAACTTCTATATTTTAATCCAGAATTAGTACCCTGCAAGCTTGAGTCATTTTTGCCTCGAAGTCGTTTCGTATGACCGTGTACTTGTCCACCAGCGTCCTATAATCATCTTGTGCCTTTTTGAACTTGCCTTCCGCCTTCTCCAACTCCCTTTGACTGGCATTGTCCTTCCTTAATTTTTCTAATTCCAGGCGTTTTTGCATACACATGTCTTTCGCCTTATGTAACGTTACCGTAATGCTTTGTATACTTTGTACAACTTCTAAAGTAGACGATTCTTCTTCCTTCACCTAGATGTTGTCGGTATGTCATTTCTTTAATTAAACTATGTCAATTGAAAAATTAACGCGAATCAATTTGATTTGCATGTGCAATTAATCATATTTATGTGTACACTTTGATAAGACCTCTGCACATTGCCGACTTGATTGTTTGATGATGAGAACCTACTGACCCAACTGTGGGCGGAGACTGATAATTTATGGAATACATATCTGATAGCATATTGTAGTACAGCAAAGTATGTAATTATGAATAAAAGATAATACCGTATTTTACTGTGTAAGACGCAATCAAATTAATGAGAAAAATATTAAAATTTTTCAATAAAAGAACACAATTAATCAACGAATTATAAAGAGAAAAATATAATTACGTACAGCCTTATGTTTCTTGTGTAGTTCGTCCGCATATTTTGACACATCTTTTATGAGTTCGGACACCCGCTGGGCCATTTGAAAGTGTAAAACGGCGAGTTTTTCGGCGGCACCTCTCAGAGCAGCCCAGACAGGTGCGAATGTCCCTTGCGTGCTATTGCTCGCCTGTTTCGCTACCTTACTAAGAAGTTTATAATTGTTTTCCTCTATGGCTGATCTTTCTCGCAAAAATTCAGCCAATTCCTTGCTGGCGATTACACCATGCTTCATGTTATGATACAACACGTCAAATCCATTATTCTTTTCGCCCTTAAATAATAAAAAAAAATAGTTTATATATATATATATATATAT
>Ga0157363_1002814_pt1 | contig 15490 bp, 5 predicted proteins | sample AttsexASBM1_FD_111477 | JGI IMG/M metagenome (GOLD analysis project Ga0157363, IMG submission 111477) | Fungus gardens microbial communities from leaf cutter ant in Ribeirão Preto, State of São Paulo, Brazil - Atta sexdens ASBM1 | ecosystem: Host-associated > Fungi > Mycelium > Unclassified ...
TCTTTAAATGTATTAAAATTTACATCTCTTACATTGGAAAGTTTTCTATTTTCGTCTGAAAAACCTGGAAAAGTAGGGAATTTTAAAATATATTTTCTATGGCAACTCTGAGCTCATTTTGAAGTTGATATTTTACTATATTAATATTTGAAATTATCATAATTTATAATATAATTTTTTGAAAGAATTATATAAATATGGTTATTATTGATATTATAGTAATAATTATAAAAATGTCACTCCTAATCATAATTATGTTTTTACAATGCAGATGACAAATATTAAACATTTTTCTATAGTAATATTTTTATAAGTAGAGAGAGTCATTAAAAATTTTATTGAATTATTGTAATTTAATCTTTTTTCTTTAAAATCCTGTTACATATCTAATAATGTGATGATAGATATTTTTTCCTTGATTTAGAAATGCCACTTTCGCTTTTCAATTAATTAACTTTTTCTTTTTTGTGTCTATATTTTAAATTTATATAATGCTATACATGTACAGGATTTAACGTTTATTGGACAAACTTGTTGTTTCTCTTTGTTTAATTTAATACATCATAATACTGTTTGTTTTTTTTTACTAAACTATAAAAATTATAATAATGAGAGAAATAAATCCCTAATATAGTCCTGATAAAAATCGGTTAATCGATAAGAAAAATTAATCTGTCAAGCGTTAAGTGCCCTACATTTTCGATTCGAGGAATCGACTATCCGATGAACATTTGCACAAAAATCGTGGTGTGCCCGAGGCGCACTTTCCTGTGATTTACGGGAATCGAATATTCATGGTGCACGAATTTGGCAATATCCGTCGTAGCGTGGTTCTATCAGTGCGTATTCGATGTTCGTGCGATGCGTTACAACTAGTGACGTTATCGCAGAACATCTCGATCACGTATCATCTGACAAAATTGTATTGAATCTCGTAGAAACCACCTTTCCCTTCCCTTCCAAAAAACGTAATCATCTTTTTTCTATACTTCCCTATATCATCGTTACTCGATGAATTGTAAATTACGCGATTTCGTTATTCCAACAGAATCGCCAATTTTTTTTTCGTGTTATACGATGCAGATATGAGAGAAATGGAGGAGGAGAGATCAGAAAATGTGAAACGCATTTGGAACATATGTCGTGCGTTCTATTGGACAACCAGATTACCCGAAAATATTTTAGCAAACGCTTCATCCGGCATTCGGACGCTCGTTTGACTTTCGATCGGCCGGTGGTGGAATTCGATTATGCGTTCGATAATGGCTTCGGCGCGTGATGAAAACGGTAATCGCACTATTGCTGGCGCGCTTTAAAGTCACGTTGATTAATTCAATAGCGCGCGCAGTTCGTACGAAGCTGTCGCGACAATACTGCGCGGCGCTCGGATGAAATTGCTATTTATTTTAGCCACGCTTATATTTGCTTCTACTTCTTTTTTCATATTTTCTTTTTTTTCTGTTTTTCAGACTGCGCCATTGCGCAACACGGCAATCAACGCGAAAAGCTCGCGCGTGGAAGAATGGAGCCTCGCAAATTTCACAAAATTATTTATCAGGTCGTAACGCGAATGCTCCGTATATGAAATTAAATGCAAATCACGGATTTGTTATCGCGCCGGCCTGTATTCAACTCTGAATTCTGAATTCTCAAAATAGTCGCTCGCGTTTATTCCGCTGGACATCTGCACGGTCGAGGTATTACATCCTGCGTTAATCCTAATTGTAATTGCAGAATATCGTATCGATATCGCATTCTAATCGAATTCGTATAATAGCAAGTAAATTGGAAATGAAAATAACCATAAATTTTTTAAATTAAAAAAATTGAAAGCAACAAAATTGAAGCATTCTGAAAATACTTAGAGTGGGTGACGCCAATTAGCCGGAAGTCGCCATTTTGTGTCCTATATATGAAGTATTTACATGACGCAATTCCTCGTTTTAACTTCTTCTTTCTTTAACGTTATCTTCTTTAACTAATCTTTCTCTAACTAACAGTAAGGACTTAATGGCAAAACCAATCAGCATTAGGCACATGCATTGGCACCACTTTCTGTATACCCACTCTATCTATACTGAATTTAAATGTATTGTCACACAGAAGAAAGAACGATTTTACTGAAGTCTTAAAGATTTTGTTAGATTCAGATCTGAAAATAATTTTATTAGACTATTAAAATAGTTATGTAGGACATTCACAAGCTGTTTGTCAGAATGTCAAAACTTTTTACAACATTGCTTGTGTTCGAGTATTCTACACCATTATTTTAATGGTCCGACAAATTATTTTCAGATATCTGTATGTGCGTGTCTAGCTAAATTTTTAGATGACCGTTCATTTCAGTAAAACCATTCTTTCCGTTTTATATTTGCTGAGCTCGTCTGTTCGTTATTTTTGATCATGATATCGTTTCAAAATAATTTTTCTTGATTGTTTTATTCATGTCACATTGTTATATTCCATCATTTGCGTGCCAAATGCAATTCTATTTTTCGTGCAATTCTTTTTTTCTCGTTGACATTTTGTTATCAAAATCTGGTTACAAAATATGTTAGTTTGTCTTCCGGAGAGAGCACGCAAAAGATCGTCAGCTTTAAGCGAGTTCTTCATTCAGCGCGATAAAAAAAAAGGAATACTGACAAGCCGTATTTGGATTGAACTTTATTAATATCCGACTGTCGGAAGCGGAAGTTGCAGTCGAACAACGTGACACGCTGGCGTTTTCGACCTTAGAATCTCTGCATCAGAGAGAACTTCGGTTGCAGTGCTTCGCTAGGAATTTTCCAATTCGATGGTCCTTCGTCGTCCTACGGTATTTACGCTTTGCTCATGACGCTCCTTTTGCGGATTTTTCTTGGCTGCTTTCCGCCTCTTGCGCTGTTTGCCAAACGCCAAGTGCGAAGTGCATTCTCCCCTCGATCCAGTGTAATGTAACTTTGTGTTTTCTGCTGACGTCGCGTGCAATTAATTCTCGTTCACGCGAGTAAAAAGGATCCGCCTCAGTCATTCACTTAATATTAAATGCGAAAAATCGAGAATATTAATGAAACACTTGTCACTGCAATCAATATATCAGAATGTAAGATAAACATCACAGTGATCGGATTTTTATCTATATACGGACACTTACACAAAATTTATTATTATTAATTTCAAATGCTTTTTTTATTACAATATTATGATAAACATTACATTTTAAAATATAAATTATAATATTACATTTTAAAAAGCTCATTTGAGATCAATAATAATTTAATTAAATAAATATGAAGTTTTATATAAATTTCTAGACATAAAATAAGTGTCTAGTCATTAGGACACACTTACTTTACATATAATTATGAGATACATGTTTTCATCGCTTTACATGAATTCCTTTGCAATTAAAGAAATCATAGATATTCCAGATTACAGGTAGCAACGAATATCTAATTTGAGTAATACTGTTTATGTGAATCCTAGTGTGACGATTTCACGGCACCGCCGTCACGGTGTTCGTAGTGTTCAGCCGTCGCGAGTACGCAACGCTATAAGGGATGCTCGTGGCTATTGTATCCTGGCAATTACTGATTATGCGGCCAATTGGCACGAGACAGGCGGCGCGACGCACAGTAGGGATGCAGCTTGAGACGAGGGAATGATCGAGCGAGCGGGTTTGCGCTCGCTGCGCTGCAACTCGGATGCGCCAATACAGCTGCCAGTTAGCTGTCCGTCAAGGCGCAGCTATTCCGCAATTTCGGTGAATGTGAATTATCCCACGCGCTTGCCGAGATACTTATGTGCCTCAATCGCTCTCAACTGACATTGCTATAAGAAGACATTTAAATGCATTTATTATAATGAAAATTATTTTTATACGAAGATTGTATTCAAGATGACTCAATTATTTTTATGATGTGTTTTGAGCCAAACTAAGAAATTACTATTTTTTTTATGAAAAAAATTATATTTTTAATTAACTTAAATAAATTTTATTTTCAATTATATTATAATTGTAATAAAAAGTTATATTTTTTTAAATTAACATGACCAGAAAAGCATTTAAATGTATTCATTAAAATAAAAATTATTCATACAAAAAAAACATCAAGTTTGATTTGTTGTCGAATCTTTATGGCGTATCTTGAACTAAATAAAAAAATAACCGCTAATTGTCATTATCTTTTTAAAAAAATTACACTGTACTTTGATAATAAAAATAATTGAAATCTGTTTTGCGGTCATTAAAAGTGACATCAGCATTATATTATAGTTCCTTTGATTTGTACTTTAATCGCTCGAGTGTCCTAGATGAACGAAGATTAATATTTTCGCGAATAAAGCTGAGCATCTTTTTGATGCAGCACGTCAAAGGAAATGCGCTCGACGCGATATTCAACGGTAATTAATGGCTCTTCCATTTGCATAGGACTGCTTCTTCAAGCGGCTGCTCCGCACGACGCGCGCGTTCTTAGTAATAATTAACCACTAGCCAAGTTTACCGGTCGCCAGCGGCACCGGTCTCTTATCGTTAATTTGAGTTCATAAATTTCTCGATGGTTTAATCGTCATTACTACATGAGAAAGCATTTCGCTTGGTCGAGGAACGAGAAGGAAGTTACATGTTTCGCGATGCGATTGAGAGCACTCGTTCATATTACATTCTTGAATTCGGCGATTCCACAGGTCATGATAATAATTGCTACAATTATTTTCTCGTACAGCTACCGCAATTATGTCAAGTTGATGATTTTTGCAATCACGTCTGTAACTTCCTGTTGCTCCACGATTGATTCGCAGTTTTAGTTATATATGACACGCCTTTTGAGTTTCGGGCGATTAATGTTCGAAACAATATAATTGAAATTAATCCGTAATTTTGATTATACTGTTTCGAACATAATAAATAGCGTTCGCTGACATTTGTTACTTAGATTTAATAGGCACGAAGATGACGATAAGGATAACATTTCTCTGTTCTGAAAAATCGTGTTTGTATAAATTATCCATAATATCCATTTTAAACTCTAAAATTGTATTCTATATGCTTGAATATTTTTATTTACAATATTCGTAATTGTTGAATAAATATTATAAATAAATTTAAATTTGATATATCTAATTTGAAAATTAATGAAGAAGGCTATGTTTGATTGAAACGGATTTGCTTAATGATATTTTTGTATGAATTTTACATATAATTTCTAGTTTAAGAAAACCGTGCGTCGATTACTGTCGGTCTTGAAATTCTTCTAAATTGAAACTGAATATCACAAATTAAATCGACAAACAATTTTATATTTATATTAAATATTTTTTGGTCGATTTTTATTTAATATTATTTATTGGGAAATGCTTCCAAATATTCAAAGTATTCAAAATAAATATTTCTTTTAATATTCATTAGCGATAAATTAATGCTTTCACTAACTTTATTATATTTATATGGACGTTATATTTGTGTTTGCGTACAAGTCAGTGTATGTTAATAACTTTTGAGCCGATTATGAGCAATAGGCGAGCAAGTGAAGTAGAAGGAAAGATTTTTCTGAAAGATGGAGAAGTAAAGTTCCAGAATAGAGTGAAACATGAATAGGAAAGGTAATTGAAAGTTCTCTGTGGCTGATGATAAGAACGACTCAGATTGCATTTAATTCATGACGAACTTCATCGAAGCATTACATTCTCTCGCGATTTCGAGTACTTCCGAAGAGATTTTATGAAGATCCATAATTTATTACTGATTGATACATATTCTTGACTTTTATATTTGCTCTTTTATGTGCGATTTGTATATTCATAAGCACATTATCGAAATTAATTTTAACGAGTTAATTTTAAAAATTGTTACACATGAAAAAGTAAAAATGTACTTTATGGACCATTTTTTTATCATTTGATATTGTGAGTCAAATATAAAATATTGAAAAATGAAAAAAAAATAGAGAGCGATAGATAAAAACTGATGAAAATCGAATCGTAAAAACGTTCTCGAGAATTTTGTAGTTTTTAAATATCAACATGATTCATATAATATTCGGATGGACAATGAACCCGCAGTTACAGTTTTTCTGAAAATTTGTATAAAAGGAATTCATATTGAATTTTTAGTCGTTATTCATGATGCTCATTCAAAACAAGACTCGAATAAAAATTGACTGGATGCTCCATTTTTCTAATTGGCTAAACTGTTATTAATATGGAATATGTAGATGTATCACTTATTGTATATTTTATGGAATTCAACAATGGCTGAAGCTTCTTGAATCTCCTCTCAGTACTTTTTTGGTAATGCGTATATCTTTCTGGAATTACATCCGGAAGAAAATATATTGCAAAAAATAAAAGGTTATTAAAGAATTATAAAATCAATAGTGCAGAAAATTACTACACGGAAAATTTTATATTTAAAATTATTGTAATGTTGTAGAAGCTGCGGACTATCATGGCAATTATAAGTTTAAATGCTGCAGTTATTTTTTTAGAAACAATAATGCAACGTAATTTTTACACTTTTTCATAGTAAAAATTTTTTTTATTACAAAATCAAAACTTGTTGAATAAAAGTTAGTATTGTAAGTAAAAATAAGTAAAAATATATACCTAGCAAATTTTGTTTGCGTACCATAGAATATGGCTTAAGCATTGGCTTTTAACAAAAATTATTTTATTTATGTGAAAAAAATAGAAATTAGTATTACTACACAGTAAAAATTATGTCGAAATCGTGTTGTGATGGTCCATTGAAAATACAAGACATAATAAAGTGTATTTAAAATTGTATTAAAACTTAATATAAAATTTTCTCCACGTAGATTAAAGAAAATTTCCATGTTTCTTACTTTCTCTTATCAGCAGAATCTGAAACTTTTTTAATGCATCCAGAAAAAAAGAGGCAATGGCGAATCTTTTCTTTGTTTCACATTTTGTTGTGCTACATAAAGAGCTACATAAATAGAATGAACTCAATTTGCTTTGATCTTACGTAAAATATATTTTGCATATTTTATATATTATGTACGTGTACAATTTTCTTACGCGATTTAATATGTTAAAAACCATGAGAATGTAATCTATTTGATCGTTAACTTCATTTCTTAGCATTCTTGTTATCGCGTATAAGTTTCTTCATCGAGTTATATGAAGAAAATGCGATCATACAACCATAGGTGAGAACTATGTCGTAATGACGACCGAGTTCACGACGCAAGTGACCGAACAAGAGCGGACGGGTCACTTGCAAGATATTTAATTGATTTAGGTGCTGAGAGCCAGCCGCGGCCTTTCCCATCGACCGTCGAGAATGCGACCGCCTGACGAAATTCCCGGGACACCCAGTGGGATCGCTTGCGGTCAGCAGGAGACGCTCCAAGGGGAATCGGCATGCGGTCATCGGAGAATCACGATCCTTCCGTGTCCTCAGTGACGGGTTTGTCCTGAAGCACGGATGCGTTGCTATTTGCCCGATGTTACAGCTCGGACATTGATCGTGCGGACAGTTTGAACATCTTCAAGTGGAAACTTGTTAAAAATGTTATTTTTTTTATATAATTAAACGCTTATTTCACATTGCAAAGTTTACTTTCGACACACCTTGAAAATCATTTCTTAAATTATGTTCTTCCGCAGTAGTGTAATTGTACTTCAATAACGAATTGATTAATGATTTTTTTAAATGCTCAAATTCATGTATCAATCAGAATCAAAATTTCGAAAACGTCAATCAATATTTGCCATAAATCAATTATATTTATTCTCTAGAACGACGATCGTTTTATTGTTCTTTTGATTTTTTTCTAGAAATATTTCTAATATTTATTCTTTTGTGAATAAAAAATAATATCACATGAAGAATAAAACTGATTGTTAGAAATGTGTTAGAAGTTAAATGAATTTGTTGGTAATTTTTTACGACACATGTTAAATCAAACAACAGAAAAACAATTTTGTGGAAGTGACTTAATATTGTTTGGAATTTTTTGATTAATTATTGAACAGAATTTTTACTATTGCTTATTAACAAACGAGATATTTGATCGAAATTAATGAAATTAATGGTTAATTAATAAAAAGAGTTTATATAAAAAAGTTTTACGATCGCTAATAGTCAAGCCATGAACATGATGGATTTCTGTTAAAGCTTGAATAGCAAATATTATTTGCTATTCATGCAAGTGGATGTCATATAAATTACTTATATTAATGCAAGGTATGATAATCGCGTAGTGCATCGCTTTGCAAATCTGCTACTAGCGACATTACCGACTAAACACTTTGTCAATAACGTAGTGTTATTATACTGTGATAGCACATATGACAAACGATTCTTGTTCGCAATTCTGTATAACGTGCAGTAAATTGGCCACAATATTGTTAGAGTCACATTGCTAATGTACATAATTTAATTTTAAATTAACTTTTTATTATTAAAACCATAACCCTCTAATTGGTAATCTACGATCGTCAACAGTTTCGATCACAATTTAAACTTACTTAATTTTATTAATTAATTTTTTATTAATTAATTTTAACAAATTTCATGCAAATTTTAACAATTGTGAGAATGTTATCGATTTCCTACAATAAAACTTTGTATCTCTGTATATCTTTTATTTTTCTAGTTAAATGCTAATTTTGTTCGTGAAGAGTATTTATCTGACACAAATAAAAGACACAAATAATAAGTAGTTCCTACATTTTTCTGTAAAGGTACATGTATTAAAAAAAAAAGGATTATAAGAAAATTATATAAGATAATTTAGACCGTTGGATAACATAAAACTGTGCAAAGATTAATATGAAAAATGTAATCCATCAAATGGATTTTATCTCCATTTAAACTAATCAAATATTTATCGACAATTTCTGTTATCTTGAAATTACAGTTTTTCTATTAAAAATACAGAATTATTTCACTAGTAACTCGTTTTTTATTCTTTCAAAACGATTGAAAATTATCTTAAAATAAAATTCTATAATCTACTTAGGATATTTGAAAACAGCCGAGTCATTTGATATTTTTATATATTAATAAAATGGGATGTAAAAGCGTAGAATTTACTATTATGGTATAAAGTTAAGAATTTTTAGGATGCGTCCAGATTACAGACATCTATAAATAGACTGCCAGCTTCACCTCCTTGTTTGAAGTTTGAAGGCAGCTGGGCTTATTTGTGCTTACTCACTCTTACATGTACAATCACAAGGATAATAATGTTAGTTATTATTAGTAGTTTCACATAAATTCACGTGATACACAGGACGCATACATACACATATGTGAACTATTGTATAAGGACTTGGAATCAAGTCCATTCTCTATATTACATTGAATCAGCAGTTTACGATACAGTTTCGAATTATACATGAAGCGCATGATTTATTATTTTATTCTTCTTTATTATTTGATAGACAACAAGAATAAATGATGCATTATGTTTTTAATGCGTAACTCGGAATGCATCCCTAATTAGGATAAGGTTACCAAAATCGCTACTTTTTATTTAAAAATTCGTAACTCAGAAATTATGAAGAATATTCTTAAGTTTTTGCAGCATAATAAACTGCACTATTTTCTTATGTAATTTTTTAATAATTTGTTTGCATTATTATAACGTTGAAAATGAGAATTTTTTTCAGTATGATGGTGATGATGATTTTGGCAACGAGAAAATTCGTTGTCTAAAAATTGCACCATACCTCCATACCAATATTCCTCATATAAAATATTAGAATAGCGCAAAAAATTTAAAAATTACATAAGAAAAAGAAAAAAATTATATTTTGTTATGCTGTTAAAAATTTAAAAATATATTTTTCATAATTTCTGAAACACATAATAATTTCAAGGAATAATTTAGAGTTTCTGTGTGAAACAAAATAAATACTTCATAGGTTTGCAATATATACATTTTCATATAATAATAAATGGAATAAAAATGTAAGAAATATAAAAATATTAAGCAACATGCGATTTAAGAGGTCAGATTGTAATGCGATTTAGGAAATATTATATATTGCGGGCAGTTTAGGTAGAGCATTTTTAAAACTTTTCTTTATTTAACCTATAAACAAAAATATAAAGCAAATTTTGATCTTATTAATTTAATTCTAATAATATTTTAATTACAACAAATGATCAAGACTTAGGCTATTTAATTTATATTTTCTGTAATTCTACTATGAAATACGTTAAAAAATAGCTGCAACGCTACCACGATTTTTTTATTTATGTAAATAACAATACTTATTGCGCTTTATGTCATGAGTAGCAGTATCATGTAATTCTTAAATAAGAAAGTATATAAATAAAATAATTAAATTTTTAAGCTAGGTAGCTTTAGGAGCTGGTGCGATTTCGACAACTTTACCTTATAGATGTCTATGGTCTAGACATATTGAGCCGAACATCGAGTTGCGAACTAAGCTTACGTCCAAGGAATTTTTGAATGCAAACTCACAGCTGTGGATGCAGGCTCGCAGCTCAATGTTCGACTCGATTGTCTAGAAGCACCCTTTATATTTCTTTCCATTAATTCAGATACTCATTAATCAGCAAACACATCTCACAAATACATCTCAAATTCGTAACTCATATATAATCTTAATTTTTTGAATCGTAACGTGGTTCGAATGACCAACAAATATAATAATGCACAATGCCGTCTTCTATGTGCGAAATCACGAGTCACATTGTTAAAGACCATGATTATCCCTTGGAATTATGCGGCATGCTTTTATTGGCTAAGTTGTATCGCGAGGTACGACGATAGAATTACCTATTAAATAGATGGCATTATGAAGTGATTCAATTATTGCGCTGCGTTGATTGAGAACTCCGCTCCATCTCTTAAAAACATACATATCATATCATGTCGTGCAAATTCAAGAGATAACGGATATCAAATCATCACGGATATGACAACACATCAGATCTAAAGATAATCCAGCCGACGCGCTCTCCGCAGGGGTCAATACCAGACACTTTTCTAAACAATTAAATCTTTACGGGGCCGTCATGATTAACAAGGGAAGAAAATAAATGGCCTATAGGAATGATGGAATTAAATGAGATAGCGCCGGAAAAACATCTGTTTAGAGATAACGGTCAACGATTGTAATATTCTCCGAAAATACACTTATTCAAAATTGAGACGAATCATAGCATTATGTCATTTTCGGCCGACGAATACATATCGAGGAGAACTATGCATAAAGGAATTAGATAAAGTTGAGATCAGGATAATAAACATCACGCAGGCTTCTCGCTTTTCACAAGAACTAAAGAGGCTTGCAGCTAAATAATCTATAATTATAATTAAAAGTATTGTTGCGTTGAATTCTTTCATCGACGAAAATGGTTTAATCCGCGTCGGCGACCACCTTAGAAGATCAAAATTAGCCTTTACAGAAATATCCCATTCTACTCCCAAATCATCACTTTTTGATAGACCTTATTATTAGAGAAATCTACAAACAACACTACCATGCTGCTATTCAAATGATCTTATATGCCACCAGACAAAGATTCTAGATTCTTGACGGCAGAAATTAAACGTATAAAATAGTATGATTATGCGTTGTTCCTGATTCGATTCGATTCAGTACAATTAATTATAAAATGGGCGATCTACCATTCGAGTATATAGCGCGTTCTCTTTCGATAATACCAAAATGGATTTCTGTGGATCATTCTATATTAAAGAAAAGAAATACAGAAATCGGAATCGAATCAAAGTTTACGTGTGCGTGTTTATATGCATGGCTGTAAAAGCCGTACATTTAGAGATCGTGAGCAATGTGACAACCGACGGATTTCTCGCGGCCTTGCAACGTTTCATAGCGGGGTATTCCAACACATATTTACACGGACAATGGAACTAATTTTACAGCCAATAATCAATTAAAGGAACTTTATTCTTTTTAATTCCGACGGGCACAAAAATATAACAAATCGATTCGCTAAATGTTCGAACATCATATCAAGTAATATTTTATACCTCCTATCGCTCTACATTTTGGGAGACTGTGGAAATCCATAGTAAAGCTATTCAAACATCACTTTAAGAGCGTGGTCGGTGAACTTTTGTTTACATTTAAAGAATTAAACACCTTTATCATAGAAGGTATACTAAATTCTAGACCTATTTTGTCTTTATCGGCAGATCCCAACGATTCTTTAACCCAATGCCCCATTCATTGTTTGATCGGTCGACCATTGATTAATCTGCTGGAGCCTAATATCTCGTCTGTCCCAGCAAATCTCTCTCTACTTGGCAGCACATCTATAAGGTATAACAAGATTCTGGGCACGTTGGAATCTAAAATATCTCAATGAGCTTCAAGTTCGCCAAGTGGACCAAGGACGGAGAAGGAATTAACGTTGGAACAATCGTTTTCATCAAGGAGAAAAATTTACTATGCCTGCCTTGGGTAGAATCGTGGATATTCATTCCGGTGAAGATGGAGTTGTACGAACCGTCACCGTTAAAATGAATGCGGGAATTATTAAAACGATCGGTAAAATGTCTATGTTCACTTCCAATTAAATAACGATGCAAACATCGAACATTGTAGTCCGTCAACAAACAGAATCATCAAAAATTTAGTTTATCGATACGTGCCCTCTCAACGGAGGAAGCATGTTATGTGGCATATATTATTGTAAATGTCGTAGCTAGTCGCGCCACGCGATTTATATATCTTTTACATACTTTTTTATCACACATATACACACACACACACACACACACACACACACACACACACACACACGCGCGCGCGCGTCACACAAGATACCGAATCTTATCGAAATAAGCGCAAGAACAACGAGAGAGGTAGCGCTCGATGCCTCTTAAGTCATGTGATACGATGCAACCAAACTGCAGTGACCATGTACGATTGGTTGCGACTAGTTACGAGAACAGCTATATAATTTCAAGACCTTCCTCGACTCGAGTTCAGAAGTAATCGAGTCACCGAAATTTCTCATAAGAAATCAGCAAGCGTTTTTCTGTAGTCGAGTCTACAGAGCGAATGACACGTAGCCGAGTCTACAGAGCAAGTGATACGAAGCCGAGTCTTCATCTAAAATCAAGATCGAGATCTTGCCTGAATCTCTGTACTAATGTTCAATAAATAAGATTGGAAGATATTCGGATATTACTACACACAACAGTATACATTTCTGCAGATGTAACCAAAACATGTATTATTTACTCTCTTTCCATTATGGCTTAGTGATGTAAATGTATTTTGTATTTGTTATGTTTCATTCATAAAATGGTATATGTAACTTACATTTAATTTACATAATTATGTTATGTGCTAAATATATAACAAAGACATGTAACAAAATTATCATATTTATATCAGGATATCTCGTTTATGCCATAAAACTTATTGTTATTTTATTATAAAACTTATAAAACAGAGACGTCTGAATAATGACAAAAAATATAACAGCTAAGTCATGTTTGCTAGGTATATATATCCATTATATATTAATTTATTAAATTGTATTGAATTAAACAAAAAGAAATTATTAAAGTAAAATCTACGTAGATTGAAATTAAAATTCCGGAAGAAATTTACAATTCTATTTTCCTTAATAATGTTCCCTATTGTGTGTGCATTGTGAAAATATTTAATTCTCGCATCAATATTTTATTAATAGTCATTTTATTAATAGTTATAAAATTTGTTTTAACAATTTAGTTGGATAACAATTTAGTTGAATGTTGCTATGTTATTCAATTTAGTGTTAATAGTCTCTTAATAATCTCTCATGATAAATTAGGTAATTACGAGCAAATGGCAAATTTAGATATTTAAATATACAACTTCGAAATGAATGTCTGCTTTGGCAAGAAATAGGACAACAGAAGATCCTACAGATATGAGTACTCTCAAGCATAGCAAAAGCCTCATTATTTTCGTGATCTACGAACGAGTAAATTTCACCCTCGACGGAAAGCTTACAAGATCTGCAGCTCATTTCACTGGATATGCTGCGATCTGAGGCAGATTTTGGGTTCCGAGTAAGATCGTTTTGAAGAGATGATAAGACAGGCTGTACGTTTCAACGAACGTAATCGTCTGACTGGTTAAGAAGAAAATGATGACAGTCAAATGCCATTGGTTACCTAGTTATTGATTTCTCTTGGGGCAGAAGACAAGTGATCTTGTAGCTGCTTTATGCTGCTTCCGACTTATATCTACACTATGTACTTACATACGTGTACGCAATTTTATGGAAGTTAAAGAAATTTACTATTCAACTTTTGTTTGGACATATCAAAGAAAAGGAGTATATTAATTCCAATATAAACAGGGTGTCCCAAAATTCGCGTATTCGGAATACAAAAAGATATTTGGATATTTGGAAAGATATTTGGATAACTTCCGAAAACTGAATTCCTCCGATTTTGATAAAGCTTTGTAAAAAGCTTCATTTTAGATCAAAATAAAAGCCCTTAAAGGAATTTTTAGCGACTCTCCAAAAAAAATTTATTTTTTTAAATGAAATAGTAAAATGAATAAATTTGCATGGAAGTCGTCCGCGCCCCTTAGCAAAGGAGGAGATGGGGGTGGCAGTCGTTTCGCGTGGAAGTCGTACGCTCTTAAGCAGGGAGGGAGTGGGAGAAATTCTCTCTCTCCGAAGATAATTTTGTAACTTTTTTTCTGGGAGGGGTCTTTTTTTAAAACTGTACAGATGGCTTCCTAATCTATCTCCCAGAATGTGCGTGCAATGTATTAAAAAAAAGCCTCACCCAAAAGAAAAGTTATTAAAATATTATCTGCGAAGAGAGAGAATTTCCGTCTACCTGCCGAGTTAATTTGTTAATAACTTTTTTTCTAAGAGGGAACTTTTTTTCTTTATGTAAAACTGTACAGATGAATTCCTAATACCTCCCAAAATGTGTGCCAAATATTTAATAAATGTCCAGATAATGTCATATTTGAATGTTTGAAGGTGTCTCAATAATACAAATGTAAATAATAAGGAACATACAGCCACGACGACAGATATCAAAACGAAAATAATATATTTATTATTATTATATAAGGAAACATAGATATTTCGATCAAGGTTTGACCATCAGTACATACAGAATTACAAACAGTAAGTTTTTTAATTAAGAACGCAAAATCGTTAGTCAAAGAAATGTTAATACAATATCAAGATGACAAATAAAGAAACGCAAAATATTAAAAAAATTATCGCAAGTCAATAAGATAGTAACAAATTCTTTTTCTTTCCAATCGCTTGTGGTACGTGTTAATTGAGTAAGATAAAGTCCAGAGAATGAAATTTACCAACAAAAATATATATTAAAAAAAGGAAAAAAAAGAAAAAAATTTTTTTATAATAATGCATCTGGTGACTAATAATGTTCCGTTTATGATTCCTTTTTTATGGAAGCAAAGAATAACTTCGTGTGAGAATACGGAATTTCCAGATTCTATTTAAAAAATAGGAAAAGAAAAACGCTTTTTAATAATTAAA
>Ga0157363_1002815_pt1 | contig 15481 bp, 3 predicted proteins | sample AttsexASBM1_FD_111477 | JGI IMG/M metagenome (GOLD analysis project Ga0157363, IMG submission 111477) | Fungus gardens microbial communities from leaf cutter ant in Ribeirão Preto, State of São Paulo, Brazil - Atta sexdens ASBM1 | ecosystem: Host-associated > Fungi > Mycelium > Unclassified ...
CTCCGATTTTTATCATTAAGGAATAACTCTATTATCTAACATACGTCATCTCTTGCAAGATCGAACGCCTATTGTTACACACAATTACTGCTTTGTTTATCATTCCGAGTCTTCGCTCAGCATTCGTATAATTTGCATTGATATAAATCTTTCTTTTTAAGCTTTTAATCTTACAATTAGTTTTATAAATTAAGTATTGTTTGTGCACGTAAAACTTTGAGTGCTGAATTGTCGTTTTGTTCATACGCTATAAAACTTTTATATTAAGAAAATCTACGTCAGATGATAGCTCTACGAGTTGAAAAAATGTAATTTTTTTTTTATTTGAATATAAAGTTCACTGTAGCATCTCCAAATTTTGCGTCTATTTTAATTCTATAAAACAATTTTTGATTCAGTAAATTCGAAGATTTATATCGATCTGCAATGTCCCAACAATTTCATCAACATTCTAACATCTCCTTAATATTAAGCTGAAATACATCCTATTGTTGTAATATTTTCTGGATTTCTTCGTTTATTACATTTAAAATATTTAGAATACTGCACAAAACGCCAAAAATGGAACTTACAACTAGTACCTACAATGTACAATGGCTAATGCGTTGCTGTTATGACAGCATTGGCAGCGCCACATTGGAAAAACAGTGACAAGTCAAATCACATTCGCGCTTAACTATAAATTTGCTATACACAGCTACAAACAGTTAGTTAGTTGTGCTAAGTATTGTAGCTACGAAGCATTTTAATGTAATGTATGTGCATGATAAAGAATTTAAATACGTTTGATATTTTTTTAACTACCTGTATTAATTTATGCTTTTAATTTCAGCTAATGAAGTTTTATGCCACAATGAATGTTTTTTATTTGTAATAACTAGAGCTTAACAATACCACTAAGGCGATAACTCTTACAGCTAAGTTTGATTCAGCTATTGAAATTTAGCTGCTATTGTCAAGTCATTTTATATATTCGTGTATACTTGTCATCGTTTCTTCGCGATATACTGCGAATGTTTGAGAAAGAAGTTGCAAGAAAAGTGTAAGAACGAGCTAAAAACGAGCTAAAGATGAATTAAAGGTGATCCATAACATGACATATAAAAATGATAAAAAATTTTTTCTGATCTGATTTTTCAAAATATCACAATTGATCAAATTTAATTCGAAACGATAATATCTACAATCACTTCTCTCACTTTTTTGCACGGACGAAGTATATGGATTGGATTATGTAAATGCAATTATATAAGTGATATCCGGAGTGTGCGTTTTGAGCTATAGGAAGAACACTCTTGAATAGCTAGTTCACTTCATCATCTCCTACCTATTGTACCATTTTCTTTCTTTTGTAGCGTTTTTGTAGTAAATGATATGACACGTCAGTGTTCTACATTTTCAGACATGCCTTCAACTTCTTGATATATAATAACTTTAATTAAACTTCAATTGAAATTCATTTGTTTTATGTCCTAAAATAATATTATAAAAATTTGTACATCTTTGATTATACATCTTTGATTTATACAACTTAGAACAATTAGATTTTGTAGAGGTAAAATTGCCATAAAAGATTTGTTTGTGAGAAGTTGTTTGAAATGATGTATTATACAACATCCTAAAAATCCCGACTGCCAGCGGACTTGAAAAACCTGCCAGCTTCAAAAAACCGATAAAAAATTCGCGATTTTTCAAAAAATATTTCAAGAAGTATTCATTTTATCAAAATAAAGGTTATTATTTAAAAAAAGCTGATAAAATTATGAATAATTTCATTTTTTTTTTAAGCTTGTACAATCAATACTTTCCGTTAGAGATTTTTCAAAAATATGTATTTTTGATCATTCAAGAATGAAATGATTTTTCATACTTTTTTCATAAATATCTCGGATCTAATTACTTTTACGTATAAAATATTTCTTATGAAAATTAAAGATTACTAAATTCTCTAAAATCATTTTATGAATTTTGTACAATGATAATTTCCGAGATATAAATAAATTTTCTTAAATTGTAATACATTTTAATGAATAACTTGCTTATGACTTATCATATGTGAAAAATCTACTTAAACAGTCTTAAAGCTTATGGAATTAGTTTGAAAATGCTTCTTTTTAACCTCGATCATTAGTTCCTATTATGAGTTCCTCAATTAGAGATATTATGAGATCCTCAATTTATATTAAAATTTATTTATCAATATAAGTACGTAATCGAATTGGAAAAAATAATATTCGCATTTTTCTTAAAAATTTTCTCGCTAATATTGTTGCTAGTATTTATAATTTCCTCGCTTATAATCTTCTCGGTTGTCTTCTCGTCGTCATCGTTGACGACATCGAATGACATTCGAACGAAGAGGATTATATTTTAGTATATTATATATTTTTAAATATATTACTCTATGCGTACGTTAATATATTCACTTACATTGCATAATTTTTTAGTAATATTATATGTAGGCATTGTGAAAGCCCCTTGAATGACAAACTGGCTTTACGTCTGAAACTTAGAAAATAATGCAAATGATCTTTTTGGGTTAACAGATTTCGAGATTCAAGATTGAATGTATCTAAATTTTAATCGGACTAGTCACAATCGAAAGCTCATACTTCGAATATAGAGTAAAAGCCTCTATTATGAGATACCTATTATGAGTTCATTTTGGGTAAATGTTATAAGTTTATGGGCAGAATTTTAAAAAATAATAAGTCATTTTGAAAGGAATTTAAGATAATGTTATATAAAATTTAATTTAAATTCTATTTTTTTTTAATTAAAAAAATGTAAAAAGTGAGTAAATCGCAAAGTCAAAAAATTGTACTCCTAATATGAGCTGACAAAAGTATAATCAAAGTATATCAGTATTGCAATTAAAAACTATTTATGTTTCTAACTAACTATTTATGTTATTAATGTTTCTAAAATACAAACAAACAGCCAGCATAAATACGCGAAAAATGAGCATGAGATGGATTATAGGTATTCAGAACTCATCTTCAGATAGTTAGAACCAAGCATCGCAGAAATAGACACTTGATGTTCGTTTCAGTTGTCCTTTTTATTTTTGTACAATAACATTTGAATAAAAATGATTTTGTAGAGAATTTAATAATCTTCACTCTTTACAAGAATTATTTTGTAAAAGTAGCCAAATCTGAGATATTTACAAAAATATTTCGAATTGTCAAAATGATTAAAAATATATTCTTAAAAAAATCTCTCTATCACGAAAAAACTATTGGTCCTATGATCCTTCAAAGGAAAACAAAATTGTTCGTAATTTTATCAGCTTTCTTTTTGATAATGATCTTTATTTTGATGAAGTTTCGATAAAATACTTTCTGAGATATTTTTGAAAAACTATTATTGATCAATTTTTTGAAGCTGAAAAGTTTTTCAAGTCCGTTGGTAGTTAGAACTTTTAGTATGTTTTATAATACGTCATTTCGAACTTTCCGCAAACAAATCTTTTATGACAATTTTGCTTCTAAAACGCAATAAAAAATTTTATTTTCCTGGGCTACTATACAATTATTAAAAACATTAAAGATTCAGCTGTTATGGGCTTTTATTTTATTTTTATTGTGTTTTTACATATACGATCCAATAAGATTCTTATTGTTTATATGTATAATTACGTTGCCTAAAATAAAATTGTTTCCATATATACTGATTATTGTGAAAAATATTACTTAGGCTTCGGTGGTCTAAAGACTTAGAACGATTGCACGGAATGCTAGAGATCTGAATTCGATTTAATATTTCGAGATAATATTTGTCGCAATAAATAAATAAATTTATTTACAGACTTCCAGTATATTAAGATCTCTTTAATAGACCTATTGAGTATCAATATTTAACTGTAATTACAACAGCAGTTTATTTACATGCGTTTTTAAGTCCGCAAAAATTAATTCGGCATACAGTTCAAATGACTACAAATATAGTATATGTTATATATATATGTTATATTATACAATACATACAAATTCACATGAAATTATTTAAGCATTAAAGATTTAGCTTTGACTATTGTGAGTCTATATTTTATATTGATTGTGTCAATTTTTAAATCTATATATTTTTAAAAAATTCTAATAATTATTACAAAAAAACTTCAATGCTAAGCTGACACAAGATGTTCGGATATTTATATATAATAATTTTATTGTCTAAATTATCGAAATAAATAGATATAAGTAGATATAAGTAGATATTGAAATAAATATTCAATCGTGTTTTAGGTCTTCTTGAGTCTATTTCTTTCATTTAAAATTTTAATAATCTTAGTAATAACAATAAATACGCAAATTTTTAAGATGTTTAAATTAGTGTGTCCGGTGAATATACCTAATATTCGAATAAATGAATAAAAAGTGGATGTAAATACTCATTCAAATACATTTCTTTTTTCAAGAAACGAATAAATATTTTTTCATTCCATTTGAATGAATATTTTTTTAAATATGATTACGAATATTTTCGTTTTGTATTCACTTTTACTCTATATTATCTGTACATAGCTTGCAAGCCTGCAAGAGAAAACAAAAATAAAACCAATGCTATGACTACACCGTGTGTTTAGTCCGCAGTCTATATGATGGGCATCCTTGTTTAACCTATAGATTAAACAAAAATATTTTTGTTGAAAATAAATATAATATATTTCAGAATTTAACGTGCACAGATCATAATGAACGATGCGCCCAATTTTATCTTATAAAATGTTTATAACATTACTGTATTTACTGTGATGTAACTGGAATCATATCAGAATATGTATGACACTCTATCAAATAGATGTTTATAAATAAAAAATGTATTGCTAAAATATTTTTCAAAATTTTTATGTTTCCTTCATAACATTTGAATATAGCAATGACAAAAATAAAAATAATTTTATTTTTTTTACTTAAGTTATCAAAGTTATAGTTAAGGTATAACGATAACTGCTTATTGGAGCTTTCTTTTTCAATTTATATTTTGTTTGAACATGAATACTTATTAAATATTCATATTTTTTGTGAACAAATATTTTTTGAAAATTCAAAATTTTTAACGAATATATGATTACATCTCTTTAAAATTTTGAATAAATAATTTGGAGTTTAATTATAAATTTTTATATTCATCGGGCACATTAGTTTGAACATAAAGATCAAAATCAAATATTACTACATACATATTTATAAAAAAGTTATAATATTTTTTACTTAGTGAAACTGCGCGCGCGCACAATATATATAGAAAGAAAATTAATATTAAAATCGAAATTAAATCATTTAATTTTGAGTTTATCATTTAAATATATACTTCATATGCAAAAATACAAATTTCCCATGATATCTTAGGTAACATATATACATATTCTAAAAGACGTTTTTAAAATCTTATTGCATCTAATAGTACTCATTTAAAATAGTGAAAATTATCATTTAAAAATTTCTTTTATTATAGGGAAAGCCCCTAAAACAAATTTTAAACATATTAAAAATAAAGTAATTTGGTTATATTAAAATGTTTTTAAAAGTATAAAAAAAAGTTTTACTACAAAAGAATAAGTCAAAAAGACGAAATTATTGTTTTATCAAAACGTGCACTAACAGCGTTCATTATGTTTATGCGGAACTTAATGGAATATCGCATAAAATTTATTTTCCAAATATTAACCCTCAACTACATGAATGGGTTATTTGGACCCTAGTGAAAATAGTTCGCCGCTATTTTTGTATGATTATATTGTAGAGTTGAAGTGAGGGGGTAAAAAAAATTTGGAATCTTTCTCTGTCGTCGTGATGCAATTTCGTTGTTGATGCTAATTGTGAGGCAATAAAAATTTGACTTGAGCCCGTCAAAATGTAAATTCAACAGATTTTTATCGAAAAAACAGATTTTTACTGAAAATTTGTTTTTAGTGCTTGTTTATTAGTGCTATGTTCAAATATCTTGTCTTCTTATAATTAAAACATTTATTTATTGTCAAAAAAAGCATTTTTAAAGAAGAAGCATTTTTAAAAAAGCATTTTGAAAGAGGCGTTTTGGTGAGACAATCGCTCTATTTTCTTGAAGTTATAAAATCGTGAGTAACAATGTCGAAATATAATTTTATATATAAATACATTTAATATAAAATATTTTCATTACTTTTTTTAGAAAAAAAAAACAATGAAGATAGAAATTAGAAGAAAAAAATACAAAAAAGGCAATGAAAATAGAGATTAGAAGAAAAAATACTTATAATCCGATATCATTATAATCCGATATCATTATAATCCGATATACATCCGATATCATTTTTCCAAGCATAAAATATATAAAAATGCATATAAAAATATATAAAAATGCCTCCACTTCAGTCTAAATAATTACACTTTTTAGAATAAATCAATATAACGTTTTTTTTTTTCTTAAAGTTCATGTTTTTCTCTTTTCAAAACAATACTTATTTTTATCTGTAGCTTTTTTTATCAAAAATATGATTTTTTGAAAAAAAATTGATTATTGCACTTTTTACAAAAATTGTTCTTTAATATTTTTTTCTTTAATATTTATTATAACTTTTTCAATTATTATCAAAATCTTTTTATGTTATGTTTTGGTCTCTCAATTCTATACATTCTGGCATCATTAAAAAAAACATATTTTTCATTGAGATTTGTGATAATTATGGAACCAATAAAAAATGCTGTGGATGACTTAGATCCAGACATGTAAAATTAAGACTCTAAAATGAGATATATAGTTGAGGGTTAATGTTTAAAAATGACTTAGAATTGCACGTAGAAATACATTATTGCACTTCTAATTAATAATTTTTTTATGAATAATACATTTCTTGATATATTATACCGTATTTCTATTATTAAAACATAAATGAAAATTAAAATTTCATGCAATGTTTGTGATAATAACATTTGGCATAAAATTTGCAAAATATTGCATATATATACTTATAACATAAAGGGAAAAAATATCCCATATACTAGTATCCTATTACATTATAAATATTATATTATATTATATTTATATTATAATGCCCTATTATATATTGTATTATATTACATTTTATTTATATATGTTACAAACATCTATCTCCATTGTATTTTCAATAGTTATCGTAAGTGACATGTAACATGACGATGTATTAGAATTTCGTAACCAATATAAAATTACATCGAAAAATCTTGACTAATCTAATATATGTATGTCCAATGTAAAGCCAATATAAATATTGTACTATAATTAAATATTGCCTATATTAAAAAAAATTACTAAATTTTAAAATTAATAAAAATTTTAAATTAATAAAAATTTGTTTGAATAATACTAAAAAAATATTTACTAAAGATAAACATATATTTATTTGATTTAAACCTTTTTATTTTAATTAATTACTTATTACATTATTGTAAGTAAATATATAGAACAAATATTTATTAAAATTCATTTAAATTTTTTTTAATGTATACATTGGTATTTATTATAAATCAATATTAGCATTATACATTGGAAAATATTAATATTATATATTCCCGATGTAATCAATATAGCCAATTTTAACCAATGTGTACTGTGCTACTACAATAGTTAGAATAGAAATCATGTAACAATAATCTATGTTTTATGTATTCTTTTATTGTTTATTTATTTTTTATGTAGTTCAAAGAGCTAATTACCATAATTTGTTTATTGTGGTTACGTTAATAATGATAAGTAGTAAAATAGCGATAATGTAATTCGTAAGAAATTTTCAGACGAACTTTATATTGCGGGTCTTTCCCCCTTACTTTTCTTTTCTCTTTTATTTCTTTCTCCCTCCACCTCTCTCTTTCTCTTTCTTTCTCTCTTTACTTTTATCTTTTTACCTTTATTTTTATCTATATATCTACATATCTATTTCTTCTTCTTGATGGTTCACACGAGAGAGATTAGAACCTTTTAAACTTCTACTGGACCGAAGATTCTACGATAAGTGGTTGGCGCTCGCCCGATTTAAACTCTGGTAATAAGTTCACCAATAAGTTCCCTTGAAAGTTAACGATTCCATAGCAGCGAGAATTTCGGCGAAGCGGTGAGCTGGCCGCAATAAATTCCCATTATTCGCTCGGACAAAATTTGCTCAATTCAGAAGAAGAATGAAAACATTCTTTATGATATTCTTTATATAATTATGTTGTATATATTTATTTGTTTCATGATCTTAAGGTTTGTATAATAATATTTAAAGAGGAAAAAACATTATACATAAAAATATATCGAAAATTGCTGTTTTATATGAAAGAAACTCTATTTTATCTCATATTTTACGGAATAACATAGTTTCCAGATGTAAAGTATTCAACATTAATAATATAATAGTTAAAATTTAGAAAGTTAGTTATCTCAAATCGGATGCTTGGATAAATAGATTTCTACGAAGTAGACTTCCTTCTGTAGAATTTCAATCGGAGTTTGCGAAATTAAGAATGCATAGGTCACATTTCAAAACATTATCAAAAATATAAAAATTTCATAGATTGTTCTATTACGTCTGAATATTTAAATAAAAATTTGAATATAATTCACTTATAGATTTAACAATTCGTTCACGACGGAGTCATAATTTGACAGTCACATGTATTACCGGTGCAACTCAGCGTGAACGTGTTAAATATTATTCAATTTTTTTGTTGATCATGATTCTTATGTAAAATCATATTTTGTAATACTCATTTATAAATTTAATGAGGAAGTAACATTAGGAATTTATCAAATTCTGATACATATTGTTCAAACAATAATAAATATGCGTGCAAATGTATATTTGAGTTTATCTATTCAGTTAAAAAATTGACTTAAAATTGCAGAAAAGTATGATTATTTTGCAATATAAAACTACTATATATAAGACAAATTATTTGTTGCTTTGTTGTGCAGTTGGTTTTTAATCATATTCACGGATAATATTATCAAAGTTTTTTGAATGATATTGGGTGATATTAGCTTAGTTTGACTAACTGTTTGATTACTTTTTGTACTGTTTGAATACTTTTAGCTGATATTGTACAACCAAAATATCCTTAATGTTCTTCTCGTGCTTATTATTCTATATATGGATATCTCATTTTAAACGATACATTAGTTTTTCTGTAATAGATATGGAAAAATATTTCAAACAGAAATTGTATGACCGCGGACATAAGAAGGTATCTTTGATTTGAACTTAGACAGCATCGTTTAGATCAGATTGAATGAAGATCACTTTGAATGTTTTAATGAAACCCTTCATTGTTCATTACATATTCTGATAGCTTACTTTAAGAAATTTTCAAAACATTATAAGAAAATTCTTTTTTATTAAGAACTTTTCGAATTATAAGGCTTTACAGTACTAATAATATAAATAAAATATGGTATAAATAAAATACATATCACTGATGTTAGAATTACCCAAGGTGTTCGACTAACGATTAAAAACTTCTTGACCATTATTCAGAATCATGACATGGATAACATTTGTCAAAAAAGATCATTGTTCCATAAGATCATTGTTCATAAAGATCATTGTAAAGATCATTCTCTTATTTCCATTTTTACTGTAAAAGGACTCCGCACTTTATAGAAAATGGCTTTTGGTCAAATCTTCTGAAAATTTGCTATCTAATAGTTCTTGATATGTAGATCAAAAATGTCAATAGCACAAGGTCATAAAAATTATTGTTTTCGAGTTACAGCCCTTTGAAGTTGACGTTTTTGTATATTTTGTTGATCATTTAAAGTGGAATATTGAGCCTTTCATACATAATTATATCTGCGTATATGTTTTTCTACACTTATATATGTATTTAAATATTTTTTACAGTTACATATACAGGATGCTTCATTTTAAAGGATCCACTGAGATATCTTGGAAATATTGCGTTAAATCGAAAAATGTTTCAGACAAAAATTTTTTTACTTCGAGGGGAAAATAAGATAGTATCATTTGTTTGACCTTGGGTGGCGTTGTCAAGATCAGGGCAAGGTCACTTTGAATTTTTTAAATGGAATTCCTCATTTTTTAGAAACTTTTCAAAACATTATAATAAAATATTTTTTCATTAAGTACCTTGCGAGTTATAAGGTTTGAAAGTTATAGTACCGTCGGCATTACCCAAAGTGTCCGACTGACGGATAAAGCCATTCAAATGTTGTTCAAGATCATGACCTAGTTAACATTTGTTAAAATCAAGGCCATTGGAGGTTATACCTCTCATTTTTATTTTTACATAAAAATAAGTTTTTTGTGCAAAAATGGAAATAATAACTTCCAATGACTTTGATTTTTTAGGACGACTCATGATTTTCTAGGAACACGTAAAGATTAGCGTTAATCTCACTTCTGTTATCTCATATGTGTCACGGTGGATATCATGGCCTAACCATTGTGCACTATTATGCCCCATGCACTAGTATGTCATTATGCCTCGAAGTACATAAATTTACTTTAGATAATATAAAATACTATAAATAATCAATATATTTGTATAGATATTTTACCAAAGTGATAAGAAAAAATCGTTTAATAAGATAAATGTATTTGTGATAATAAAAAAGAATTTTATTATTGCTTACTTTACGTGAATATATCAAAGAAACTGTAATTCAATAGCTGTGGTGACAGCAAACACATTTTTAGTAACAAAACAATTTTTAGTAACTTTCAGGTAAAAATAATATGACAACAGTATATAATAAGATACATCTAATAATAATAATAATAATAACAACAGTATATAATAAGATACATTTAGTAATAATAAAATTATAAAACGAAGAGCTATAAGAATCAGCGCTAGAAATCAATTTGTACAAATTTAATAATTTTATAAAAATTTGATGTTTCGGCTCCGTTTTGAACCATTATCAACAAAACGAATAAATAATCATTAAAAAATAATCATAAAAAACTCCCGCCAGTGTCGTCGAAAAATCATTCAATCACAGATAGAAATGCAGTGAATTAAATCCTCTCTCAACATTTTGGTGTTGTGCCACAAAGTTACAAGGCTAAGTAGAAGATGGTGAAAGTCCCACTAAATTGATTTCATACAAAATTAATTATATTGTCTTGAGAAAAATGTATAACGAAAGACATACTTATTTTTACAATAAGACCACTCACCGCATAACTGCTGCAATTTTGAATCATTTGAAACATTATCAGAAACATAAAAGTATAATACAGTGTTTGTCGCAATTAAAATTTTTTAAATTTTAATTAGTCAGAGATTTGCTAGCACGCACGCACGCACGCACGCACGCACGCACGCACGCACGCACGCACGCACGCACGCACGCACGCACATATTGGTTCGAAAAAAGATTAACACTAACTGTTATGAATGTTCGAGCTCGAAAGTACATGTTGGATAATTTGAAAAACAATTAACAATTATAACTTATGAAGCATCTCTATGTAATCGTGATTAGAACTGCCCGTTTGTCAATTTGATCCATTTGATTACAGCTTTATATGGATCATCTCGGATATTAATCTTTTGTTATAACACCTCTCCACATCCAAAATTCTTACTATTAATTCTTACTAAAATTCTTCCTATCAATTGAAATCATAATCACGATGCATTCTATGCTCTGAAATGACTAATTGCATAGTTTTCTGTGTATATGATTATGACGATGTTATATGACGATGATATTATATAACGATGTTCGATTAATCTTGTCTTTAATTTTCTGCCCGTTTGGCTTACGTCGCATCATAATTACTACAATCGATCTTGTAAACGACATTTTTTTTTTAACATATTATTAAGAGGATCTTTCTGTGTTTTTATAGATTGATTCAATTTATTAATGCTAAAGTATGCAACCCTATGGCACATGCTGTTAATAAGATACATCTAACAAAAACTATTGCTTGACATTTCATTATATAGTAGCATCTCTATAAAAAATTATCGAGTACATCCCATTATATCCTGTAGTTTCATTATGCCTCAAGTTGCCTATGATTTCTCCAATTATTTTGCATATAAAACTAAGATAAGAGATTAAAAAATTAATAATTTACGCGATATTTTATAATTTCTGATACATATTAACATGTAATATTAAATACCTCGTAAACTATTAATTTTTGTATAATTTTATTGTAATACTTTTATGAACGGAATAATAAGATGAAACAAATGGTGTAAAGAAAACACATAGTTACTTATTTTTAAAAAATCTTAATTCCATTCTACATATTTTTTTAAAGACAATTATGTACTTTATTTATATCAATTGATTCATCTTATTATTGTGTTCATAATAGTATTAAGATACAATTATCAAAAAATTAATTGTTTACGAGATGTTTAATATTTCACGTCAATATGTGAATAAAAATCTTGTAAAATATTGGTTTTTTTTATACCTCTACCTTAATACTTTTATGTACAGAATAATTAGAGAACTCATATTATATAAAAGATATATGTATTTCATAAAAAAAATTTTAGGTAACTAAACGTGACGAGACTTGGAAGACATCTTCTCAGCCAAGCAGAATAACAAATTATTATGATATCAAAATGATATCAAAATGACTCCAAAATGATCATTAAAAGTCATTTTTCAATCATTTCTGATTCATTTTAATATCATTTTGACATTATCGTGACTTGTTCTACTTGGGCAAGGTCAACCAATGTCACTATTTTCTTTCCCTCTCATAATTAAGCAATGTTTGTCTGAAACATTTTTGTCTTAAACTAAAAGATAGTGGATTAATTGATTAATTAATCCACTAATTCTAGTGGATTAATTAAAATGAACAATACTGTATCATTCGTAAAATCCGCACGAATATCACCGAAATATTTGATCATGCTCAAGTTTACGGAATTCCAAAACCCCCCCTCTCTCTCTCTCTCTTCTTGGTTTTTTTCTTCTTCTTTTTCTTTATCCTCTTTAAGAGAAGGAGAGATTCTCAAGAGAAGCTTGGGAACTAATAAAAGTCTAAGTTTCTGCATTATCGCTTTGCTACACTTATCTACTAAATAAGTTTAATTCTTTTTTTTGTTTTTTTATATTCGTTGCATGTTAATATATTGCATAATTTATAATATATTTATGACAATATAATAAAATATTTTATCTAGTCGAGAATGTAAACGAAGGCAATATTACAAAATCTATGTACATATATGTATAGATGATATATATACATATATATATACATATACGTGTGTATATATATATATATATATATATATATATATATATATATCATATACCATGATTTCTCATAACGATTCAATAAAGAATTATAAAAAATTTTTCAGATTTCCCGATATTTTTTCATATTTTTCTTAGCAATAAAAAATAAGAAATTTTATATTTTTTTAACAATCCGATAGAAAATTATGAAAAAATATTCAGATGTTTTAAATATTAACTGGATCTTAAATATTTCCACTCAGAGAAAAAAGTTGTATCAGTAACAGTAGCTAAACAAGGTGGATTCTAACTTAGGGGGCTAGAGGGGAGCGCGGGACACGGGGAGAAGGCGCAGGGGGTAGGCGGGGAGGGAGAAGATGCGGGAAGGCCTCAGCTCTATTACTGTTTATGTAAATATAGAAGTGTTTTACATAAACATAATATTCCACATGACATTTTTTTTCGACCACCGCCGCCGCCGCCACGGACCTCGCGTCCACTCCAAAATGTATTGCCGTCTTCTCTTATCTCTCTTTTTTTTTCTTTTCGCATCCAAAATCATGGGTATACTAATCCTAGCGCTATCTTTATAAATATAGGACTCCGGTCGATGAATTACATAAACATGATGACATTTCGCTATGCCTTTCATATTTTTCACCGCCACCCTCCCAAAATGCATCGGTAACAAAGGCTTGCATACACTTACCGCATATGCTTATCATCTCTCTTCCTCTTATGTTTCGTCATTCCCGCTGCGTTGTCGCTCCAGTTGTTTCTTCTCGCACGCAAATATATTTTGTCAATATACGTTTTTTATTTAATGATTTAAATAGAGAGAACGCTTAATGCAGTTGTGACTGTCTGTCGCAGTACCGTTGAGCGTGAAGATGCTGACGCGTAATATGATAGCGCTATGATAACAAGAAAGGAATGAATAATCATACACCCAGATATATAATTTAAATCGTGAATGCGTTTACTTTTATATATAACGTAATTTTACAATATATAGTTCTTATTATATAGTTCTTACAATATTTATAAGTAGAAACTTAATTTAATTTAATTTAATTTAATTAATTTCAAATCGAATTTTAAGCACCTCATTGCTTCCGATTAGCAATAAAATGTACATTTTTTCACACTGTTTATAATATTATCTAAAGCATAAAGCACTATTAACTCACACTCTATATTTGATTTTTTTATTATAAATTTTGCGCAAAAAATCTACAGCATCACATTTATCGATGATACAATTTTCACCTAAAAGTCTTACAAAACATTAAAATTTTTCATTGATATGCGTATACTGGCACAGCTCAAAGTATACGTTTTCGACGCAATGTTTAAGTTCGAACATGAAGAGCATGGTTGACGGCTTCATATACAGACATTTTTCGCGTGTTAATTTGACCACATTCACATCACGCATTTTTATAATTTCTATCACTAGATCTTGGATCGATAATGATGAAGGTGCGATTGATTGCACGAACCGCTCAATATCCGCGCGTCTTTCAATGAACACATTGCACGAGGCAAAATTATGTTGTTATCTTGGTTGTTGTCAATTAGAATTTCACAACAGACACAGGTCCCACAACGATTCCGACCTCCAGGTATTTGTTAGGAGTCAGTGTAAATCTTCTTCTCAATATACGAGGTGTATGATGGAGTTTATAAGAAGAAAAAAATCTCTGCAGAAAAAAATAATACATATATATATTATATATACATAATAGATAAAAAAAGAAAACAGATAACAAACTGTAGAGAAAAAGTATAAAAAAATTTATAAAGTAAAAATTTACTGTTTATAAAAACTCTTCATCTTGAACGTAAAATCTCATGGAATCATACTTGTTTGGAAAGCGTTGCACTAGCGGTCCGTCTGAACGACTGATGCAGTAATATTGCCCGAGCTCTTTCTAAGTTTCGTCCCCTCCATCACATTTCTTCAGGAACGCATGAAATTTTGAAATTGTTCAACCAACACAAACGATCAAAAATGCAAGCCGATATACGACGACATATTTTATTAGTGTAATAAAAGATTTTTTAAGGAACATTTGACGTATTAATACGACAATACATATTTCTTGATGACATCATGAATGTAATTTTGATACATTGCGGCATTATGCAATTGCATAATGATATAAAATTTGAAGATCGAGATGGATGCGTTGCTATATAGTGCGCATAATGATATATGTCTCACCCATTGTAGTCCTATACTCGCCATTCGTATTCGTGCTCTCTCTCTCCTACCCTCTCTCTCCTA
>Ga0157363_1002816_pt1 | contig 15477 bp, 9 predicted proteins | sample AttsexASBM1_FD_111477 | JGI IMG/M metagenome (GOLD analysis project Ga0157363, IMG submission 111477) | Fungus gardens microbial communities from leaf cutter ant in Ribeirão Preto, State of São Paulo, Brazil - Atta sexdens ASBM1 | ecosystem: Host-associated > Fungi > Mycelium > Unclassified ...
ACACACACACACACACACACACACACACACACACATTTATTTATTATCTATTTTTAATAATCTAAATAATGTATCTGTATCAGAATGAATCTGCCTACAACTTTAAGCCTTTACTTTTGATTATGAAAATCACATAGCATATAAATAAAGCGTTATTAATTGATTTTCATTTATACACAAGTGAAACTACTGAATTTGAAGCTAACAAAGATATTTTTTAGGATTAGTATGTGCAAAAAGCAAATTAGGTTAGGTTTGATTAAGGCAACAAATACATAGTATAATAATTAATAATATTACAGTAGTATAACAACGCAGTTATATTGCTGTTGTAGATTTGATATATAACTATATAACGGTCATATCAACATTTTTGTAACATGTTTTGTTACTTCCCCTATTTATCAGATTCATAGAACCTGATTTCTTCCCCCGCAGTATCCAATTCGTAATTCAGAGATTCTTGTCTCTGATTATATTAATCGTCGCATAGGGGCATTCTACAGAGTTCTATCCTTAGCTCGACACTTTTTAATGTATACCTTAAAGAAATGAACAAATTGCTAGACCCGGGCACATCGTTACTTCAATTCGCTGACAATATTGTCATATTTGCTTCAAATTCCAGTGGGATCGCCCAGCACTAGGTTAAACATTCTCTCAATAATATTCAATCTTTGAGGTCTCGAGATTTCTCCTAATAAAACTCAAATGATGATCTTCATAAAAAAGAAGAATCCATCTCAGGTTAATCTTTCTGTAAAACTGGAGGAGCATAATATTCTTCCCTCCCTCTTGATGAGATTCCTAGGCATTGTTCTCGATCCTAAACTTTCAAACAAGAAATGCATGGAATATGTAACGTGCAAAGGGAAATGTCTAATCTCTTTTTTATCTGCGCTTAGGAGTATGTGGTCAGGGGTACACCAATTTTCTTCTTTCCATCTATAGATCTATGATACGAGCTTCCTTTGAATATGTCTCTCTCATTTTTGCCCTCAATAATAAAGCCCTATTAAACTCCAACAAGTTCAAAATCTAATCCTATATCTTGTTTACGGGTATCGCAACTTCACTCTAATTAATATCACATCGAAATAATTAATAGCACATCGAAACCCCTTCTCAAACAGAGATTTGAATATTTAGCCGTCAAATACTTTCTTAAGATCATCTCGATTCAGGACCACCCAGTAGTGGCTGAACTTCTGGATTTTTGCGAGTTATAAAAACACCTCGATCCCTTGATGGAAAAAAATCGTTGAAATTGTTGGATTCGACAATAAAATTATTGAAATAAGAAATGAAAATAACTGAAATATTGTTGAAATTTTTTTAACATGAATAATATTTTTAATAGTATGAATTTTAACAATAATTAATGAAAATTAATAAAAATTAATGAAAAATACCGAAAACTAATGAAAAATATTTAATATTCATACTAATTTATTTGGAGATATTGAATACTGAATTATATTAAAAATACCATGAATCCTAAAGATAATTATTGAAAATGCATGAAAAAAAAATAAAAAATAATGCAAGACATGTAATATTTCTACAATTTATTATTATACACTGAAATATTATGAATGTTGACGAAAATTAATAAAAACATTTGAAAAGTAATAAAATGAGAATGAAATACACAATATTTTTATAGATTTGTCAATAAAAGTTACCGCAAACGGAAATAGAATAATTAAAATGTTGAAATTAGTAGTTGAAAGATGGTAATGAAATTTGCTGACATATGATAAAATTTGCTAAACTATAATAAAATTTGCTGAAATATTGTAACGAAAAGCTTTGAATTCGTATAATAGTTAAAAAATTGTTAAAATATTCTATTGATATAATATATTAATTATGAAAGCAAAGAAATATTAAAGTACTATTTTATTTATTTAATTTCTTTCTATAAAAAGAAATTAAATTACATATAAATGGATAAATACTGATTGTTGAGTTTAAAAATGTGTAACAAATTAATATGCATATGTAAAAAGGTAAAAAAATGTATATGAAAATGTATATAAAAATGATATGAAATATAAATGATTTTTTAAATTTCTTAAAGTGTTAAATCGTTAAATCGTTAATTTTTTTCTAATTTTAAAATTGCGATTTGGACCTTCATTATCATTTACTTACAACTAATACTGAATTTTTATAAAACATACTGAATTTTAATGTATTTTGCTGAATGATTCGCCATTACAGTCCTCGTGTTTAATGATTTTTACTATAATCTTAATGATTCAGATTGAATTGCTAATGAAATTTTAATGAAACAATACTGAAAATAGATCAATTGAGAAAATTTTGATAATTCTTCAAAATAACTACCTCATCTTCGATTTCGATAAAATTAGGATCATTCAATGCGTTTTTTTGCGTAAAATGAAAGAATCTGGCAGAAAAAATCTGGGAACTGCTCTGCGAAGCGAGATATTGAGTGTTAAAATTGACTAAAATGTTACTACGTATATAACACGATCATTAATCTGTCATGTAGACAGTAAGATGTATGAACTAATGCTTATTAATTCGGCGTAGCCGCCCCGAAACAAAAAACAAATAACATATCCTATCCGTTTGGGACCTAATCGCCTAGAAGTTGCAGCCTAGGCCGTGTCCTTGGAATATTTCTAACCCATGAAGATAGTGGGGTGTGAGAATAGTTTTTAGAGTGATCTTTTTATTGTCTAGATTGTCTGCAATTTCTAGGCAATTAGACCCCAAGCGGGTAGGATATGTTATTTGTTTTTTATTCGAGGCGGCTACCCACCCCGAACCAATAACACGCACTCTATACATTCTACTATCTACATGACAAATTAATGATCGTGTTACATATATTATTTTTTATTTGGGGCGACGTATCAAATGCACGATATAAACAAATAAGCACTACTGTCTGTACACTCCACATGACAGATTTTCTAACTTCAATAGTTGTCAACTTTAACGCTCAATATCTCGTTTCATAGGCCAGTTCTGGACTTTTTTCTGTCAGATTTTTTTCATTTTACATAATAATGCGTCGAATGAGTCTAATTTCATCGAAATTGGAGATGAGGTAGCTATTCTGAAGAATTACCTAAATTTTAATATAAAATTCAGTAAATTTCGGTAATATTTTATCATTTTTCATTACAATTTCAGTAATATTTAATCATTATTTGTCCCAATTCAAGAAAAAATTTCCATCAGAATCCTCATCATAGACTTCTTCTTCTATATTTGAGTGGCTCAGGTTCCAATGCAGTCGGATTAACATGGCAACCAGTCTTATACAATACGCCTCCAATCTTCCACAGAAATTCCCCAAAAAAGAAAACAGGACTGCTATGTTGTGAGATCGCCGAAGTCTGAAACAGATGAAGCAAATGCCATGCAATCCTCTCCCTCCTCCCGGGACCTCCCGAAACGCCTCGGAAAGGAACCGGAAAAGGGGAGAGAAAGAGGGAGAGAGCAACCCCGACACCGCTGGCGCAGCAAAATTCAATGGCCTTAAAAAAGGAGAGGAGCAGTCTGCAGAGTTTAGATGAGGGATGTTTCAAGAACAGGAAAAATGTCCAAAAGGTTTTGAGGGGAGAAGTTCCTAAGATAAGCAGACAAAAGTCTGGATTTGTCCCTAGTGAGCGAACAATTAAAGATGATATGATTGGCATCCTGCCTAGAGTCCCCGCACAGGCACGCTGGTGAATCTATCATGTTCTTTCTATGAAGACTGTAATTAAGATTATAGTGGTTAGATCTCAGTCTGTTGATCCATACTATCTCGCTCCTATTAAGAGGAAGTTTAAAGTACCAAGGTTGCACTAACTCTAATGGGAGGATGGAATAATACGCATCAATATTCCTTTGCTCTCAAGATAGTTGTTTAAATCTAGCCTCCGCTTGAAAGTCCAGATAGGGAGTTAAAATGAATCCTCTTAGGTCCGAGGAACATGAACTTTCTTAACCGCTTTTTCTTTAGTCACCTCATTTCCCAGAATACCCTTGTACGCGAAATTCAGAAGACAGAACATTCGATATCGCTCTCCTCCAATTGTAGTAAAAATTGTTTGATTCTCTATGATATAATTACCATTAACCAGCTTGACCGAGTTGATGGCCTCCAACACGCTTCGAGAGTCAGAAAAAAATTATGATTTTAAGGTAATCCGCATCTAGTGCGAGGATTAAAGTTTGTAAAATAACTCACGCTTCCGCTATGAATACCGAAGTTCGAGGTTAATTTATATTTAAAGCAGTAATAAGCTCTGGTGAATAGAAGGCCGCACCTGCGCAGTCGTCCGAAATTCTAGATCCGTATAAATTATAAAAGCAGAATTGTCAAGATCCCGGAGATTGTGACTAAATTCCTAAGCGATTTCATAATTAGAACTATCTTTGGCATGTCACAAATTCGCGGAATTCTTTACGGAAGATGAAGACCGAAAGTCGCGTTCAAGATCGCTGAAAAGAGTAAAATCTGTGCATGTGCGCTAATTCGTGTTTGTTAGTGACGTAAAATTTAAAAGAAGGGGATTTCTTGAAAATGAGCGTTCTTTGCTTATCAGGGATCGATTTTGTGATTTTCAAACAAGGTGAAAATTACAGAAGTGAGCAAATTTACTAGGTGTTGACTAAAATTATCAGTAAATTATCAGTTCTATTAAATTCGTTCAATTTTGTAATTTTCACTTCGTTTCAAGATACAGAATCGCTTTTCTCTCTCGCTCTTCTCTAATACTCTCTCCGAACGCTTTTTTTATATTGTTAATGACCGGATTCTTTTTTGACATGCACTTTAATAGAAATCTCTCGCTCAAGAAATTAAATCTAAGTTTTAAAGTTTTCTTGCCTCACATAACATTACGTTAATTGGAGTCAATTGTCTGTACTCCAGTGCCACTCTAATGGCCTTGTATTGTAATCTTTTCAATTTAAGGAAGATGGAATTGCCATGCCAAGCAAAAATAGAGGCGTACTCTTCGAATCCTGAATACTGATCTGTAAATAGAGAGCAAGCATTGGAGATGGGAATACCATATGGCTGTGAGCGAGGAAATAATGTTGATGATCACTCGTCCCTTTTGGACAAGATATTTGAAATGAAAATTACCTTTCATTCTGCTATCCAGGGTCATTTCCAGAAATCTGACTTGCTCAATCCTTGGAATGGCCTGGTCCTATCATAAGCGAATGATTAGTGATTGGTTTATTCTTTTTGAATATGAAGATTATCCATTTGAATTTGGAAGGGGAAAGATCCAAGTCGCTAAGGAATACTGCAACATTATCCAGAATTTTTTGCTTGAAGAGCGCTTCTAAGAGATTGCTATTTGCAACAAAGATATATCATTTGCGTATTGAAGAAATTCAACTTTCTTCATAGCGCATTCCTTGATCCTGCTTAAGGACAGAGTAGAATAAAAATCGAGCCCTGAGGAATGTCTTTATACGTAAAATGTATGTCATTAATTATTCCATCTTCTATGAAGTGTACTGTCCAGCTATAATCAAATTTCCTGATTGGAGCTGGTGTCCCGGCATTTTTAAGTTCGTTAATTACTGCTAAAGGATGTATATTGTCGAACGCTCTGGTGATGTCCAGGAAAGCAGCGACTAGAAATTCCCCGCTGGAAGCAACTCCAAGAATACAATTAATGAATATAACTAAACTATCGTTGCTTGCTCGACTAAGGCAAGCAACGATAGCAAAGAATCCCATCTGTTCAAGAAGAAGAAGTGATTGCGATTACTCTACCAGCCAGAGTAATCTCCAGTACACTATTTTCTCAAGTAATTTTAAGATGCATGAGATGGGCCTAACTTCCCGAGTCTCCTGCTTTGGGAATAAAGATAACCAAGGATATCTTCCACTCATCCGGAATAAATTCCTTAGCTAGAAAGCTGTTGAAAAGATTGACTAAGAGCTCTTTGTATTTATATGGCAAATATGCCAGCATATTATTATTGATTCTATCTAGGCCGGGAGCCGATTTCTTTTTTGCAGCGGAAATTGCAAGATCTAAATGCTTGACAGTGATTGATGAATCGAAAATAACACCTGAGTTGCCATCTTCCCTCTTTATTTTCTCTAAACTTATTGAGTTATCTTGAAAGCAGGAAGGCGGGCTTAGCCTCTGAATGGCTTCCTGAACGGACTGTCTCTCTTTAGAGGAATCAGCTGTATAATTTGAAAGCACCAGCAAAAGCACCGGCATTTAAAGGCTCTGACCAAATTTCTGAGATCGGAGTTTTGGAGTCAAAGGATCCAACAAATTTTCTCCATTCTTTCTTCTTTTTCCTGTAAAGAACCTTGGAACATTTCGTTCTCGCCTTTTTAAAATTATAAAAGTTTTCGATTGTAGGAATTTTTTGCTAGATTCGGCCGTCTCTCTGCGTTTGATGATTGCTTCCTGACATTTATCCATCCACCATGGAGAGGTGATTCTTTCGTTTGATATAGGAACAGTGCCCGCATTATGTTCTTAAAAGAAGAGGAGCACATATCCACTAGATGATTCGCTAGTCAAATGTATACTTCTTTTTCATCAGATGGCAAATCTGACAAACAAATCGTATGAACCGGCCAGGGTGTCCTGGAAATCAGCTCTTTAGTATTAAGATTAATTTTATAGGCGTACAACGTTGACGCAAGACCAAATTGATGCCAATTTTGAACATAATGGGATAGTGGTCGCCGCAAGTGTCTTCTGCACCTCACAGGGGAGCCATATTAACGGTGGCTATAGTCAAATCTACAATTGACAAGTCAGAGTTAGGTGGGAGAAGCAATCTGTGAAAATGCTGATCATTAAGAATGCAAGCATAGTGATTTTCTATGCTCTTGATGCTAGAACTAGTTTGTCGGCGCGATGTGTTTGAGCAGCCCCATTGCGAGTGATGGGCATTGTAATCCCCAACAAAAATACAGTTATCTTTTGAGTCTCCAAATCTCATGATCTTCACAGAATTGAGCAGGAGTATTGCAATTCGGATAACGATAAATGTTGATAATTGTGAATTTCTCGTTGTCTGAAGATACCACCAGCATTTCGACCGAATCATCCTTCCAATTTGGTAGGTTAACAGTGTTGAAAACGATATTGTGCAGATTCCTCTCATACCTGGATTAGTTACGTCTGTTCTCACGACATAGAATTCTCCGCATAGAGAAAATATAGAGAAGAGAGGAGCGATTCTTGGATGCAAATAATGTCAATTCTTGCAGATTGACTGCAGTTTATTTCTATAGTTTACTTCTATAGTTTACTTCTCCCCGCAACAATTCCATTGAAGGATGCTGAATGAACGAGGAATTCTATTGTTATTACTGAATTTAGTGTTAGTTTCTGAAGTTCCAGTGGTCCAAGTTAAAAGAGTTGTTAGGTCCAGTGCCGGCGAATAAGTTAATGAGGAAATCAAGATTGAGATTAGAATTTCTGATAAAATTAGCAAACCTTGATAATATTGCGATTATTGGATCAATGAGTGCTGATAGCTGCTGATTGTTGAACAGATCCTTGAAGCTGGATAAAAGTATTTATTATCTGCTTAAAAGTGCTCATTAGAAGGACAAAATTTTGTCCTTCGAAAGGCGACTATTGAATTCAAAGAGAATTTCGTTATGTTGTTGCGTAATGAAGGTGTTATTTTTTTGAAGTTTGTGTGACGTCTCCAAACAAACATTACCGGAAGAGATGCCATATTAACAGTTCTCGGTTTACGGAGGGAACGCCTCGACGAAACGCATTTGCTGCTTCCGTATAATTCGGCATAGTATGTTATCCTAATATCCCCAGGAATTCAGAATTCAGGTTAGAAAATCTATTGAAAATAATTATCTTTGTAGGACGGCTGCTGAAAATTATTAGAGATGTAAGGAAAATTACAAGGATTCATAGAGAGGAATTGAATTGCCGTTTGCCGGTAACTCAATTCCTCCATCTCTATGAATCCTCGTAATTTTCCTTAATGATTCTTTTCGCCTCGACATGAAGTATGTTCTCATATACAGCAAGGTTGTGACATCCTTGTGCTTCGAATGATTGGGCAGTCAAATGAAGTTGTCAGGTGTTCACCGCAATTGATGCATTTTGCAGGTAATAATCTGTGCTCACACTCAACAGACTTGTCATTTTCCTGATTATAGTAAAGGCATCTCGATTTTAAACTTTTGCAGTCCTTTCCTATATATTTCACTCTGTAGCACACGAAACATATCCTGACCTTAGGCACATACAGTTCAACGATGTATTTAGTTGAATAAAATGATGTCTCTAGGCAATGATGTCTTGCGAACTTAATACAAAGAATTCTTGAAGGGATATAAGTCATTTCGTGACTTATAGTCGTGTGTCAGTTCAGTCTCTGAACCTCTAAAATTTTAACTGGTGATCGAACCTTGATGCATTCTAAGGAAAGTGATCAGTCTATATCCTTAACAGTACTGAGAACGATATGATGAAATGAAGGTTTTGTATTTTTTAAAAGCGGAGTTGGTAACTAAGCGATTAGCGGCTTCCCCCGACTTCTACCCCTTGTCACTATCTAGTCGTTTGGATAAAATATCCGCGTTAGCAATTTCGGATACTATTTTGGATAAAACAGAGAAATGTGACGGAAGATTTATCCGAATAAATCACGTAAGGCGATTTATCCGTGCAGGAATAAAGATAATTGAACTTGCATGGTACAATCTGTTTGGGCTGAGGCATGACGGATCCATCAACGTTATTAAAAATGGGAGGACACATAACAGCGTCTTCACAGCCTTCACTTTAGCTTTATGCGAGTTTTTTTGCCTTTTTTCCTCCAAGAAACTTGAATAAATTTTTGATTCCCGTTTCCATGGGAAGGGATGTGCTGCTATCTTTACTTAGGCCACGTAGTTAGCCGCGCGTTCAGACGAAGTTTCCGCCATTAAATTGAAAAGTGCAGCGCCGATAAAGTGGGAATCTAAATTTGTCAGTAAAACATGTCCATTCACAAAATTGAATGACACCGAGGAACTGAGGGAGGAGGAGAGGACAAAGGAAAGACCTTGACCGAATGCACTCCTCCTCACGCCCTCCCGATCCGGGGACTCGGTTCCGATCATATGCATGAAGACCGCGCGAAAAAAGGAGAACCCAAATGGATCCGCGCATATATAAAAGGATTATATAAAAGGAAAAATCCCTCTTAGGCCGACCACGAGAGCCAGCAATAACAATTCCGAGTCGAATACCTATGTGACATTCGATGAGAACGAAACTCAATACCAAAACGCACCCGATTCCGGTGAGTACTTACACGCGAATCACAGACTTCTATATACTGCTAGATTGCTAACTCCTTAGGACAACTTATGTGAAATGGACTCCGAAATTGTAGTTCTGCACATGTGTCACGAATATATCCAAAAGAATGCAGTATGGCTATATTTTGCATCAACTGTTCACATGCTAATATAATCTTATGAAAGTAGTGTGATCTCATAGCGAAAAATATTTCTTTTGGAAAAGAAAGTGGTAATCTCATAGCGAAAAATTTTGTTTCTCTTAGAAGAGAAAAAGTTCAAGTAAAACGGTAAAGATATTGGAAAGACAATTGAATATCAATAAACGTGTATAAAAGATACGATCTTATTTAATTTCTTATAAAAAATTAAAATAATTTATTATAGCTGGATTATGAAAATAAGTATCTGGTGGTTTTAATACTATTAAATAGATTCTGTTAAAAGATAATAGTATGCTGATGTGTGCGCATATACAGATATACGTCACGCGATTATGCGGAGCGGTTCTCGACGTATGCGTATAATGTTACATCAAAATTGGGGGTCACTTTTTCAAATAAGTTAGCAGCCTAGTAATATATAGAAATCTGTGATCCTCATACCTTCATAATTATTTTCCGGCTTCTATTTTTTTGCGCATGTGGTCTCATAAAAGCCAGATATTTATTACGCCCGCTCTTTCGGCGTTTCAGAACTCACTTTACTGTCACCAACATCACTTATGCCAAACTGTCCTGCCAGATTTTTAAAAATCTAAAAGTCATCCCGCAACAAAATATTCAATCCATCTTTGAAAATGTTTTCTGGAAAGAATTGTGCCAATCTACCGTTTTCTACTCAGACGAATCCAAAATATGGATGATGACACATATAGACATACAAGAAATATCTTCCGTTCCGTAAGATGTTTCTTTACTATATCGGAGCCATTAGAATCATGGCGGGAACGATACAGAATTAATGGAATGTCATGTCGATTGCTATGTCGATCCGGCTATTGATAGTTGAGAATTTGACAGCTTCGAAGAAGAAAATTAATAATAATTTTTATTTTTCAATACGATATATTCTTGTTTTATATACGTATTTCAACTAATGCCAGCAGTTCTTCAAATAATTCTAATTTCTGAAGTAATTGAAGAATTTTTTACGAACGATTGTTTCAACGACTTGTCATGATCGCTGGCATAACATCTGATTGTATCAGATTTTAACAGTCATGAATATAAAAATAACTAAAAACGAAATGTAAATCTTTAAAATCGAGTCCCAGGCATTCCTGCTACGAATTAGAGGTGATAATGGGGATGAATGTCACTTCTCTCATACATAGGATTCTACTCTTTAGGCTTCGTCTTTATGGCAATTCATTTTGCCTCGCATCACCAACGGCCAAAGTCTCCAGAATATCTTAGAACTCCAACTATTGCTCGTAAAGAATTCCATGATGTGATCTGGCCGTATTGCCTCTGCTTATTCCATTGGAGGCAGAAGCCATTAATTAAGAAAAAGAAGAAAAAGGTTTCTCTCTGCTTCCACCACAGAACTTATAGTGATAGTGAACCGGAATAACCTATCCAAGCAGTGGAGAAGATGTGAGCAACATTTGAGACAGAAGATGTATATTTTTATCCTGCTCAAGAACTTTTCTTCTTTCTGCGCATGCCAAAAGAGGATAGAAAGATATTTCTGTCCTTTAGATCTTGCTCATAATTCAATGTTAGAGTCGATTTATACGGAATAATAAGAAAAAGATTAAACTCGAGGTCTAAAAGGTGGGCTCGAAACACGGTGTAGGAAAATTCATGGAAAATCCGGCAAATGTGATTTTAGGCCGGTATTCATAGGGTGCGTTTGAGAATATGCTATTCGCGCTATTAGTGCTACAAACTGTTCGCGGAGCTGCAGATAGCGCTAACATCATAACGTCATTAATATAGGTATCTATAGTCGAATCTTATATTCAAGACCGTTTGAAGTACAGTCTTAAGAAATCACAAACCAATCAGAGGGCCATATTAGTGTCTTAAGACATTACTTAAGACAGTCTTGAAATAAGAATGGACTATGAATACATGTGTGAATAAGTGTGAATAAAATGGTCACAGATCACATGTATGTATCTACTACATATACTATTACATACATACATGGATTATATGACAGTCAATATTTCTAACTTTTCTTACAAGACGCGATGACACTAAAAGTATCTGGATTTTCTATGAGTTTCTTACACTGTATTTCGATCCTTCCATCTAGGAAGGATTCCTTCCACTAGGAAAGGATTATTACCCGTCTTCTTTTCTTGAGGAATGAGGATTCCTGGTTCCTCACTTCATATTTCATAAACTTTCCTTGATCAAATAAGAAGTCTTATTAGCTTCCTTGTCTTAAGGGAGTTTTCCTTGATGAGGAGATGTAGCTTTTATAACCAAACAAATCTCCAAATTTAATTCGTCACATCGGTCTTTTTACTTTCGATAATTTTTAATTTAAATCTGACGATAATTATTTTTGATAGTTTTTTCGGAAATAAACTCTTCTAAAAACATTTTTTCTTTCTTCGTATAATAAGCATTATAGCGAATTCGATTGGAAGCACTGATGCATATTAAAGCCGTTGTACACTAATTTAATTTGAATATAAAAATAAATATTTTACAAATATTTTGAATTATAAAATACATATTTTATCTAATAGTACAATAAAATGTATTGAATATTTCACAATTTAATCGATTTTTAATTTTATGTTTATTTAACATATATTTATGTTAAATTTGTGCATATACAGTGGTTTTAATGCGCAATGAGTGCGTCAAATTCGCTATTAATTTTATTTTTGTCCATTATGTTGCAAAATGCTAATCACTATCTTATAATATTTAATCAACAATATATATATAACCTCTATAACCTTTATTTTTCGTAATTCACGATATTAGGTATGCATATATTATGATGTGCTACCCCCAATAGGTTACTAAAATCCCTAAAATATTCCTTCCTTCGGGAAGGCGAACTTGAGATCTGTTTATGAAACAAGGAAATCTTGGAATCAAGGAATCCTTCATGGAGACTTCCTTCATCCTTAAAATAAGGAAGGATTATGAATACGGGTATATGAATATGAATATATGAATACAGGTATTTTTTATTCCTAAGATGGAAAGTGAAAAGTGAAAAATTTTAACCATTGAAGTTAATGGAGAAATTTTTCACTTTTCATCCTAAGAAAAAAGTTTCATGATTGATACTGTAGAAAGGAAACATATGATAATTCTCCACTGTGGGCACAATATGGCTTTTTTAATTAAGTAAGGGTATCACCAACCAGAAATCGTGATGCTGATGTCGCTTCTCTCATATATATAGGACTCGATGTCCATATTTCCCTTCCATCACTTATAAGTTCTATGGCTTACATCATGTTGATTATTTAAGGCTTAAACACAATAGGCACAGGCAACAAGGAATATCGAGTCGTCCAATTAAGAGCTCTAAGTTCGATATTGTATCTCAGAGCTCTGATTGGATGGCTCGTTATTCCCTGTTGCCTATGCCTATTGTGTTTAAGCCTTTACAATTCTTTTGGAACGAGAATGGAATGAAATGAATTTAAATGGAGGTGCTCATTGTCGAATATCGTGAATTTTGACCGAGAGGGATAACGCAAAAAAGAACAAGGTAAATGTTAAGAAGACTCTGGTTCACTCAAATTTTGATAAAAATATAATCAATCTCAATCGATACGTTTTCTTATGAAAATGAAGAATCTACAAGAAAAAAATATCGTTCTGCCCCGCGAAGCGAGATATTTTAAGTTAAAGTTGACGATTCTGCAGGTTAGGAAATCTGGAATTCGGAATGTGAGATTTCCAAGTGGATTTTTACTGCCTCTAAAAAAACTTTTCACATCCCACTGTCTTCATGGGTTAGGAAATGTATCTTCCAAAAAGCGACACAAATGACAATGGATTATTACATCCTTGTTGTTGCCATTGTTAAACATGGATGACATGATCACTGTGCATGATCGCATCGCATCGCTTGTTGGGAGACACACAAATATTCAAAGCGGACACTCAACTGTAACTTCTAGATGGTTAGGTTCCAAGCGAGTAGAATGTTTTTTTTTGTTCAGGGCGGCGGCGTACGTAACCAAGTGTTACTGTCTACACATCTTACTCCACATGGATTAGAACTCCGATAATTTATTTTAAAGCAGTGACCGTGACAGATTTCCTAACCTGCATAGTCGTCAACTTTAACTTAAAGTATCTCGGTTCGCGGGACAGAGCGACTCTTTTTTCTTGTAGATTCTTCATTTTCATAAGAAAAAACGCATCGATTGAGTATATTTTTATCAAAATTTGAGTGGACCGGGGTCTTCTTAATATTTACCAAGAAAAATTAATTAAGAAATAATTCGATTATTTGCAGTTGTATTAAATCAAGACCAAGCATGGTGAAAGAACAGTTCAGGGAGACAAATGTTGCCAGCGAAGTGTATGTATAAGATTTATTTGTTCTTACGAATTTAAAATATTATTCTTTAGTTTTCTCAGGGAAATAATATTGCTAATAATTTCTATGCAATATTATTTACATATAAGCATAATATAAATTGTAATACAAGTAAAATGTGTGTTTCCCCAGATGTTGATATGCAAATGTGCTGTATCTTCTAAAGCATAAAAAAGCAATATTTGCTTCTTTCCAGAAAGCCTGTATAACAATATACATTGGGTATTTTCCATTTGATGACACAAATCAACACAAGTGTCATTCTATCTTTGTCACTCTAAATGTCACTCAAGAAGGATAGAACGACGCTTGTGTCGACTTGTGTCATCAAATGGAAAGTACTCTTTGTGTTCTTTGCTTTTTGTTTCTTACTTTTCATCTCATTCTTTCATCTCATATTTCTCTGCCAACTTTTATGACAGAAAATAAAAAAAAAGCTAGATAATTGACAAAATGGCAAGAAGTAAAAAGTAGTAGAATGTAAGAAACAGGAAATAAAAAATACATTGTAGATTAGACTTAAATTCTGGAAATTGTTGTTTCGATAACTGAAACAAAATTAAAACATTTTTCAAACTGAGCTTATTCTGTGGAGACAAAATTGTTGTTAGAAACAAGTAATTAGTAGAAACAATTTTGTCTCTACTAATTACTTGTTTCTAACAACAATAGGCAACAAAAGGTTCCTTTCATGGATATGTACTTTTAATTCTATAATGTGCTTTTGCTTTTTATTTCTTTTGCTCCTTTTTTTCTCTTTGCAATTATTTTATTGACAATCATTTTTCTTGCCTTTTCTGAAATTAAACTTTTATCTTGGATGACAGAAATCAAAGGAAACAAAAAAACCCATTCTATATTGTTTTATTTCTTATTTTTTACTTTTTGCTTTTTCCTCCTTTGCAATTGTTTCGATAATTGTATTTCTTGCGTTCTTTGTTTTCTATTTCTTCCAAAGTTCGTTAACTTTTATCTCGGGCGACATAAAAAAACCTGATAAGAAGCAAAAAGACAAGAAATAGAAAACAAAAAGCACATTGTAGAATAACCAAAAGCAAAACAAAAAGCAAGAAACAGAAAGTAAAAAACTAGAATAGAAATTAGACTTAAATTATATTTTCTTAACACTACAATTATATTTTCTTAACACTACAATTTGTAAATAATTGGGATGTATTTATCAAATGAAGTTTAAATTAAATGTAAACATTCTGTTTCTGGATTTGAATCTTCTTCAATAGGAAAATTAAGTTTCAATAAGCAAAATGCATAGGCATTTTATTTAATTTTTTTATCTAGCTCCCATATATCCTTTGGCGTAAACAGCATGCTTGACATAAATATGCAGGCCAGTGTGGAGATGATCTCCAAAAACCTGTACAATGAAGATACAAAGCATACCCCTGCTTTGCAAGGAGCACTGGACAGGCGCATGGTATTTGGAGACCATTAATAAATTTAATCCACTTTTATTATTAGATTAATACATATTAAAATCTTATTCATATACAGGGTGTATAAAAAGTATCAGACTTCCTGAATATCTCAAAAAAAAGGGACACATGTCTCTCTCTTGCACAATTTTGAAGAAAAGTGTGGAATCTTTTCTTGTGGCCAGACTCTGATTATAGGATTTCTAATTTTAATCAACATCAGTTGGA
>Ga0157363_1002817_pt1 | contig 15476 bp, 3 predicted proteins | sample AttsexASBM1_FD_111477 | JGI IMG/M metagenome (GOLD analysis project Ga0157363, IMG submission 111477) | Fungus gardens microbial communities from leaf cutter ant in Ribeirão Preto, State of São Paulo, Brazil - Atta sexdens ASBM1 | ecosystem: Host-associated > Fungi > Mycelium > Unclassified ...
ACTCTAATAAAAGATTTCGTTTCTCGTTGCGTAATAAAGTAACGGCGGAAACAAACGAAACCGGCGGATATCTCGTGATGAAATGTAACTATAATAAAACGAAAGTAATTTAAGAAAGTGCACGTTCCGGTTTCCCACGGTGGATAATCACAGGCAAGTGGCTATAGGATATGGCAAGAGAAGGATTTATCGAGACGTTAACACAACAATACATGATACGTCTTTGAGAAATGGAACTTCAAATGTGAAGATCTTTCCGTGCAAACTAAACAATTCGTATAAAGAAGAGTTAAAGTAATTTTTATAAAAATAAATAAAATAAACAAGATGATTCTCTAAACAATAAAGAAATTAAAAAATTGTTACAGTTACACGGAGAGAACAGTTTTTGGAGTTTACCTGAAAATTTAGCTAGATACAGATCTATAATATAATTTTGTTAGATCATTAAAATGATTTTGTAGGACCCTCAAGACGGTTACCAGAATGTTACATTTTTGCAACGTTGCTCATCATGCTTGAGTATTCTACATAATTATACTATATTTTAATGATCCAATAAAATTATTTTTAGATCTGTATATAATTAAATTTTTTACACACTTGAAAAATATATGTTAAACTTAATATATACATTTTACAATATATACATTTACTAGCGATCTATCCAACAAGACAAATATTAAAACATAATACAAATATTACGTAAAAAAATTGATATAAAGAATGTAACACTTTAACGCAATTTAAAAACAAATTGTAGAAACATATTGTTTCAATAAAATTGATAATATGTTAATTAATAACATTTTATTCATTTATTTTAGAAGTTATGTTTTGTAAAATTTACTTTGTGTTAATTTAACATATTTATAAATTTTAACATTGAGAAATATTGTATATCAGTATAACAAAATGTTTAAATAACTCAATTACATTACGTTAAATTAACATATGATAAAAATTCAACACAAAAATTTTAAGAAGAACTGATTTTAACATAAATATAAAATGTTTTTTACTGTGAAAATACTCCAGCGGAATTGTTCCGTGTATTTCTACTTCTTCCAGTTTTTTTCATATTAAAAACGGAGAATATAAAATGAATAGATAATATTCATAATAATAACGAAATTGAGATAAATTCATGATGTCGATATCGTGATTTTGGCACGTCATTGTCAACCGTAACTCCGATATTCCTCTACGCGGAGCCATCCTCTGTCACCGTCACGTTCTATTGCGAGTCCTCCCAAGAAAAGCCCGGATGTGCGAGCGCCGTGTCTCCCATTCGAGACAGGAAAAGCTCCTCTAAGCAGGAAACTCTATCCTTCTCCTGTCCTCTTCCCTTTCCTTTACTCACGTTCTCTCATACCACCATTCCTTCGCCTCCGTTTAGGATCGAGAGCCTCGAAATGGTTAGCTGTTACGTCTTACGAGGTTCAGGGCGAAAGGCAGAGTAGTCGGGTCTCGCACTCGAGAGTACCTTTAATTGGATTCGATTGATTCGATTAAATTCACCCGTTTTACCTCCCCCGAAAAGGCCATTTAAATTCGACCAACGCGATAATCCTTACGCCGTTCTCGTGATATCGTTCCTACCGCGCCGACAGGACTTCCCCTTGTCGCGCGTTTTCTTTGCAATCGCCAGAGTCGAGACGCCTTCCTTTCTTGCCTATTTCCCAGTCCTTCGTCGACATTTATTTTCCCCAGACTCGGGCTCTGTGTGTCGGCGAGGGTTCTGTGTAACTCGACTTTGAGTGGCCGGACATTCTACACCCTCGATAAGGAGAGCCACTCGAAAAGACATTATTACCTCGAAACGTTTCGAAACGGTATCCTAGACATCAGTTGCCGTTCTGCGGAATCAGCCGGATTTATTTCAACTACGTGAATAATACTCCCTTCTCTCTCTCATAAGATATCTACGTTCAATGCTAGCGATTATAAAAATTTCTCTTGAATAGCGATTACCGTTTAAAAACTCATTCTATCCTTCCTTTTATTTCGCACAAAAAAAATTTCTGGTTTTTTTCTTTTCACATTCTTCTTAATTTATCTTGTCTAAAAAGCTTCAGTTATTTTTTTTCCTCTTTTAACCTATATATCCTCTTCTAATTTCCTCATACTGCTTTAATGTTTTTTTTATCCTTAATAATTTTATATAATTTGTTTCTTCCCATTTCTTCAAAACGTTTATACACATATTTATATGTTTATATATTCTGTACTTTACTTTAGAGTAGCTAAATTAATTCGTATTGCATATTAATTATTACGATTGGATGTTTCCAAACAATCTAAAATAAGCAACTCTATTTTTTTTCTTTTAATCTATATTCTTTTTTCCTAATTTCCTTGCTATTGTTTTATTGTATTTTTTTACTCTTAATAATTTCACTTAATTTATCTCTTCCTATTTTTTTAAAACGTTCATATATTCTATTCTATTTTATTTTAGGGTGATTAAATTAATTCATATCGCTAATTAACATTATGAAATTCTTCCAAGATTTTTAAAAGATTGATGAAATCTTTATACAATAACCTTTGGAAAGAATCTTCTTGCAAGCTTGTTTACGAATCATTTATAAGATCATAGAGCAACGTCGGATTCTCAACGAAAAGGAAACATTGGTTTAAAGAGAGAAAAGGGTATGCGAGAAGGAGAGAGAGAGAGAGAGAGAGAGAGAGAGAGAAACTAGCAAAGATATCTTGTATACATTGTGTGTGTCGTGCTTTAGTATAACATTGTCCTGTTTGGCGTCCATTAGGAGACCACGTTAGCTCTTACCATCCTTTCTCATCCCTTTTCAGCTTTCATCTCGGTCGGCGCTCTCGCCACTGGCCCTTGCGCGTTGTCTATTTCGCCGACCTCGCCATACCACCCCCGCCGCAGACATTATTACTCTTGCCGAGGACAGAGAATGGCGACGGTTGTTCCACCGTCGTGGAATTTGAACAACAAGCGATGCTAACCCATTAGATCCCACCCAGCGATAACGAAAATACACTCCGCGCGAATGCTATAGATATCTTTATTGCTTATTGCCTTGCATTTCTGAATCGAGGCTGATTAACTGCACTGTTGTTTTCCTATCGCCTTTCAATCAATTCTAATTTATTATCTTAAATATACAAACAGAGAGAAAGAAATAGTAAAAGAAATAGAGAGAGAGAGAGAGAGAGAGAGAGAGAGAGAAAACTCTTGCAATAATTATGACTTAATATAATTTTAAAATTATAACTGCAGAATTTACATAAAAGTTCAATCTTAAAGTTTCCTGCAAGATCTTCTGCGTCAAATGATTTTTATCCACAATTGATACTCGATTAACTCTTCGAAATTGAAACGTCAAAATCAATTATATTACAATTATATCTTAAATTGCATTTGCAAAAATAATAAAAAAAATTAAAGACAGTTTTCCATCTGGATGAAAAATTATTTCAATAAAAATTAATATTTTTGTAATTTGTACTGTAATAGAAATACATGGAAGTGTATTATAAAATAATGATAAAAATCTCAATTTTTTTTATATAAGTATTTTATGAATTCCAGAATATTTATGTAAAGAGAAAGTTACATTGAGATACAAACATTAGTTATTCAGTAACTAAACAAAATATTTATTTACTCTAAATCTTTGTAACTAATCGATCGCAATGAAACTTTGCATTAATTATTTTGAACCTACTTAAAATACTTATACAAAAAAATTTTAATTTTTGTTATTGTGTTGTTTTTTAAATTTTAGTTTAAAACAATAAAAATAATAACAAAAAAATAAACTATAAAAATACGTTGTTCAACAAAAAGATATAAGAAGAATATTATGACACAACTTTTATATATATAATTTGTTTAAAGTAAATATTAACACATTTGTAAAAATGACTCCGTTACGTATTCTTAAGAAAGGCCTATTTCTTGATATATAAAATTTACGTATCGATAGCAATACTAAATAATTCATTAGCGGTAGCATTCCAGGCTAAATAGTTCTCCATCAGTGACGTTATATTGAACAATTTTATTCCAGCAAAAATCAAAGAATACAGAAAATATAAAGAATTCATTATTTACAAAGAATGTTCTTGTTAAGAATAATTTGTAAAATTTTTTGAATAAAAAGTGAAAAAAATTATTATTTCATACATTAAATAATATTTTCTTCTTTATCTTTATTATTTTTAATGTTATAAAAAAGAAAAATGTAAAATATTATAGAATAAATAGAAGTAATAATAAATATAAAATTTCCATAAGAATCAAACAAATAAAAAATTTTTTTTAATAAATCCATAAAGTATTAATCGTAACCTAAAATTTTAATTTCAAAAAACCAACCATGACATAACTCATATGAAGAAGAATAAATATTAATTGTAAATGTATTTTAATAAAAAATAATCTAATTTTATCAATGTAATATAAAAAAAATTAAATTGTTTGATCATCTTTACAAAGTGATTTGTAATTGGACACTCAAGTCTAATAGACTCATCTTCAATTCCGGAGAATTAAGTTTCTGATAATCCCTCAAATTAGTCGAATATCGTGATATTCTACAGAATTAATTTGTTAGGCTCGCAGAGTACCGCGAAGGACACTGCCGGCCACATAACGGCTTCATCATCAGAAATAATGTCGCATCCAGTGCGACTAGTAAAGCACACCGTTTTAAGCAAGGCTTTATGCTCGCCGACGTTCATTATTCCCGGTATCTGCCGACGCGCGCGCGACGCGGCTTGCCACCCTCACTTGTGAGCTTTTATTGCCCTCAGTCGTTTCAGAGGAGCTTCGTTCCGTTAGAAACTAGCTCTCCAGCCTGCTCAGCAAACTTTACAGGAAACATCATCGGACAAGAGCGTTCAGTCGTTCCAAGCACTCGGCTCTTTAATATTCTCCGTACAGTGTTTTCATTGCAGTGGCCGCTGTGCCTTTTCCCGCTTCGGTTCGAGCTTATTCTCCTCTTTCCCTTTCTATTTCTCTATCTTCTTCTCTCTTTCGTTCCTTTGTCTCATTGTCCCCATTCCTATCCTTTCAATTACTTTCCTTCGACATCTAGAAGCTTGCGAGCGTTCACTTCTTCTGCGATTTTATAGTGGCGTTAAATAACTACGGTTTCCTTCTCACACCTTGGAATTTAATCGCAAATTTAACCGGAAAAATCGTTCGAATTACATTCTACGATGCACTTTGACGGATATCATGAGAGATAATTTATTCGACATTTATTCTGAATGGTATAAATGCTTAAATGAAAGGTTTCCCACAAAAACCAAATCCACTTTAAAAAAAATTTTATTTATATGCCAAATTTTATTTGAAATTATTTTTTGTTTCCTTATCAATTTTTAAGATGATTGATGATATGAGGCTAAGCTTTATTCACTTTAAGTCAATAAATAAAGATTGGACAAGATGACATTTCATTGTATTTCTATTAGCTACGGCTTTCAGTCTCCTTTCGAAAAGTATGAAAAATCGAGCTCTATATATTCTTATTTTCATGGCTGTTGTATTTTTATCGCTTGTCAGCCGCATTTTCTCTTCACAATTTATTTACAATATAATTATAAAAATTACGAAATTGCTGTCAGAACGCCGTTACGTATTCCGTCGTTTCTATTTTCCATTACCTATCTTGGCGGATAGAGAAAGCGCATAATACTGTTTGTACACCAAAAGGCTTTCCCCGACGGCGTCGTTGCAATGTAAACATTCATGTCATATGCATCGCGCGTATTATTTCGATGTAATTAACTTTTGTGAACAAAAGCGCGACCGAGAGTCAGTGACCTTTTATACAAATCGTATTCCTGGATAGTACTTGCTTCGCGTTACACTGAATAATTCCATTTAATAGCGATTTTTACTCGATCAATTTCAAATTGAAAGAAAGTTTATGAAACGGATGAATGCACATCTGTGTATCTACAAAAGGATGATATTTCACTAATTTATGTATGAAATTTTACATACAAATTAATATTCTCAACTAAACACAGAAGAATGGTCCTTTTTGTAACTACAATGTAATTTATATCATGACAATAAACATTTAATTACATAATTTGATAATAAATATTCATTAATATAATTGCCATTACGTAATAAACTTATCCAATTATATTATTATATTACATTGCTTAAATTTTTTTATTGTCATAAGAGATATTTGACTGTAATAAATTAAATTAGACCGCTATGTTAACAAACCAAATAAGTAAAGAAAAATCGTCAAATATCGAGGTTATCTTAGTGTCTAATAATATTTCTATAATAAAAAACATTTTGTATTTTATTAAAACCAGTCCTTGTTTGAATTGAATTTATAACATATCCAAGTATTAATTTAACATAATGTAATTATATTAATTTAACATTTTGTGTTGTATTCATATATAATATTAATTCATTATAATTTTTTTAATATTAAAATAATATAATTTATGAGTAAATAAATAACTAATATAAAATAATATATTTTAATATATAAAAACTTCTAAGTGTAATATATATAATTCTGTAAATGAATAAAATATTCATTTAAAATATTGCAAATATTAATTTTATTGAAACAAATTAATTTAACATATTATATATAATTTAAGATGATTGTATATGAGGCTAATTTTACTAAAGAAATATTTCATAATTTGTTTACAAATTATGTTAATATTATATTTTTTAATTTTTACATAATATTTACATAATTTTTACATATTTATGTTATTTGTTAACACATTTATGTTATGTTAAATTAATACAAAAATTTGGGATACGTGAAATATGTTAAATTTAACACAAATTTTCCAATTGTGAGTAACATATATTACCTATGTGGCGATTCTACCACGACGAGAACCATTTATATGTTGAAACAGATAAAATAAAGTCCGGTTTTTCATTATCTGGTTAACTTATGATTAAGTTTAACCTGATGTTTCACGCAATGGGCTTTATCCATGACATCATCACAGATAAATCCCATTGAATAAAACATCAGGTTAAGCCTAATCACAAGTTAATCAAGTAATGAAAAACCGGGCCTAAATGATTCATATACAAATAATGCAAAAGATATCGTATGAATTCCAACTATTCTAATGAAGGAAGAAGGAAGTTTTGTGAGGAAGGAAAATGTATTTTAAAAAATGTTTTCATAGCAGTATTATTAGACATCAAGATCTAGTTTTGATCATATATATTGGCATTTCGTTATACTTATTTGAGATAATTGATTATCAATACAATGTTAGAATTTATAAACGTTCTTTTGATTCTTGAATCCGCAATTTACATTTATCTCGTCAACGATTTCGGATTGCCTTTGATACGCGAAACTGTCCTCCGACAAGAAGTTTCCATGAAATCTCTCTCCAAAGAACGCTCTTTCCACTTCGCTTGGGCTCACCTTCCAAGGGGAAAGCGTTGAAGGGGTAACTATAATGGCCAACCCTTTCCACGGCGAGCACGTACGCTTTCGCCACCGCCGTCAGCAACTCACCCCGCGCCCAATTCCCACAACTCGTCCCTTTCCGTCCTTTCCGCCACGGAGGCGAAAATCATGACGACAAGTACAGGGTGCCTCGAAAATCACGTGCTTTGTCAATATTATCATTGAACTAACTTTGATTATTTTAAGTTCTTCTTCACGAATTTAATCGCTGCTTTCTACGCAGCTTCTTAAAAAAAAAACAGATCTTTTAACTCTAAGACTCGAAAAATTTCCGCGAGTTACGACGTTGTCTTGTAAAATATCTTCCGTCAGAACAGAAGATTGATGTTTTAAAGATGAAGCAGCACTCACTATTTTGCTAGTATTTAAGGAAGATGAAGAGCGTGTAGCTCGCACAGGACACCCCTTGTGTAGTAATGGACTCTACTTACTGGCTTAGTCGCTCGCACGTGTAACTCGAGATAGTTTCAGCCGTGGGTGCCCTGTAATATTAAGCCAGGGAACCGGTGGTGACCGGACGAACGACTCGGTCGACTGTGCACCATCATCTAAAGCGTGTCTAAGTTTTGGCTTGCAAGCAAAACGCTTTATTCCTTTTCTTCGCTATGCTAAATGAAACGGGCAAACAAATGAGAGAGGACAGAAATGTCACGAATATAAATATGTATTTACTGTATTTTTGTATTTTAATAATAATAAATATTATAAAATAGTAGCTCTATAAAAGATTTTATCTAAATACTCTATTATTTATACATTAGAAAATATTTTTTATCAAAACTGATCCTTTGTTAAAATTTTTGTGTTAAATTTTTAATATAATTTTTAATATCGGGTGTTAATTTAACATAATAATGTAATTTAACATAATAATGTAATTGTTTGAATATTTTGTGTTAAGTATTTCTTAGTGTTTAAATAATACAATGTATATCAGTAAAAGAACAAATAACATGAAAATGTAATATACAGTAGTTTAAAAATGTAAATTTTAAGATAAATAAAATGTCTATATAAAATGTTTATAATTTAACATAATATTAAATATTAAATTAATATAGGTATAAATATTTATACCTATATTATTATTATTAATATAGGTATAAATATTTTATTTAAAAAATATGCTTTCACAATTTGTTTATAATTATATTTTTTGTGTTACTTTCTGTGTTCAGCATGTATTAAATTAATATAAAAATTTGAATGAATTTTTTGGGCTATATGAAGTACGTAAAACTTTAACATATATTTTTTAACTGTAATAAAAATATAAAATTGTAAAAAAATATAAAACGTGTATATGCTTTCGTAGACAAAGCAGACGAAATAAAAATAATGTTATATTAACATCATTAAATATAATTATAATTTTTTAAATAAAATAGTTTTGTATATATAGATTTGAATCTGTATGTACGCAAATTTGTGACAAATAAAAAGATAAATTGTATTCCATGCATATTATTATATATTACTTTTATCTTTACCAAGATAATTATGTGTGAAGAGATCGACAAATGATTCTAATTAGAGTTTTGGAGTTAATTTCTGAAGAATAAATGCTTATGCACTTCCTTTGAAATCTTATTAACGTACAATTATGTACGGATATTCATTTCATATATATTGAAAATATGAAAATGTGACATTAAAGTTAACGATTTATTCGATTTATAAATTAAGTAGGGAATGAATAAATGAATAGATGTGTGTCGGCGAGCGAAGAATTCTCTTTTGATTTTTGTGCACAGAAATGCAGCCTATGTGTTTTCGGAAACCTTTCGGGTACATCCCGGTTGAAGTCTTGGTAAGTTTACATTGTCCTCTGGAAAATTTCATGAATAATTTCCGAGTACATCGGTGTGCGCCAGATAAAGCGAACAGCGAATCCACAGGAATTGCGAAGGAGAATACAGAGCTCGGACTTCTTCGTTTTACTCTTCTTTCTGGCGACCGTTATCTTGGGAAAGCGACGGTATTATAGACGACCTTAGAGAAAATACAAGCAATCGACCAAAAATGTTGGCAAAAACATTTACAAAGATAAATCTTATAATTAGCGTAAAAGCGGACATACATTTTGTATCACCGAATCAAATGAGTTTGTTTTGCATACATAAAAAACAGATTATATGGAACAAATATTATATTATTAGATAAATAACAAAATTAATTAACGCTTAATTAAATAATAGTTTGCCAAATAGTGATTGTTTTAAATATTATACTAGTTTCCAATATTGACATAAAGGAAATAAATAGTTATAGATTTCATATAATCAGCCATTCCTAATAGGGTTTTCTATTTTGATGCACTATTTTTTAGGAGGTTTTTAAGAATTTGTTTTGGAAAAGTGAATGAATATTTTTTTAAATTACTTTTTATTTTATATTTATTACTGCTTAAAAATATATTTCCTAATTTTTTTTTTCTATAAAAAATAATTGACAGATTCACTTGATTTCTGTGCAAAAATAGCAAATATATTTTCAAATGACAAAAAATAGAAGACAAAAAATTAACTTTAAAAAATGTTTACTTACTTTAAAAAAAAATTTATAAAAGCTTCTTGAAAAAATGATATGACAAAGTAAAAATCTCCTTTCGAAGCTGACAATTTTCTTTAAATGAATTCGTTATTTATTAAATTTTAGTAAGATAAACTTATTTAGAGTCGTACAAATAATTAAAAGTTTTTTAATATTTTAAATTTTTGTTTTTTTGTCTAATAATTAAGTCATGTCCACTACTGTTTACTGATACATTTATCTTATTACCAAATGTGGATAATTTTTACTAAAAAATACTTAATTTCATTCTTTTTATTGTTATTTTGGTTATGTCGTTTTGGTTCCTTGAAATTAATGCTTTTTAATTAACATAAATTAAACGAATCTTATTTGCATTAATAACTTGATTTCAATGTTACATGGTTTAATATCCTTTGCAATAACAAAAATCTCAAAAGAAAATTTAGAATTACCTGTTTTCAGTTTTTAATTTGTTAATTTTTTAAATAGAGCATAGAGTACGGTGTAAATAAAACAGAATAATGATAAAAATGTACATTTTGTTTATTTAGAATTAAAATGTATGTACCGTGTAAAGAACGCGAGCTAAACCAATGTTAATGCGCACGAACAATTCCCTTATTAAATACATTCTTTTACAGCAACACTCAGAGATTTCAGAGATTTATATATTTGAAAATTTTAATTATTTTAACAGAGAATAACACGATGTTTCGACTCGCGTTGCATCACTTTGGCACCAAAACAGAGCGTTTCCACCGTGTCTATTTTTTTGTAAATAACGTACGCAAACGTTATTTTGGTAATTAGTTTCCTCTGGGAAAGATAGAGAAAGCGAGCCTCGCGTGCAAATCTTCTCGGATTTATTTCACCCTCGGCGTTAGGTCAGAATCTACTCGCGTAACTACCACTGTTTCTGCACTCTCGCATGTGCTGCATTTGCACCTACTCGAAATACTCGAGTCTGCCACTCTGCATGGCCGTTCAGGCCGGATTTGCGTATGTAAATGCAGCCTGTACAATGACGAGTCTGACGGTAGGGTGGATGGTAAGCATCATGCGGTCTTTTCCGCCCTTCCTCCTTGCGCGCGATTGCGCGAAGATAATGTGAAGTCTAACTAGCAGTTAATTGGAACAAGACGGAACTTCCCTTCTCTTAAAAGGAATCTTGAGGGATCGAGAGGGTGGGTTTAATTAGGCGATCAAAAGTTATTCTTTCCACTTCGGCATATCTTAATACAATTAACAACGATTCTTCCTTCGCCTATAGATTCTAATTTTTATTTAAAAAATACACGTATCTTTATGCGCCTCGTAATTTTAATATTTATCATCATTAAGAAACTTTGATACTAAATTTCAGAGAAAATTACATTCTTCTTCTCTTTGTAAGCATTATGTAACGAGATACATTTTGAAATATCTTTCTTTACCTTCAAGAAAAATTTAAATTGGAAATCTAGAAAATTTGACCAGTATATTTGTTAGAAAATTAACAAATCTAAAATTCTTTTAAAAATTACTAGATATAAGCTCGAGTAATTCCTTTTCGTTAATACAAGATATAAATATAGATATAAATATATCAAAATTAAAAAGAAATCCGTTTGCAAAAAAATTGGAAATTTGATTTGACAGATTCAAGCAGTATATCTTTTCGAAAATGAACGAAAATCAAAATTTTTTTTAGAAATTACCAATATTAGTATGATTAATATTCCTTCCTGTTAAATATATATAATTTCTGTCAATTATACACGGAAAGAATTTTGTTTTAAAATTTATTCCGAAAATATGATTGTGGTACAATAACAATATTTTAAAGATTTTTACTATGCATTTCAGTAAAATTAATCAAACTTATTTTATACTTTATTGTAGTTTTATTAATGAGGGAGATTTATATTAAAATTCTTGGAAATACAATGTTGTCTCATGACTATCATATTTTCAGGGTAAACTCTAAGAAAAAATTTTCCGTGTATTAGAATGTTTTATTAATATTAATAAATTTAATTAAACCAGCATAATCTTTTAGTAAAAAAAATGTTTAGTGAATATAACTAAAATTTTTATAGAATGAATTCAAAATACTAACCGAAATCTTATAGTTGAATCTATGAAATAGACTTTTAGTTATAAAATGTCGAATCCAATTACGATCAAAAATTCTGTTTGCTCTCAAAATGACTATTATATACGTCTCGTTGATATAATCAGAATATTTTTCTCGTGTACACAAAACGAGATTTTTCTCTTACTCCAATAAGCTTATGAAAATGTCTTTAATGAAATTTACGAAAACGGAATTTCCATCATGAGGATCACGTGTACTTAAACTCCTCGATAAATAATTTCCGGTAAACTTCGGGTGGCACGTATGTGAGAGCGTGAGAGCGCAAACTTTCGCGAGAGATAAGCCTTTCATCGTTAAATTTATCAGCATTCAAATAATTTACCATCCTTGACTAAGTATTTCGCTCCTGACACAACACTTTCACCAGTGTTTCATTTACCGCGCGTGTTGTTCTTTCTCCTCTTCCTTCTTTATTTCTCCTTTTCTATCATCTCCCTTCCTCTTCTCTGATTAATCTGTTTCATTATCTCCTAGCAAACTCTACTAGCATATGGCTCAACTTTTTGTTATTAGCATTTAAGGCGGAGGCGTGACACTCTGCTTTGTAACGTAAAGGTAGTAATCGGATATAACATCCGACTGAACGACGAGCAGGATCGAAGTATAATAACAGCGTGGTAGAGATATGCATAGAAATATAGGGTGATTATAAAGTCCGGAGAAATATTTATTCATGAGCCGAACGGTGATCAGTCTGATTTGTGAAGATATGCCTGCTCTGAGTGTCGCATGTATTAATACAGTCACATGATTCTTGCATTCCTTTTTTTTCACATTCCTGCGAGAGAATATAGGACGATCGAATATTTTGATTTCTTAATGAACTTTAAGTGGACTTCACTGTAACAGATTCTTAATTAAAAGCCGATTAAATTATTTAGCTACTTGCTATGAACTATGAAAGACTAAAAAGAAAAGGAAGAAGTCCTGTAAGACGTTATTGAGGACGCGACGACATCAAATGCAAATTTTGGGACAACCTGTATCAAGTTACTTGCATATTGCGCTGAGTTATCCTTCTTTTTCATGTTTCTTGATAATCACAGGTAACAAGACAGTGTCGTAACCGCGCTTCACGTGACAGTGATATTCGTGTCATCGTAGATACGCTTAGTTAATTCCGCGGCGTCAGTTTCCTGATGCTGTAAATCTGACAATACAGCTGGCAGACGTTACTCGACAGCGGACGTCATTCGTACCGGAGCCAGCTGACAGGTGGGACGAATGTGTGATTATAGATTCAAATATATCCTATATGCGGACACACGTCGAACGGTGTACTAGTTATTACCGTTCACGCGCGACATTGATAGATTCACTTATCGGCGCATCGTCAATAACTTCTCGCAACTTTGCTATGCGCTTCTGAAAGAGAAAAGCAAGAATTCTTTTATAAACAATCCAAGAAGAGAGATAGTATTTCTCTTGTTAATTACATATACTTTTACGTTCCGTTATATTTACATATTTTTATTTAATTACGCGTTATGTTTCGAAAATTAAAAGCTATATTTGCGAAGCTCTCAGCAAATTAGTACGATGCGCTTACGAAAGTTCAGCTTGAAATAAGACTTTATCTCCAATTGATATATATAAACATTTTCTTTTGTATTAATATTAAGTTTTGTATTAATATTCTTTTGTATTAAGTAATTTTATCAACTGTAACTTTTATCGCAAAAATTTTTACAACTCTAAAAAGTTAAATTTTCAGAAAATAAAGAAACTTGTCATCTTCAATCTATTTACTGCATAACTATAGTAATTTTTTTTGAGCATATGATACACTAAAAAAAATTTACTAATATTAATAAATATTTATTTGAATAATACCAACTAAACATGTACGGTAAATAAATGTTTACCTAATAAATTTGTTTTATTTAATAAAAAATGATAGTTAAATCAAATTAATGGTTTTTATATCAAATAAACATATCTTTATGTTTAGTTGATATTATTCAAAGAAATGATTTATTAAAATTTAGTATATTTTTGTCCAGTGTAGATAAGAACAAAGTTTTAGACTTGTCACTAAAAAAAAAATAAGAAACCTCTAGACTCAATTTTTTGTGGAAATTTTATATTTTTTATCATATAATAAATTCTATTTATCATATAATAAAATTTTTATTATATTTTTACATTTTACTTTTATCTTTTTTTATAAATAAATTATAAAAAGAAGCAGAAAATATTATTTTTTAAAATATTAAAGCAATAAGCTTTTTATTTTTTATTTACAAAATTTTACAAATTGTTTTTCACAAAAATATCTTTGACAAATATTAAATTCTAATATTTTCTGTTTTCTGTTTAATTCTTGTCGGAATAAAATTATTTATGATGGGACGATAGAACAGTTTGATGCTAAAATCCAGATTTTAAAAAATGACTTATTTGGTTTTTATAAGAAACAATTCAATTACATTGCGTTATACAATATTTCCATCCAGGCAAAAATTCAGTATTATATTAAAGAAAAAAAGCAGAGAATATCTATAATTTTTTTCAAAACTTAACTTGCCCTAAATCTATGTTTAATAAGAATCTGCAATTATCAAGACTAACCACTCTGGCGAAAATCCAACGCTTGCAACATTCCGTGAAATTTATTCTCGTGGTAATACATCCCGTCATGTAACCAGGACCGACCTAAGGGATGACACGTTACACGGATCCACCGATAGACGACGAGTGCTCGGGCCGGGATCCCACGGGGACTTACGAGACAAATCCCTCGTCGCATCCACCGAACGGATGGATGACGTCGATAGCTCGGATTCCGCTCGCAAAGGGCTGTCGCCAGCCGTCGATAAAAAAAAATCGGTCGGACAGAGCGACGCCGATGCCGACGCCGGACAGCCGATTGAAAAATGGAGAGGACGAAGGACTCCGGCAATAAACACGGTTAGACAACAAGCCACTCCAAATTCCCGACATTCACCGTGTTGTCGCAGTCTGTTATTGATGTCACGTGGATTGGTCCTGCCACCCTAGTATCAACTACATCAATATCAGTCATTGTGAGAAATATTCTGTATCATTTTGGGTGTCATCCGTAACCGTCGGAGAAGCGTGGCTGCAATTCTGTTCATACACAAGAACGTACTCTCATGATAGTAGATAGTAATAGTGGAAATGAGGCTGTATCAGTTTCCTAAACGTCACTAGATCTAAAGAGTTCCTCCGTGACTCGTGTCAGATTGTCTGTTCCAGCTTAGTATTATGGACCGAGCTTTGTAAGACTGCTTTCTCTCTCTCTCTCTCTCTCTCTCTCTCTCTCTCTCTCTCTCTCCCTCTCTCCCTCCCCCCCTTTCCCTCCCCCCTCC
>Ga0157363_1002818_pt1 | contig 15476 bp, 5 predicted proteins | sample AttsexASBM1_FD_111477 | JGI IMG/M metagenome (GOLD analysis project Ga0157363, IMG submission 111477) | Fungus gardens microbial communities from leaf cutter ant in Ribeirão Preto, State of São Paulo, Brazil - Atta sexdens ASBM1 | ecosystem: Host-associated > Fungi > Mycelium > Unclassified ...
GATGGGAGAAAGTAGTGGCCAGCGATGGACAATACTTTGAATCATAAATGTATAACCAGTTTTTTACAATAAAGCCTCGAATTTCGAAAAAAAACGGCAGAAGCAAAGTTGTACACCTAATAGTAAAATTTAATATTATATAAAATATGTATTTAATAATATAAATGTAATAATAAATGCCTCTGTTCATGAGCAGACTGGCAACTCAATTTACTGATGTCTAAGTTACGGAAGCACCCTGTGCACTCATTGACCTCGACTTAGGATTTCTTTTTAAACTATCACGATTATTGTATGCTAGTTACTACTTACAACTTTAAAATAATTTTAAAGATAAAATAATTAAAATAATTAATAAAATAATTAGATAAGACAGTTAGATAATTAATTATTAGATAATTAGATAAAATAATTAGATTTTTAAGATAATTTTTTCTTTCTTTGTTAAAGATAATTTGAGTAATTATTCTGGGTTTATGATATAATATTTGTCATGTAGGCGAAAAAACATGATGAAAATGGATTGAGAATTGAATTTATTGTCAAGGATTTTTTAATTTTTATTAATTAAAATATATAGATTTTTTAAATCTGATGTTAAATCTGATGTTAAACCTGATGTTAAATCTGATGTTAAATCGGATGTTTCTATGTTTCTTCTGTGGCCTCCGCAATCTCCACGTCATCCGCCTTCCCCATATCGGTACTCGCAGCTCTGTCGATTTCTTTGTTAACGTCTGGTTGTAATGAATTTGAAAATAGAAAATGATAAAAATTTTTGTATTTACATAAAAATTTATTTACATAAAAACTTATTAGATTTGGGTAAGTTAATTTTAATATGACATATGTGTAAATTTTTATAAATTTTTATAAATTTTTATTTTGAAAAACAGCGCTGGCAGGGCGTGAGCGGCTGCATCTGGTCACTGGTCTCGGTGTATATTGGTGTGTCGCCGCTGGTCCTGGCGCAGGCGGCCGCGACCCTACGAACTGTTATTATGTCCTTTAATTTAATATATCTAGCTTGGTCCTCAGAACCGCTAATTCTAAATCTTTTGAGTCGTCCGTCATTAAGCTAAAAGAAAATCATGAAAAATAACTTAATGAATGAATATATAAATTTTGTTATAATAAAATAAATTATTACATCTATTTACATATTATCTACATCAAACTTTTTTTCTTCTTTTGTTTTTCACGGATCATGACAGACATAGTGGAATTATAGAAAGTGAGCTATGTAGCTCCTAAATGTAGTGGGGGGGAAGGGCGAATAGCCAATTATGGAGGACACATTTTATGAAAATTCATATGGTTGTGTTTACTATTTCGAAGCATATGGTCGCATACGGAGCATTTACATTTAATAAATAGACGCTTCGTGATTGATATGATATCCTCCCACTCTTTGCCACCATTATGCGTAATAGTTCATCTTCTATAATTTCACCACGGACGGTGATAGTTCGCGCCTTTTGAATATGATTAAGTTTATTAACCCTCAATTTGAAGCATCGTGATTGGTCCGCCATTTTTCTTAAATCACATTATATTAGGTCTGTTCCAAAATCTTGCCAGTACTAGAAAATCTATAATGCACGTAATGTAAACTATAGATTTTTAACATTGACAGTAAATTTTGGAATACAATCTAGGTCTGTTTTATATTTCTGCACTCTTTGAACTAGTATACACGATGCACTAAAGCTCAAGACACAATGCGAGAGAAGAGCGATAATGATAGAAATAACACGATTTCAACCTATCAGAAACTGTATATCTGATTTCTGATAGATTGAAATCGTGTTATTTCTATCACTATCGCTATTCCCTCGCATTGAATCTTGGATTTTAGTTGAAGCGTATTATAAGTTTCCATCGAGAGTAATGAGCCTGATTTATGCTTCGATCTTAACCCTAAAATCTTAACCCAGCACGGTGGCATTTTGATCACTTATATCAGTTATTCACGAATAAGATTTGATGTGCAATAATACGAAATAATACGAAATATAAAAATGATACAAATCTCATGAAAATATTAAATAATTTAAATATTATATAATTTCTGGGGGTTCTCGGAATCACTGATTACGAATCTGACCTCGGATTTTTAAAATTCAATATGGCGGATCAAGTTGCAAAAAGTGATTTGATGTAGAAGAAAAGTACTCGTCAGTATTTGAAATCGCTAATTACAAATCTGGAGTAGGAAAAGCAAATTGCAAACAAATATTTGAAGTGATTATGAATTTGAAGTCAAAATTATACAAAAAACATTCTCAATATTCGTTGGTGATGTTTGACCTACAACTTTGAATTTCATAAATCCAACTCCAGAATTGCAACCAACGACTTAAAACGTAGTACTCACGAGTACCTAGTTTCATCAAGATCAAATCACTTTTTGCAAATCAATCCGCCATCTTGGATCCGTCATTTTGAATTTTGATAATCTGACATAAGATTTGTAATCAGTGAGTTCGAAAACTTGAAGATCATATAATGTTTCCTACAGAGCGACCAGCAATTTTCAACACTATAGCAAGAGGCATTTTGAGACAATCAACAATACTTAACGGAGGGTCAAATCTCACTGATGAAGTATCAATAGAAAGAATCGCAATCTCAGCATGGACAAAGTTTTGAATTTTTAATATTCGGCAATATTAGTGCTGGATTGATAGGGATATATTTGATCGGCAGACTTATCAAATTATTTCTTGACACATTCGTACATGGATACGCCTTACACACAGTATATGTCAGTGTATCTGTTAGGAGCCATATGAGATTCGGCTTACCCAGCTCCTGTTACACTTAGAGAAAGATAGACCTAAGAACGGAAAGTCCAGCGCTCCAGCGCCTGATGCGCCTGAGCGCAATGACCCCAAATGTGGAGAGACTTTACTCCTCAGAGAGACGAAGGCAGAATGAACTTATCCCCTCCTCCTCGCTGCAGAAACGACAGCTTTGGAGGTCAGAAATTGAAACACTTGTGTTCTCTATTATAATACATAACCGCATGCTATGACATATCAGCATGTTACACTATGCAGATTTAACTTAAACCGCATGCTACGCCATGCCGACATAACTTTTAAAGGAAATTTTCATGCTACGTCATGCGTCCACCCATTCTAACACTCGTAAGAAAAAAGGAAAATCCCATTATTAATTTGTAGAAAATGGATAGGGAGTATCAAAGGATCTAAACCACGGATCCTTACTCACCCTCATCATCATCAAGATCATCAAGATGGACTCACCCTCTTGTGGATCCAGCTCTACTACATCCGAGAAGATCTCGAGGAACTACTTGAAGATCTCACGTGCTAGATGGCACGAAAAGGACAAGGATTGATCCACAATCCCAACCACATGCTGCCAGACGAATACATCGCGGTTGCGAAGGAAAAACCTAGCAACAGGGAGTAGTAATGAGCTTCGAAGGAAGAGATAGTAGCATTAAGAGACTGGGACCGTGTCATCCGACGCCCGATCATCAACATATTGGAGGATTTCGGGAGAATGAATTGGCAAGTCATTCTTTGTGGGCTTGCCCACTTTAGCCCCATCGGATTAACACCCAGGTGAAAGAGTAGGGCACTTAGACTCTACTAGGAGAGAAGGATGGATGCGGATCTTCGAGTCTGTAGAAATCTATGGTGCTGTCATTACGCTTGAATTGAAGCGTGAAAGCGAAGATGAAATGAACTGCAAGATCTGCTCATTACCATGGGATATGCTCAGCATACTGCGAAGATAGTGTTAGCAATATCTGGCATTCTGTAATAATATAAGTCTACATCTTCATCCTTATGAAGATTATATTAAGACATTTTATATATTCTATATTTTGTGTATCCCCATACATATACTATTATTATACTCGTATAAAATTCCCTTTATTTCATTATATTATTATAGTTTATATTTGTAACATCAATACATATATCAACATAGATTTATAAGTATTATGTGAACCTTTTATCTATCATTTTTCTTATTTTTATATTATTAGACTAATCACATCTTTAAATCAACATAATTATGTTAACATTATATTTTTAGTATAACGGATATGCGGGATTAATAAAAAAAAAAGGAAAAAATTTATTTTTATAAAGAAAAACAACACAAAAATATATAATAAATAAAATAAATAAAAAGTATATATATATATATATATATATATATATATATAATATAAAAAAGGAGAGAAGAAATATATATACATATTAATAATTTCCAGTTAACCATGTACAATTAAGTAATTAATAATCTAGATTGTTTTAGAGATTTAGCAACGAATCCACTTAAAGAGACGGCCTTAGGAATGAGAAAAAGGGAGGAGAGGAGAAAGAAAAGAAAAAAAATAATCTCCAATATCTTTCTTGTATTTGTAGATGGTATTACTAATCTCTGGTACTACTAATACTCCGACTAATACTCCGAATGCTACAGCATATAAAATAATAAGTAAGGTACGTTAACATACCGATATATGATGAGCTGTGAGCTCATTATCTTCATTCGACGAAGTTTAAAGGAACTTCGCCCGCAGTTCAGCAGACTGCTTTTCCTGTGACAAATACCAGGCTTGCAGTTAAGGTCAGGGGTAGATTAGAGATACGGCCCGATATAGGGCGCACTCACGATAGGTATATATACATATATATATATATATATATATATATATATATATATGTATATATATATATATATATATATATGTTTTTTTTTTTCACCTCTTATATTATATAGATCACCACATAGATTAACCTATAATGTTCCATCAAAATGCAATTAACCATACTAGTAAGAAGGACGAGGGAAGACAAATTTTGGAACCTTTCTCAATTAAACAGGAATGCTTTAGACATTTAAGAAGAGAAAAGAAAAGCGTAAATAATCTTAAATGCACATGCTTTAAGTGCAAGCTCCAAATTATCGAAGGGAAAGAGAACACATTTCTGGCTTGCAAATGTTGCGTCAGCATGCCCCCCCCCCCCAAGTTTGTCTGAGGCTGGGGATATTACATCCAACGCACTCCCATGACTCTTTTCTTTCATGAAGATCTGGAATTCGTTGAAATAAAAAGACAGCTGCGCAAATAGCAATAATGCAAGTGAGCATTATAGTCTAAAGAAGACTAAAAATTTTCTTTTTCCACTCTAAAAATTAAAACGAAGAATCCAGCATCTGCTCGTAAAGTTCTGTCGTTCCGAGATAAAAAATCGGTGCATGAGCGGCCAAAGGATACCAAGTTTGTGCTCTTCGGATACTGCGGCTAAAATAATAATAAATATATCATTGGAAACGTAAGATCTTTTAATGATCAAGTCGCGGACGATTCTCACAAAATCAAAAAGAAGCGACGTTCAAGAGTAGATTCTGGGTAGTCTCATGCTGACACTGCACGTGCGCTTTCTTGACGCACTGCACGAGGTTTTAAGGTCATAAAATTTAGGAGAACACTTTTCCACACTACAGACTTCGATCAACATCCTTTCCTCCTCCAAGATTTTGATCAATCCGAGAGCAAAGAAAAATCCTATTACTAGTTAACAAAACCTATTCCATTTTCAATCCAAATTGAAGTAATCAGGGGCAATTAGTATAAAAACCACGGTTCCGCGGCACTCAGGGTGATTTTTCTTTCTGAATGAGCTTGGAGAAACTATATTGACGGGACCTTTGAAAAAAGCTTCATCCGATTCTCGAAGTCCTTTTTTTCCAGTAAAATCAGTGCAAAATCACATATATTTCGGGTAAACATAAATTTTCTAATTATACAATTTTTTAATTATACAATTTAAGAAAATAACAATTGCGAAATGTCAAATGAGACGAATCATAGTTCTTTTGGAAAGGAGGAATAACTATAAAATCTATAAAGTATAAAAGGATTAGAATAAATGAGTCTTCGTTTTTTTGAAAAAAAATTATAAGTAAAGTTTAGCGTTCAGGTAGCTATTCGTAAGTACTAAAATGGATCGCTAAACAGAAAGGGACATAGCCAAATTTAATTACATTTAATTTTATTTAAGTAAAAAATACTTTCATGTGGTTTCATTGTTAATACACTAAAACATGCAATATTTCAACGAAACCTAAGATTTTGAGGGTCGCACGATAGCGTTGTCAGAATTTCATTTTGACTATATGGAAAGTAAATATGGTGGTCAGAACAAAAAAAAATGAAAAAATAGTCGAATTTTTTCTTTAAAAGTTGTTTTTTCTTTAAAGATTATTTTTGAACTGATAACAATTTTTCTAATTTTCGGCAAGTACAGCATCGGTGGTCAAAATAGTTGTACTTTAAGACTCCACGGTGAAATAGATTTTTGAAATCCATCATGGCGAATTCAAAATGGTGGCCGAATGATTTTTTATTTTTGATCTTTTATTTTTGATTAAATTTTTATTTTTATACTGTTTGGAATCTTTATCTTCAAATTGTTAGTGTTAGAAATGTGTGAAAATTTGGACTGAAGTTATATACATTTATTTTATCAATTCGACCGTCATTTTGGCTCTGCTATGATTTTCGAAATGAAATTCTGACGTCATCGTGAAAAGCAACCCACAAAATTTCATTACTAAGTTTCGTTGAAATATTTCATTTATTATTTTAATGTATTAAAAATTATCTTGAAATCAAGCAAAAAATCGTGTTCTTCTGCGCGTTGATCGATTAAGTAAAGAATTTGCTGCCAGTACTGTCTTGAAAACTTCCAAAGTAATCACATTAGATCACATTAAATTGTGATGTGATTACCTTGTGTAATAATTACTAGTGTGTTCTACATTTAATATTTCTTTTTCATTACATTGTTAGAAATATGACCACGAACTTTCTTTACATGTAAATAAAGCTTGTAGTTATGAGCAAAATTAAAAGTTGAAAATTAAGTTATAATAGTTACTTAAATAATGAACGTGTACATTAAATTTATGATTTAGTATACTTTTCTTAAAATTTACACTAACCTTCATAATGTCTCTTTTTATTACTATTTTTCTTTGTCTATGATTTCCTTTTAAAATTACTTCTTTCAGTAGGAGAATTTCTAGATAAGTATCTAATTTTATTATTATTAATATTATTCTCTCTCTCTCTCTCTCTCTCTCTCTCTCTCTCTCTCTCTCTCTCTCTCTCTCTCTCTCTCTCCAATATAAATCTTTTGTATTCCAATATAAGGTTGCTGTGTGCCAATAGAATGCTGTGTGCTTACAAAAAAACGGGTGCTGTGCACCTGCAAAGATCGGGTGCTATGCGCCTGCAAACATCTTCCCAGTACTATACAATGATATAAGGATGCGTTTGAGAAAAAGATTGTTAGACATTTTTCAAAGAAATTTATTTTCTGTTCATTTGTCATAAAATGTCGGTAAAGAAAAAAGGTATTACTTTGAGACCTGTTGAAAGAAATATAATTGTCTGAGGTAAATGGCTTATGGACAGATCATTTTCAACAACTTTTAGCAAGTTGTTCAGATTATAAACTAGTCGAAACTTAACGAACAGTTACTAGATACTATACAAGCTGTGTCAAAAGACACAAAACATATACAAATATTGTACAGTTCGTCAAGTTCGTTAGATGGACATTGGGTATGCAGTTTTTATGATAGAAAAAATATATTTATATGATTTGTTGAATAGAAAAACATTGTATAATCAACATAAGTAATTCTTGAAAAAATTATTTCAAACATATGACTTTAACAAAAATCCTGTTAAATTTCCTAAAGTGCATTGTCAACCGAACTATAATTGTGGTATTTTTGCTATTTCATTATTAGCTTTTGTGACTTTATTATAACTTTTGCGACTTCATTATTATTCAACATTAAGCCTGATAAAGTGATATATGAACACAAGTTAATACGTTTGCATCTGATAAAAATTGTCGAAACAAATGTAATTGAGCATTTTCCTTAACATCCACAACAAAAAGTATTTCCATTAGCAGTAATAAGTACAAGAAAAGCTTTTCCAAACATTGTTTAATAGCGTTTTTCTTATCGATTTATGGACTGGACATTGTCCCAATATTATTTCAAATTTAATACCTGTAGGAAAATATATTACTATTATGATTATACCGAAAGGCACCAGAGAAAATACAACCATTAAATGTTTACGGATTTAGAATTTGAAAAAATTTTGCTAAAAGGTTTTCAAATACTTATTTTATTATTATAAAGTAATATAAATTTACATGAATAAAATAATATAATAAAATTACAATCTCTGATACATAATCAATTGTCATCCCTGCGATATCGCAATTTATTTAAAGTTATTCGTAGCTTAAAAGTGATTATACAAATAGAAGAATTTAAAGATCCAATAGAATTTAGTTTTGACAATAGGTCCACAATATGTGGATCGAATGTGATATCGAAGATTGTTATAGCTGTAGTAAAATATTCATGGTGCAAGAAGTCATTATGTTTGAAACATTTTTTCATTCATATCATTATTGTAATGAGTATAATGAGTAAACGAAAACAAAATATAAATACAAAATACAAAATATAAATTAATTGTGTATAAATTATTTCATTATTATTATTTCGAAATTATTTCATTATTAAGTAATATATACGTTTTGAAATTATTATGTAAATAAGATGTTAAAGCGTAAAATAACTTTAAGAGAATCATCTTAAGACATTATAAGGAAATAATGTACAAGAGAAAAAAGTTTTACTCACTTTAAGGAGAATAATAATAATTATTATAACTCTGAACATTATTTATAATTTATAATTTTACAAATATCATTGATTTATGTATTTTTCCGACGATAATTACTTACGCATATGAACATGAATAGCGTATATACATTAATAAGTAATTCTCGAAAATGATATGTCATAACTTTATTATACATGGTTGAATTTGTAAAAAATAATTATCTTTAATTAAAAAAAAATTGATTATTTAAGAACATTATTACAATTACCGTGGTAGTAGGGATATTTTGTTAAACAAAAAAATAAAAAAATTTTTTTATCTATTACTTTAAAGTACTCTTGAAACCGTACAACTTTTGTTTAAAAAATTTTTTTCTATTTTTTTATATTTCCGATGATATTCGCCTCGAAAGAAAAATATCGTTTTTCTTTTTCAAAGGGGTGTTTCACTCCTTAAATATGAATTAGCGCACGTATTATAAAAATATTGTCTCTTTGATTTTCATGTTTTACAACATTTCATGAAGAATCAAATCGGACAGTTGTAAAACTTCCCTTGTCAGAATACTTACACAAAATAAAACAGAATGATACTGTACGAGATATTACTGTTAATCTCAGTTTGTTAGAGAAGATCATAGTATAATTAGTATAAAAATAGAATAATATGTAGGATATCATATGCTTAATTTATAGTTATCTACAATAGAGAGAGGATGTCCAAGAACAAAGCTACCATATTTAGCACTAAAAATCCAGCTTAACTGTTTAAGATCTTTATTTCTTATTATAGTATTAATTATCTTATTTTAGTATTAATTATTTAAGTATTAATTATGTATTAATTTCTTATCAAATTATCCAATATCTACCCATATGAATTTGTGATTTGCATCACAGACTGCCAATAGCATCATACTAAAGAAGTTCTTATAATTGTAATACTGTGATCCAAAGCAGGATGGAGGCTTTTTGATTTCCATGTGTCTGCCATCCAGAGCACCAATACAATTCGGAAATTGCCACTTCATATATTCCTTACTTATTTTTGTCCATCCATTAGCATTTAATGTAGAAAGCGCAATTGGTTGCAAGGCATGTCATATAGCACGACAAACTTCTGGCACTACTTTGCAAACAGTAGATTTTCCAATTCTAAATTCTAGATGCTTAGTCCTCATGTTCTTTTCTTAAGCAAGATACTTACATACATATATCAGAGTATCTATTTTGTTTATGATAGCATGTCTATTTTTAAAAATGTTAAGTTGATTTATATTTACGTCAAGGTTAACCCTAAACGAAACCTTGATAAAAGAGGTATGTGTGTGTATATGCTTTTTTCAGATATGGACGCATCAAACTCAATAGAAGAATTTAAATTGTTCTGCCCATCCAAGTATATCCAAAAAATTCTTCGTGATTATTAGTAAATAGTTCGCGAAATAGATTATGATTGAAATCTTGAGCATATCTGTTTACAGGCCGTACCATCTCCGGCCGATAGATTTCTTCGTCTGAATAGCACGTCATTGAAATATTAGTATCTGATTCCATAACATTATAAATAACAAAGCTCCAATTTTTCAAATTCATAATTGCTATATATCAATATTTTTTTAACATTCATCAACTATGTATAATTCAAATGAATAACGTTCATCGATACTGATTGGTTTTCAAGACTTTAATCCTACAACCGAAATGCCTATTCCTTTAATTCACTACTGTTACTATTCATTGTAGACGATGCTTCAGTCACTTCATTCCAACCACCAAAGTTTGGCATATGCTCAAATGATTCAAACACCGTTGGTCGTCTGGCTCTCAATGGTAAGCCGGAAGCTGTCAGCCTCGAAAATAACTCTAGTCTGGCTCAGAATTTCATAGATAAATTTTGTCCTTCTTCTTACTCTCCCTCCATCCCAATACTTCTGGACACATCGCTAGCATCCTTGACGTGGATTGACTTCCCCTTTTCTCTTAACGAAATTAGAACTGCACTGGACTCCGTCTTCCAATTTTTTCCGAGATTAGACGACGTAGACTATTGTCTTCTCAGGGCTTTTCCTAAGGAATTCCTATCATGTCTCCCTTCTTAATCTATTTTACCGCTCATCTATTCCTGAGCAATGATTTCATTCTATCGTTCACCTCATATCCAAGCTTTATAGCTCAGGTTTCTGTTCTATATCTCTCACTTCTTGCGTCCTTAAAATTCAGGAACGTATGACTTTAAATAGATTGTATTGGCTTTCGGAATCCCCTTCCTCTCCACTTTTTCCCCTCTTTTCGAACAATTAATTCGGATTTAGGAAGTTTAGATCATGTCAGAATAATTTAGTCATCCTCTTCGCGCATATACATTCTGCATTTATCCAAAAATAAGATACGGTTTGCCATTTTTATCGACATAAAATCAGCCTTTGATAAATCTTTGCCTCAATTCTTAGTCCAAGATCTTATTAATTTAGGCTTTCCTTCTCTATTCATCAAATTCATGAATAATTTCCTCCGCAATTCATAATTCATGGATCCTTATTTCCTTATATGTCACGTAAGGGTATTCCTCAAGGTTTACTTTAGTCTGCTTTTTAATATATATCTTAGAAAAATTAACAAGTCGGTAGATCCGCATCGTTACTCCAATTCGCTGACGATATCGTATTTGCTTCAAATTCCAGTACTAGGAATGCATTGCATTCGATTGAGCGGTTTCTCACTAATATTCAATCTTTTCTAGAAGATCGAGGTCTTGAGATTTCTCCTAATAAAACTCAAATGATGATCTTTAAAAAAAAGAGCTCTTCTCAGATTAATTTTTCTGTAAAGTTCAAGGAGAGGACGTTCTCTCCCCCCCCCCCCTCAGTGAGATTTAGGCATTATTCTCGATCCTAAACTCTCAGGCAAGAAACACATAGAATATGTAATGTGCAAAGGGAAACGTTTGATCTTTATCTTATCTGCGCTTGGAAAGAGCGCTTGGAGGAGTGGAAAGCTAACCCCAATCTTCTTCTTTCCATCCATATATCCATGATACGAAATTTTCTTCGAATATGCCTCTCTCATTTTTTGCCCTTAATAATCAGATTCTAATTAATCCAAGTTCAAAATCAAGCCTTACGCCTTACTTGCGGGCATCATAACTCCATTCCAATTACTGTCATGAACGCCGAAACTAAAGAACCCTCTCTTAAACAAAGATTCGAATGTTTAGTCGCTAAATACTTTCTGAAGGTCTCGATTCGGGACTATCATAATGACGGAACTTCTGGATCTGTGCAATCGTGATAAATACTCCTTAGTTCTTATACCTTCATAACTATTTTCCGACTGCATCTATTTTTCTGTTCATGTGGTCTCATAAAAGCAAGATGTTTATCGCATCTGCTCTCCTGGCGTTTCAGAACTCTTTTTACTCCATTATCACCTATTCCAAATTGCCCTCCTAGATTCTAAAAATTTAAAAACCATTCCAATATAATATTCAATTCATTTTTGAAAGTGTCTTCCGGAAAGAATTGTGTCAATCTACTATTTTCTATACGAATGAATCTATTTTCCGATTTATTCTCCTCAGCTTAATCTGCAATACACATTTAAACTCTCCTCTTACGTTACCATGTTCATAGCCGAGGCTTGGGTCGTATACAACACTCTTTCAATCGCTCTATATGAAAATCTTACATCATTTCTGGCTTTAAAAGTATTTTGAATGCCCTAAGCAATCATTGTAATAAAACCGACAACTACATAATTTCTTATATCAGAACGCTGGTCGAAGACAAAATTCAAGAATACTTAGATCTTTTTCATTTGGATCCTGTCGCATTGTGACATTCGTGGTAATGAGACGGTGATCAGCTGGCTAAGAGAGTCATTCGCGAGGTTATTGATTCAAACTAAAGTTCCATATTCAGACTTATTCTATATCCTTCAGTCTCACTTGACTGACGCCTTCAACAAGTATATAGAAAGAACATCTCATGACAAAGGCATCTTCTTCTTTCAAACTTTTATGACAAAAAAGCAAAAAGCCTTAGTTTTATGGCTCTCAACTCTCTGGTAGATCAATTGCCACACTCAATCGCTTACGGAGTAATCATTTCAATCTTATCCATAGCCTCTTCCAAAAACCTTATAAATGATCTTTCTTGTCTTTGTAATGCTCCTTGCTAAGACCTTGTACTACATATAACTGTTCTATCAAAAATGCATATTTCCTACGTAAAGCTCTCTAGGATTCTTGCCAAGACACAATGCTTGATCCTAACGAGTCCATCATCCACGTCCTTCGCAAGATCTCGATCAAAATATGCCGCTTACGAGTTCGGATTGGTCTGCGATCGTTCTCTATAATTTAAATATTCGCGGCGTTAGCGGTGTGCGCATGGCGCAGATAGCCTGGCTCTGATCGTACATCCTGTCCTAGCTGCATGTTAAGTGCCATTCGTCCTCCCACCGCGAGGGTCAGAGCTTTTTCAGGCTTCGTGTTTTGTAGCAACTCATTTTGCCACGCATTGCGAAGACCCCAGAACAGCTTAGGATTCCAACCACTGCTTATAGAGTGGGAATTTTACGACGAAATCTGGCATATTGCACCACTTATCTCATTGGAGGCAGAAGCCATTAATTAAGAAGAAAAAGAAATACTGCATCCGTCAGTAAGTGTGCGACAGACTAAAAAAAATTTAAAGAGATAATAATCAACTTTATTTATTATAATTCGATAAAATAATTATTATAATAAAATTGTTATTAATATGATTGACATTTCGACAATAATATATAATAATAGCATTGACAACAATGTGAATAAAACAAAGAAAATAAAGGAAACAAATGATCGTAATCATAACACGACCACAAGTTAACTCATTAAGGCTTATTTAATGTCTAATGCAACCGTGATAGCTTCAAACGATAATTATTTAATTTTGCAAAACGAAAAAACACAGATAATTTTTTTTGCTTATGCTATGAATCACATGATCAGTTTTGTGCAATATCCAGAGCATAAGCGGAAGCCGACTTGCGCATGCAAACGGTTTATAACAATTTTTTGCATAAACATAGATTGAAAAAATACTAAGAATAAAAGTTTCTTGTTTTTAAACATAAAATCGAATGCCACTTTTAGTTTTTTGAAAATTGGCATTTTTAAATAATTTATTTAAACAATTATTGTTTAAACAATCAATTTTGCAAAATGAAAAAACAGATAACAGAAATTTTTTTTCTTATGAATCATGTATTTAGTTTGGCGCTATCATGGCTGTATTAGGCATGGACCTTAATGTGTGTTGATGTTAAAAAAATGAATAATTAAATTCAAAATCAGCGAATAATGTAAATTATTTACATTATAATCATGTCATTATTTTATTATGTATTACATTTTATATTTATTGTTTCATATTATTTACACTTGTACTAATTTCGTATAATGAAAAATATTTTGCTAGTAGTTTACTTTTGTTTACTGGTTTTATACAGTGAAATCCTAAAGTACCTTTAATAGTTTTCACTTTCTTAAAATGTGTTTCTTTTTCTCTTCATATTCTTCGTTAGTGTTACGTCCAGAGGACTCCAATCTTTTCTTTCGTGGAAAAATTACAACGAACTTTTTTTTGCGTAATTAGGAAATAAGTAATTTTTTTATTTAATATAGCAAATACTGATAAAATAATTAAAATTCAATTTTTCTAGCGATAAATTTAACCGATAGGGCTCAGAGTTAGCCAAGTCACGAGAGCAGAAGGTCAATTGTTGTCCAATAAATCTTTTACATTCTTTGTTTACCAGTGACGTTGCTCGCGCGCTTCCGGAGTTAGATAAGACTAATTACAAATATTCACCAATTCGATTCCTCCAAGTGTCCTATGACCTACTGCCAAAAACAAAAAAGGGCATCATCCCCGTGAATATAAATACGAGGCCTCTTTGAAGAAGTCAGTTACACAGTCAGTCATGCAGTCAGTCAGACAGTCAGTCAATATACATTAACAGTTCCGCTGTGATTCCGAAACCATGTGTGAAGTTCTCCAGGTCGTAAACATCTTTATTAAGTCGATTTCCCTCAATATCCGACTTCATCGAGGTAGTATTACTAACCCATCTTCCGATCCGATCACCTGAGGGATTCGCCATTGTGGTCCTCCGTTCAATTGCAGAGATAGTAAGTAATTAATTTCCCAATAGGTCGGAAACATTTTTTATTTAATACGGAACGAACCATCACAGAAATTTCTGCTTTTCTTCCCTCATCTATTTCCTGGCCCCTCTCATAAAACTATTTCATATTTGCTCGAAGTGATTAATTATATTACTGGAACGTTTCGAGCAAATTATACTCATTTCTTCTGATTATATGAAGCGGTAAAACGCTTCTCGTAGTTTTCTCTCTATTGTGATTACTTGTAAAGCGCTTCGAACGATTACATTTCCTTGCTCTTTCTCTTATACGAAGCGGTAAAGCGCTTCTCGTGATTACTTGAAGCGGTAAAGCGCTTTGAGCGATTACATTTCCTTATTCTTTCTATTACACGAAGCGGTAAAATCCTTTTCGTGATTACTCGAAGCGATAAACCGTTTCGAGTGATTAACTCTTTTTACTATTTCATTTATTTGAAACGTTAGCGGTCCAGTAGATTCCATTCAATTTCATGCAAAAATAATGGATTTCTTTTTACTATACCTAATATATATATATATATATATATATATATATATATATATATATATATATATATATATATATA